>Ga0272441_10016971_pt1 | contig 10007 bp, 7 predicted proteins | sample SSMProp6N_FD_193582 | JGI IMG/M metagenome (GOLD analysis project Ga0272441, IMG submission 193582) | Marine sediment archaeal communities from Little Sippewissett salt marsh, Falmouth, MA, United States - SSM-Prop-6N | ecosystem: Environmental > Aquatic > Marine > Wetlands > Sediment ...
CAGGATCAGCACCAGCCCGACGATGAAACGAGTCCAGAATCCGCCCAGGCCCGTGGCCACGATGCCCGCTTCCAACGATCCGACGATAAACGATCCGACGTAGGTGCCTACGATCGTGCCTTCCCCGCCGAAGATCGAGGTGCCGCCGATGAACACTGCGGCCATGGTGATCAGAAGCATGCCTCCGCCCTGGGTGGTCCAGAAGGTGGCCATTTCGAGGGTCAGCAGTACGGCGGCGAAGCCGGCCAATGCGCCCATTAGGGTGAAAAGCATGATTTTCGTCCCGCGCACGTTTACACCTGTGACACGGGCCACTTCGGCGTTGTCGCCGATGAACAGGATGTGCTCGCCGAACCGGTGGCGATTGAGGATGAACCACAGCACCACGGCTATGGCAGTGGCCCACAGCACCTGGGCGGGCAGCACGCCCCCGATGCGTCCGACGAACAGCGAATGAATGGTCTCTTCCCGGATATCCCGGATATTCCAGGCAAGACCCCCGGATAGAATGACGGTGAGCCCGCTCCAGAGGAACTGTGCGCCCAGGGTGGCGATAATCGAGGGAATCCCCACCACCGCCACCAGGAGACCGTTGACGAAACCCGCCACGGCGCCACCGGCCAGGGCCGCGATCAGGGGTATCCAGGTCTGTCCCGTGATCTTGTACAGCGCCGCGTAGATAAAGCCGGAGAAGGCGATAATCGAGGGAAACGAGAGGTCGATCTCACCGGCGGCCACCACCAGTGTCAATCCCAGCCCGAGGATCAGCGGTACCGGGACCGTGGACATGAAGGACTGGTAGATGCGGTACTTGAGAAACGTCGCCGGGGCGGTGATCATGAACACCACCACGATCACGATATACACGATAATGATGGGAAGCGCTTCGATGCGGTCCAACCCCCGCTTCTCGCCGAGAAATGCAGTCTTTTTCATGTCGAGCTTCCCGCCTTCCCTGTAGAGTATTTGAGCATAAACGCATCCAGCTGCTCCAACGAGATCTCGCTTTTCAGGAAGTCGGCCACGATGGTTCCGCGATCGATGATCACAAAGCGATCGGCGACTTGATATACGTGGGAAATCGTGTGGGAGATGTAGACGCAGGCCCTGCCGGATTCCTTGATCTTACGGGTGAAGTTCAGGACCTTCTGCACTTCCTTGAGCGAAAGGGCAACGGTAGGCTCGTCGAGGATGATCAGATCGGCATCGAAGTACATGGCCCGGCCGATGGCGATTCCCTGGCGCTCTCCCCCGGAGAGCTTGCTGACCCGCGAGTCCACGGTGATGCCCGCTCCCCGGAAACCGATCAGCTCCAGCATGATATGCTGGGCCAGTTGTTTTTCCTTCCTTATATTTATAAAACCGAGCGGTTTGGTCACCTGCCGCCCTATGAAAAAATTTCGCCACAGCGGCTGCTTCTCCCCGAGTGAGCTTTCCTGGAATACCGTTTCGATTTTCCAACGGTGGGCTTTTCGTACGTTGTAGTGACGAAAATCCACCTTCTCGTCGCGGATGTACATCGCCCCGTTTGTGGGAGCGAACACGCCGGTCATGATCTTGACCATGGTGGATTTTCCCGCTCCATTGTCTCCGATCAGCCCTACGACTTCGTTGGCCCCGACCTGAAAATCGATTCCCCGGAGGGCTTCGACCTTCCCGAACGACTTGCGGAGTTTTTCCATTCGCAGAACATGCTTATAGTTTTTCGACATACGGTTCCTTTCGATTCCACGAAGCTCCTTGACATGTCTCTATATGTATACTAATGTACGTACATTAGTATACATCATTATAGATTGGGGTGTGATTTTGTCAAGTTTTTTTTCCCGAAGATACACGCTGCACGCAGTGAAACATCGTGATCGTGTCGCAACGGCTCTGAGTCACGAACAGCCGGATCGCTGTCCCATGCAGATCAGTTTCACTCCGGAGTTCGCCGTACGGCTCGAGGGCGAACTGAAGGCTCGTTCGGCGGAGCCTTCCAGGCCACACAACCCTCACGGCGGTGGAAACACTTACTGGCTCGAGCGTGAGCTCGATGAAGACATGCTGTTGACCTCGGTCGGCTGGGCCAACTCGTACTACCAGCAGGAGGGGGACTACCGCGACGAATGGGGGGTCGGCTTCAAATCCCAGGAGTACGAAACCAAGTTCGGTGTGGGCCGATACACCGAGATCGTTGATCATCCGCTCGCGACGGACGCGGCAATCGATTCCTACACCCCGCCGGATCCCGAGCGCGAGGAACTGTACACGGAAGCCCGGCGGATACTCGATACCTACGGGCGGGAATATTGGATCGTTGGCGTTACCGTGACCACGATCTTCGAGACAGCCTGGGCTTTGCGGGGTTTTGACCGCATCATGATGGATTTCGTGCTCGATCCCGAGCTGGCCGACCGGATCCTCGATATCCCCGACCACTACCATCGGCAGGCCGCCAAACGCCTGGTCGAGATGGGGGTGGATATGATCTGGACGGGCGATGATATGGGCGGTCAGCAGGCCATGATCATCTCACCGCAGCTGTGGCGGCGCTTTTTCAAGCCGCGCATGGCGCGTTTTATCTCCGAGTGCAAGGCAATCAATCCGAGGCTGAAAGTAGCCTACCACTCGGATGGTCGTATTTTTGAGATCATTCCCGATCTCATCGAGATCGGGTTGGATGTCCTGAATCCGGTACAGCCGGCAGCCATGGATCCGGCCCAGCTCAAAAAACTATATGGACGGAGGCTTTGTTTCTGGGGCACGATCGACGAACAGAGGACCCTGCCCTTCGGCAGTGCGGCTGACGTTCGCGCGGAGGTACAGGAGCGACTGGATACGATCGGAAACGGCGGAGGGCTGATCATCGGTCCCACCCATCACGTTCAATTGGATACTCCCATGGAAAACTTCTGGGCCATGGTGAACACGGTCCGAGAGAGCGGATGCGGAAGGAAGAGTAATCAGACGTGATCAACGCCATCGACAAGAACTCCCGCGTCCCCCTGTACCGGCAGGTCAAGGAGTACCTGTTGAAGTACATAGAGGAGCGGCCGAACGATACAAATCGTATTCCCCCGGAAATGGAGATCAGCAAACGCTGCGGTATCAGTCGGGCTACCGTGCGTACTGCGGTCCTCGATCTGGTGAACGACGGGCTTCTGGAGCGGGTTCCCGGCAAGGGCACCTACATCCGCACGCAGCAGAACCGGCTGGTTTTCACGCACTGGCTGGGACTGGAGGAATATTCGGCGGCTACCCTGAATTCCCTGCTCCAGGAGTACATGCAGAACCGTCCCGGGGTTTTCATCGAGAGCATGGGAATTCCCTATCTGCAGACCGAGCATCAGCTGATGCTCATGGCCACTGCGGGGAAGGCTCCGGATATTGCCGCCTTGATCTATCTTTGGATTCCGATCTTTGCCCACCAGGGCGCCCTGTATCCGCTGGATGAGGTCAGCGGGCCGGAACTCCGCAGCTGCCTGTTCCCCCAGACTCTGGATGCCGTAATCTACCGCGGACACGTGTACGGATTCAACTGGGTGAACGCTCCGAATATTCTCTTCTACAACAAGCGGTTGGTCTCCGAGTACTGTGGCACGCACAGCTGCGGCGTGGAGTACTACGATGAGCTTGTCGAGCTTTTTGTGCGCATCCATGAGCGAAGCAAAGGAGAGATTACGCCCTACGCCATTCCCGTGCTGGACGACGAACAGTTCTTTCTGTTCACGGTGTACAATTTCCTTCACTCCTTCAACGGCGGAGTGATCGATCCGGAAGGCCGGATGATCTTCAACTCCGAAGCCAATATCAAGGCCTTCACCTGGTTGAAAAATTTCATCGTCCGTGGGCACGTGGCCCTGACTCACGGTCATCTGGAGAACCGGCGGCTTTTCGCCTACGATCGGATCGCCTTTTACATAGAAGGGCCATGGCTGCGAAACATCGTACCTACCTTGAATCCGCAGTACCGCGGCAGGCGGGAGGATATCGGGTTTTCCACCCTGCCCAGGACACCCAACGGGATTTCCGCTTCGATTCTTTGGAACCACACCCTTTCGGTCTTCCGGCAATGTGCGAACAAGGAGGCGGCCGTCCGGCTCATCCGATATCTGACCATGGATCCGAAGGTCGGGCAGCGCTATTACCTGGAAACCGGAATGCTGCCGGTGCGTACAGACGAGCTCGAGAACAATCCCGTGTATGGAGATGAGTTTGGATGTGTGCTGAGGGAACAGATGAAAACCGCGGTGTCCATTCCCGCCAGCCATCATCCCTCATTTTTACTTTCCGTGATCCTTTGTGCGCGCGCGGCCAGGGAGATCCTGATCGGGGATGCGAATGTCGCCTCCACCCTCAATCACTACGCCGCGCTGCTCAAAGAGTTCTACAAGCGGTAACGCATGAACCGCTGCGCGAGGGAGATCAGCTGTAGGCACTGAAATCCTTGAAGGTTTCGAACAGGGCCAGGAGGTTTTCCGCCGGGATGCCGGCCTGGATGTTGTGCACGTTGTTGAACACGAACCCGCCGCCGGCGGCGAACACCTGCATGTTGTTCCGCACCTCCTCCCGGATCTGTTCGGGAGTGGCGAAGGGCAGGGTATGCTGGGCATCCACGGCTCCGCCCCAAAACACGAAGCGCTGTCCGTACTCGCTCTTCAGCGTCTCGGGTTCCATCCCGGCCGCCGAAATCTGCACCGGATTGAGGATATCGATTTCCGCCTCGTAGAAATCATCAAGGAAGGCGCTGATGGAACCGCAGGTGTGAAAGAAAGTCTTCCAGCCGGTGTGTTCATGCACCCAGTGGTTCATGCGCTTGTGAAGCGGTTTGAACATTTCCCGGTACGCTTGCGGTGCGATGAACGGCCCGTTCTGGGCTCCGAAATCGGTGCCGCTCATCACGATCACCTCGACACGGTCGGCCACCGCCTGCCGGTACATCTCGAGGTTTTTCATCTGCAGCTGGAACTGCAGGTCGAAGATTTCACGGATGTAGCCGTTCCTCGTGATGCTCGAGATATACCACTCCTCCGGATCGCGGATTCCCTTTGGATACGGCACTTGCGGACCGGGTACCAGTGCAATGTCTCCGAAACCGGCGCCCCAAAAATTGCCGACCAGGGCATAGTCGGTGTTCTCGAAGTACCACTTGGAGGTTTCTTCCAGGTAGCGCAGCTCCTCGTCGGTGTACAGGGCGTAGTTCTGCTCGACCCATTGCTTCGCATCCAGACTCTCCTCTTCGATCGGCTCCTGACGAACGATCACGTCGAAATAGTAGCCGTCCTTGGGCATGCGGGCCGAGGGAGGTGCGCTGCGGTCTCCTTTGGGGTATTGAACGATGTCGCCGTTGGCGAGCACGTCGTATTCGAAATGTCCGGATATCCGCACCGGGGTGCCGTCAAAGAGAGTGAAGGGTTTCCAGTTCTCGTTTGGATATCCGAACAATGTGGTCGGCAGTTGGATGCCGTAGGTGTCCACGCCCAGAGCTCCCTTAACCGACTCCTCCACCTCGGCCAGCATCTGGAAAGGGTCGTACACACGGATTTCCCCGCCCGTTATGTTCAACGCCCGTTTCAGCCGGGCGTAGCTGCTGGCCTGGATGCCGGTCACCAGAGTGCTTCCCAGATCCAGAGGCACACGATCCGCCTCCCGGTGGTTGATTGCCCTGCGTATGCGTTCCCGTGACGTCATCTTGTCCTCCATGTATATCTATGGTAGGCGGCGCGCGCCCGGTCGTCAATGACGCGCGGGAGTATACGGTGCGGGGAAATCGTCCGAGCCGGTTGCCTGGATCCGTTGAGCGGCCGGGCTTTGCGCAAAACCCAGCCAGGAGTCGGATCAAGGAGCAGTTTCCAAGAAAGTGCGCGCTTGAAGGTTGCGGAGAGAGTCGATGAACAAATCCTTCTCCACCTCCACATCAGAAAAGCTCAGTATCTGGTCTTTGCTTACCGCTTTTTTTAGCTTAGCCCCTTCGGTCAATCCGATCGGGATGAAGTTTCCGCGTCGGCTTTCCGTCGCTCTTTCCACAAGGGAGTACACCGTCGATCCGCCGCCCCCATCCAATACCTGGCCCACCTCAAGATCCCGCTTGGCGGCCGCGACGACTTCCGTGTACAGCCCGCAAGGTTTGGCTGTTTCGACTCCATACAGCGCGGCCCGCGCGATTGAAATGGGAACTTCGAGGCAGGTCATATGGTAGGGGCGAAACAACACCCCGCCGCGCGGACTAGTGCGGCCGAAGAACTGATGGAGATATTTTTGTACCGTATCATTGGCCGAATCGATTACCAGGAACACACCATCCCCGACCTGATCTTCCTTGATCCAGGTTCCCGCATCGTTGACTGCGTTCGCGATTTCGATAACTCCAGTTTGATTCAATATCCCGCCGTGCTCTTTGAGACGAAATACTTTCGACAACTGGCTTACTTGAGCGAAAGGTTCGTGCATGCCTCGAATGTCGGGAACCAGGCCGGTAGCATTTGAAACCGCCGCCATCTCTATTTGAGCTTTGGTTCCGTCTCGAAAAGAGTTCGCCATCTTGGGATTTTCACTGACCCAGCTTCTTCCTCTCCGATCTTCATGTGGACCCTGGTATCGATCTTCCGGAAAGCGGAAGCAGCCTCGTCCGGCCGCTATGACATCCAATCCCAACGTCTTTGCCCAGTGATAGAGCTCAAGAATCGCGCCGGGCTGGTCCCCCGCTGCCAGTGTGTATACGACACCGGCGCTCTCGGCCAATCTCGCCAGAATCGGTCCTACGAGAACGTCCGTCTCCACTGTCAGCATCACGATATGCTTCCCGTTCAAAATCGCTTCGTATGCAACCCTGGCTCCGAAAGAAGCAGAACCGGTAGCCTCGAGAATCACATCGATGTCAAGATTGCTGAGCATGAGCCCGTTGTCAGTGAGTACCGGTTTTCCTTCTGCCACGGCGATTTCAGCGGCAGCAGTGTTGTCGGTGATTGCCAGATCTTCTCTGGAATAACCGATGCTTTCGAAAACTGAGACGAGTCTTTGTACGTCAAGATCAGCGGCTGCAACACAGCGGATGCCCGCCGTGCTTTGAAGCATCGACAGCGTTCCGGCGCCCATGGCGCCCAGCCCGACGATCCCGAGCTTTATGGCTTTGCCTTCCCGGTCCAACTGCTCTAGGTTCCTGCGAATCAGCATGTTCATTCTCCATATGATCAAAATCTTCTACGATATTTTGCGGGTATTCTATTGGTGGCTCGGAATAGAGTCAATGAACTATCGGATTTGGTAGGATACGTTCGAGGGTTCTTGTCCGGCGAGGATAGCGCGCACGGGAAGCCTGATTGCGGTCGAAGGATTTTATACTTTCTGTTCAGAGGTATTTTTAAGTGGTCAGCTGCAGCAGCTTCTTGAACTCCTCCCGGTCCACCACTTCTTTCTCCATCAGCAGGCGGGCGATGGAATCCAGGGTTTCCCGTTTCTCCTCCAGGATCTTGCGGGTTTTTTCGTGCGTCTCATCAAGGATGCTTTTCACCTCTTCGTCGATCTCCGCAGCGATCTTTTCCGAGTACTCCTTTTCCGTGGGAGTCCAGTTGTCTCCGGTGAGGAAGGGATTACGGGGCCTTTCGTAGGCCATTAATCCCATGCGTCCGCTCATGCCGTACTCTTTGACCATGGCCCTGGCGATATCGGTGGCGCGCATGAGATCGTTTTGAGCCCCGGTGGATACATCCGAGAAGACGATCTCCTCGGTGACCCGTCCGGCCAACAGTACGGCAAGCCGGTCCTCCAGCTCGCTCTTCGTCATTAGATAGCGATCTTCGGTGGGAAGCTGAATCGTATAGCCCAGGGCGGCGATTCCCCGAGGTACGATCGAAATCTTGTGCACCACGTCGGTGTTGGGGAGAGTTTCCGCCACCAGAGCGTGACCCGCCTCGTGGTAGGCTACGATCTGCTTCTCTTTGGGACTGATGAGGCGCTTCTTCTTTTCCAATCCGGCGATGATTCGATCGATCGCCTCGTCCAGCTCATCCATGGTGACGCTCTTCTTGCCTCGTCGCGCAGCCAGCAGAGCCCCCTCGTTGACGATATTGGCCAGATCCGCGCCCACCATTCCCGGAGTGCGTCCCGCAATGACTTTTAAATCCACATCCGGGGCCAGTTTCACGTTCTGGCTGTGAATCTTTAGGATTTCCTCCCGGCCGTTCAAATCCGGTCGATCCACCACAACCTGGCGGTCGAAGCGGCCGGGACGCAGCAACGCCGGATCGAGAATTTCGGGACGGTTGGTGGCGCCCATGATGATCACGCCGGTCCGGGTATCGAATCCATCCATCTCCACCAACAGCTGGTTCAGAGTTTGTTCGCGTTCATCATGTCCGCCCACGGGATTGAATCCCCGCACCTTGCCCAGCGCGTCCAGCTCGTCGATGAAGATGATGCAGGGGGCTTTGCCCTTGGCCTGGGCGAACAGATCACGGACGCGGGCCGCCCCCACGCCGACGAACATCTCCACAAACTCCGATCCGGATATGTGGAAAAACGGTACCTTCGCTTCCCCGGCTACTGCCTTGGCCAGGAGTGTTTTACCGGTTCCGGGGGCTCCCACCAGCAGGACACCCCTGGGGATATGTCCGCCCAGTTCCTCGAATTTGTTCGGATTCTTCAGAAACTCGACAACCTCGGTAAGCTCTTCCTTGGCCTCGTCGATGCCGGCAACGTCGTGAAACGAGGTTTTCATGGCCTCCTCATCCGCCACCAGACGGGCCTTGCTCTGTCCGACATTGAGGATCCCGGGACCTCCGATGGACATGCGACGCATGGTGAAGTTCCAGATGGCGAAGATGATCAGTAGTGGCAGAATCCAGGACAGGAGGGTGCTGAAAAAATTGTTGGTCTGCCGGCCGGTGAAGCGCACTCCCTTGTCCTCCAGCTGTTTAACCAATTCTGGATCTTCGACCCGGTTGGTAACGAAACTCTGCTGCTCGTTCTCGCTGAGCACGATTACTCCGTGGATATCCGTCGGGGATACGGTCAGATCCCGGACCATCCCCCGTTCGAGATACTGCTTGAACTCGCTGTAGGGAATCTCGCCGGACATGCCCCGGACGAACAGGAACTGGATGGCGAATACGACAATAAGGGCTATGGCGATGTAACCCATTGAGATTTGTCGTTTCTTGTGTTGGTCATCGTTCATTTCTTTCACCCATTGTAATGATACGAACGCCATTTTTAAAAGACAAGTTGTATCGCCCGACTTGCTTTCCCCGCATTGAAGCGGCTTGAACAGCGCCGCTGATGCGGTGTACAACGCCATATGCTGTATTTCGATCTGCTCTGCGGCGCCAGCGGCGATATGATCCTCTCTTCGTTGATCGATCTGGGCGTTCCGCTTTCGTATCTGAACAGTTGTTTCCGTGCCCTGAAGATTCCGGGGCTGAGCATTGAAGCGGGCCGCGAACAACGGGAGGGCCGCTCCTGCACGCGGCTGTCCATAACCTGGAGCGAGGACAGCCAGCGCGAGGTTCGTAATCTCACTGCGATCCTCGAGCTTGTGGATCGAGGCCGCTTCAGCACCAACGTGATGGATACCAGTCGGCGGATCCTGCACAGATTGGCCGTAGCGGAGAGCAAGGTGCACCGGGTGCCGGTCGAGCAGGTGCATTTTCATGAAATCGGCGCGATCGATACCGTGGTGGATGTTGTGGGCTTCGCCTTGGCCGTCGATTATTTGGAGGTGAACAATATCCTTTTTTCCACTCTGACCGTGGGCAGCGGTACCGTCGAGACCGATCACGGAATCCTTTCGGTGCCGGCCCCGGCCACCGAGGTAATGCTTTCCGGTTTTCGGGTCAATAAACTGAATACCGGCACGGAGATCCTCACGCCCACCGGTTGCGCCATTCTGACCGCCAGCGGCCTGCAGGCGCCGGAGAAACCCGCCGCTGATGTGCTGGCGCGAGGTTTCGGCTGTGGTCAGAAAAGGATCGCCGGATTTTACGACTACCTGAGCGTGTTACGCCTTTCCCCTGAATCCTGAGTCG
>Ga0272441_10016973_pt1 | contig 10007 bp, 8 predicted proteins | sample SSMProp6N_FD_193582 | JGI IMG/M metagenome (GOLD analysis project Ga0272441, IMG submission 193582) | Marine sediment archaeal communities from Little Sippewissett salt marsh, Falmouth, MA, United States - SSM-Prop-6N | ecosystem: Environmental > Aquatic > Marine > Wetlands > Sediment ...
TTCCGCCTCTCCTCACGCCGGCGACCGCCTGGGCCATGGCCTCCGGGACTCCCGCGCATTCCACCGCGGCATCCACACCGTCATGCACCTCCCGGCGAATGGCTTCGTTGACGTCCACCTTCGCAGGGTCGTAGGTCAGGGCGCCGAACCCTTCCGCCAGCTTCCGCCGGAGCTCCCGCGGATCGCTTGCGAAAACCCGGCTGGCTCCGCTCAAAAAGGCCAGCTGCACCGCCATGAGGCCGATCGGTCCCACGCCGAACACCGCCACCTCCTGGCCCGGCCGGATCGCCATGCGGTCGATCCCGTGCAGGCAGCAGGCCAGCGGCTCCGCCAGGGCCGCGGCCTCGAAAGAAACGCTCTGACGTACACGGTACACCTGGGAGGCCGGCACGATGCAGTACTCGGCGAAGCCGCCGTCCTGCGTCACCCCTACGGCCCGGAGGCTCTCGCACAAGTGCCCCCGACCGATCCGGCAGTAGAAACACCGGCCGCACGGCATGTTGGGATCCACGGTCACCCGATCGCCGTCCGCCAGCCGGTCGACGCCCGCCCCGACCTCCGCCACTTCACCGGAGAGCTCATGGCCCAATACCACGGGCGGCCGGATTTGCACCGAGCCCGGGGCCCCGTGGTACATGTGGACGTCCGTGCCGCACACGCCGCACGCCTTGACGCGGACGGCCACCTCCCCGCGGCCGGGCCGCCTCCTCTCCCGCTCTTCGAGGCGAATATCCCTGACACCGTGAAAAACAGCAGCTCTCATTGGTTTCTCCACGGCTACTATAGCGGGAATTCGCCGACTTGGCCACGCGGCCGGTTCCCGATGCACGCGTGGTTTCACCCGGGCGGCCGTTGACGGGCCCTCCGCCGCCCCCGCTGCTCGATCACCTGGAGCTCCCTGCCCACCTTGATGAACGCATCAACGGCTCTGTCCAGGTGCTCCTGCGAATGGGCGGCGGACAGCTGCACCCGAATGCGGGCCTTGCCCCTGGGCACAACCGGATAGGCGAAGCCGATGACGTAGATGCCCTCCGCCAGGAGCCTGTCCGCCATGCGCAGCGCCAGCGGCTCGTCGTAGAGCATGACTGGGACGATCGCGGTCCGTCCCGGCACCAGATCGAAACCGACGGCCTCCATCCGCTCCCGGAACCGGCGGGCGTTTTCCAGGGTCCGGCGCCTGAGCTCCGAAGAGCCTTCCAGCAGGTCCAACACCTTGAGCGTCGCCCCGACGACCGCGGGCGCCAGTGTGTTGGAGAAGAGGTAGGGCCGGGACCGCTGCCGCAGCATCTCGACTATCTCCGCCCTGCCCGCGGTGCAGCCGCCCGACGCGCCGCCCAGGGCCTTTCCGAAGGTCGTGGTCAGGATGTCCACCCGCCCTTCCACGCCGCAGAGCTCCGGCGTGCCCCGCCCGCGCTCTCCTATGTAGCCCGTGGCGTGGCTGTCATCCACCATGACCAGGGCGTCGTGCTCGTCCGCCAGGTCGCATATCGCGGCCAGATCCGCGATGTCCCCGTCCATGGAGAAGATGCCGTCCGTGCAGATCAGCCGGTAGCGGGCATCTCGGGCCTCCTTCAGGCAGTCCCTGAGGGAATCCATGTTCGAGTGTCTGTAGCGGTGGCGCGCCGCCTTGCAGAGCCTCACCCCGTCTATTATGGAGGCGTGATTGAGCTCGTCGGAGACAATCGCATCCTCGGCCCCGAGCAGCGGCTCGAAGAGCCCGCCGTTGGCGTCGAAGCACGCGGCGTAGAGAAGGGCGTCCTCGGTGCCGAGAAAAGCGCTCATCCGGCGCTCCAGCTCCCGATGGATCGACTGAGTTCCGCAGATGAACCGCACCGAGGAAAGGCCGAAGCCCCATTCCTCCATGACATCCTGGGCAGCCCGCACGACTTCGGGATGATTGGAGAGGCCCAGGTAGTTGTTGGCGCAGAAGTTGAGCACCTCTCTCGCCTTCCCTTCCTTTTCTCCTGCCGCCACCCGGATCACGGCTCCCTGGGGGCCGGCAATGATGCGCTCCTCCTTGTAGAGGCCCTGCTCTTTCAGATGCCGCAGCTCCTCGGTGAGATCATTCCTCATGGTTGCGAACATGGTTCCTCTCCTCCTCCCTCTCGCCCAGGACCCGCAGCATATCTCGGGTCATGGCGTCCAGATCGTACTCGGGATTCCAACCCCACTCCACCCGTGCGGCGTAGTCCTCCAGGCTGTTGGGCCACGAGTTGGCCAGCGACTGGCGAACGGGATCGATCTGGTAGGTGATCTCGAAATCCGGAATGGTGCGCCTGATGTAGGCCGCCATGTCCTCCGGACAGAAACTCATGGCCGTGATGTTGAAGGCGTTGCGATGGCGCAGACGGGCCGGGTCCGCCTCCATCAGGTCCACGGCCGCCCGCAGTGCGTCGGGCATGTAGACCATGTCCAGATAGGTGTCACCCGCCAGAAAGCACGTGTAGCGGCGGTCTCGCACGGCGGCGTGGTAGATCTCCACCGCGTAGTCGGTGGTCCCTCCCCCGGGAGGGGTCACGTGGGAAACGATCCCGGGATACCGAACGCCCCGTGTATCCACCCCGTACTTGTGGTGGTAGTAGTCGCAGAGAAGCTCTCCCGTGACTTTGCTCACCCCGTAGATGGAGGTGGGACGCTGGATGGTGTCCTGGGGCGTGAAGTCCTTGGGCGTATTGGGCCCGAAGGCCGCTATGGAGCTCGGCGTGAACACGCTGCACCCCCGCTCCCGTGCCACTTCCAGAACGGCGTACAGACCGCCCACGTTGACGTCCCAGGCCTTCTGCGGCTCGTTCTCTCCGGTGGCCGAAAGGATCGCCGCCAGATGGAAGATGGTATCGATCCCATGTCGGGCCACGATCCCGGCCAGCCGCCCGGCGTCCCGGCAGTCCGATTTGTGGAAGAGGTAGTCCGGTGAACCGTGATGACGGTCCTTGACGTCCGTGGCCACCACGTTGTCCGCGCCGTAGCGCTCCCACAAATAGCGCGTCAGCTCCGAGCCGAGCTGTCCCAGCGCTCCGGTGACCAGAATCTTCTTCAAGGCATCTCCCTCCCGGCCGCTCCTTGACAGACAACACGCGTTCACTATAATGAACAGAAATATGATATATTTAACAAGGGTCGTCTGTCAACGCGGAGGGCTCCAGGAGCCTGCGGGAGAGAATGAATGGGTGCCGCGAGTCCGCCCTCGGTAGGCCACAACATACAGCACATCCGCAGACAACAGGAGATCACCCTGGGCGTCCTGGCCGAGCGCAGCGGCGTCTCCAAGGCCATGCTCAGCCAGATCGAAACAGGCAAGGTCAACCCCACGGTGGCTACGGTCTGGAAGATCGCCCGAGGATTGAACGTGGAGCTCGACGCCCTTCTCAGAGGCACCGGCGCGAAAGCGACCAAATTCCAGCTCACCCCGAGAAGGGAGATCACCACCCTGGACACCGCCACCAAAGGACTGCACTTCCAGGTGCTCTCCCCGCTGTCCATGGCGGAGGATCTGGAGATCTATCTGCTCGCTCTGGACCCGGGAGCCGTGCTGCGATCTTCCCCCCACGCCCACGGGACCGAGGAATACATCACCGTCCTGGAGGGACGCGTACGGATCAAGGTGGAAGAGAACCAGGCCGAGCTGGAGGCCGGGGACTTCATTGTCTACGGCTGCGACGTGGATCACGTGATCGAGAACGTGGCGGACGCAACCTCACGCGTCCACATGATCGTGCGCTTCCCCAGGCGCCAGTGGCAGTAGCAGCCGCCGAGCCGCCGGACACCGCGCTCAGAGGCCCGCCTTCAGCGCAGCCAGGAGCTTTCCGCCGGTGGCGTCCCGCGTCTCCTCCATGTGCCGGATGAGACTCTCCCGAAGCGGTTCCTTTACCGCGCGGTGCGCCGGGTCGTCGGCCAGATTCCTCATCTCGTGCGGATCCGCTTCCAGATCGTAGAGCTCGTCCCCGTCGAAGAGGGCGGCCACGTACTTGTACCGGCCGTCCAACACGATCCTCATGAGGAGGTCCTCTCCATGGCCGTTGTGCTCACAGACCACGGCGTGCGGGTAGTCGGTTGTCGCGGGGTCGTCGGCCAGAGTCAGAAGGCTGCGGCTGTGCATCCACGCCGGGACCCGGGCTCCGGCGGCTTCCAGCAGGGTCGCCGTGACGTCCATGTTGGAGACCGGACGGCGAACGCGATTGCCGCCGGCTATGCGGGCGGGCCACCTGAGAGCCATGGGCACCCGGCCCACCTCCTCGGTGTACGTGGAGGCCTTGTCCCAGAGCCCGCCGTGGCAGCCCACCGAGTCGCCGTGGTCGGCGCAGCACAGTACAAGCGTGTTCTCCGCCGCCCCCAGCTCCTCCAGCGCGTCGACGACCCGCCCTATGGCCGCGTCTGTCTGGGCGATCTGGCTGTAGCACCGCGCCAGGACCTGCTGCCAGATGCGCCAGCTTCGCCATCGTTTTACTAAAGGATGATGACACTCCCTGTGGATGAAGTGCCTGGCCGGCCTGCCGGCGAGATCGTCCCGGAAGGAGGGGTATTCGGGAATGTCCGCGGGCCGGTAGAGGGAGGCGTAGGGCTCGGTGGGGAAGTAGGGCTGGTGCGGCCCCCAGAAGCTCACCACGAGGCTGAAGGGCTGCTCCGAGCGCGTGAGCTCCCGGAGCTTCTCCACGGCAAGGTGGGCCACGAACTGCTCCTCATGGGCCTCCGGCGGCCCGACCAGGACGCCGCTGGAGTTCATGAAGGTCCACGGAGACGGATCGTGCAGCGTGAGCGTCTCTCCCTCCCAGCCCGGGTGATCCACGTTGTGCTCGATCAAGGCGCGGGCCATGCCCAGACCCCGCTCCGCGGCGTAGCTCTGGTAAGCCTCCGACATGTAGACCTTGCCGTAGTCCGGCAGGCTCCAGCCTTCGATCCCGTAGTCCACGGGCAGCTTTTCGTGCCCGCAGTGCCACTTCCCGACGTAGGCGTTCCGATAGCCGGCCTGGGAGAGCAGGTGGCTGTAGAGGACCTGGCCCGAAGGGAAATCCCTTTTCCGCACCATGGGGCCGCCGTCCGTATTCCACCTGAGGCCGTGGGCGCTCGGGTACACTCCGGTCATCATGCTGCTGCGGGCGGGGGTGCATATCGGACAGACCGAATACGCCCGCTCGAACCAAACGCCGTCCCGCCCGAGCGCCTCGAAGCTCTCCATGGGAACGGTGAATTCCCCCTCCCGGCTGTGATCGTAGAACGCGTGATGATCGGTGATGATGAGAACGATGTTGGGCTTTTCGAGGCTCACGGTTCCCTTATAGCCTAAATTCGACGCAGCGGCAACCGGACGGACCGGAGTGCGGCCGCGGCGCGCCCCTATGCAAGAGCCGCCGTTGCGGCTAACCTGTGGAGAGCACATTCTCCACTTCGGTCAAGGAGGAACACAGTGAAGTACGGCCTATCGCATCTGCCCGTTACCGACTGCCACGTCCACATGCGCGGCACGGTGGACAGCATGGTGAACTGCGCGGCGATCATGGAGGCGAACAAGCTCCGGGGCATGAATATCGTGTGCGTGCCCCAGCTCACGAACGAACAGCTTACCCTGAATCCCGTGGCCATGCTCTTCAAGCTCATGCATCCCGATCAGGCCTACGTCTTCGGCGGCCTTCGCTATCCGGTGGACGGGCTCAGGGCGGCGAAAAAAAACGACTTCGTCGACCAGGTGAAGGCCATGATGCGCATGGGCATGGACGGCGTCAAGATGATCGAGGGCAAACCCACGGTAAGGAAACGCATCGGGGTGCCGCTCAACGATCCGGCCTATCACGATTACTACGCCTATCTCGAAGCGGAAGGCATTCCCGTGCTCCTCCACGTGGGAGATCCCTGGATCTTCTGGCACGAAGCCACCATCCCGCAGTACGCGAGAGAACGCGAGTGGATGTACACCGACGGGAGCTTCCCGGACAACGAATCTCTGTACCGGGAAAGCGAGGCCGTCCTGGAGGAGTTTCCCGGTCTCAAGGTCATCTTCGCCCACTTTTACTTCCTGAATTCGGATCGCGAGAGGGCGGACGCCTTCCTGAACCGGTGGCCGAACGTGAGCTTCGACCTGACACCCGGGATAGAGATGTTCCCCGACTTCTCACAGGACTACGACGCGTGGCGGGAGCTGTTCGTCAAGCATCAGGACCAGATCATCCTGGGAACGGACAATTCCGGAGAGCCGCGGGCCCCCAACCCGGCCAATGTGGCGCGTGGGCTCTACCGACTCTACCAGGTGCGGAACTTCCTCGAGTGCGACCACGAGTTCCAGTGCTGGGAATCCACCGCCCGGGGCTTTGCGCTGGAGGAGCCGGTTCTGGAGAAGATCTACGCGGGGAATTTCGCGCGCTACGCCGGCGAAAGCCCGAAGAAACCGGATGCCGGTCTGATACTCCAGGACTGCGAAAAGGCCATAAGCCTCGCCACGGGATGCAGTGCCGAGACCCTCTCGGAGCTCCACCGCATCCGTTCGCATGTGAAGACCTTCTGTGACTAGGACCGGGGCTGACGCCCCGCTACGGACAACGCGAGGCCGGAGCCCCGCTGCGAATAGGGCGGGCCTGGCGCCTGCGCCGTTCGGACCAGGGTCGTCAGCCGCCGGCCGGAGTGCTCGCGAGCTCGCCCCAGGGCTTGGGCTCCCATTTGGCCCGGATCTCTTCCAACTCCTCCAGCATCACTTTGCGGGATTCCGGGTCTTCGAAGAAAGGGCACTTCTCGAAATACTTGGTCAGCTTGTCCAGCCGGAGCATCAGCCGCTCCTTGGCGAGCGTCTCCCGATCCTGGGGCAGGTCGCGAAACCTGTCCACGAGCGCGGCCACCGGATTGGGTTCGAAGATCTTCTTCTCTATGCCGTCGATCCATCGTTTCGGGACGACCTTGTCGTTCAGGATCGCGTTGGCGTCCTTGAATCGGTCGGTCATCATCCTTTCCGTGAGCTTCGTGGCATACGCGATGCCGAACTTAGCGATGAAAACGAAGAGCACGACGAAGATCAGGAGTACGAGGAAAATCATGGGGCAATCCTTTTGCTCCGCCGAGGCCGTGGGGACCAAATCAAGGGCTCGGCCGCGGGGACTCTCAGAGCTTCGCTTCTTCTTCGAGCTCGATCACACCGTTCAGCTCGAGCTCGGAGGCGAAGTGGCAGGCCGCGAAATGCTCGGGCCGCACCTCGTCCCAGCTCGGGGCCTCTGTCTTGCAGATCTCCTGGGCGTACTTGCAGCGGGGGTGGAAATAGCAGCCCGACGGCGGATTGGCCGGATTCGCCACCTCTCCGGGAAGGATGATGCGGTCCATCTTCAGATCCGGATCCGGCTTCGGGATTGCCGAGAGCAGCGCTTCGGTGTAGGGATGCCGGGGGTGCAGGAAGAGCTCCTCGGTTTCGGCCAGCTCTACCATCTTCCCGACATACATGACAGACACCCGGTCCGAAATGTGCTCGATGACGCTCAGATCGTGGGCCACGAAGAGATACGTCAGGTGAAACTCCTCCTGCAGGTCCTGGAGGAGGTTCAGGATCTGAGCCTGGATGGAGACATCGAGCGCGGATACGGGCTCGTCCGCCACGATGAGCTTGGGATTCGTGGCCAGAGCCCGGGCAATGCCGATTCTCTGCCGCTGTCCCCCGCTGAAGGCGTGCGGATAGCGCTTCAGATGCTTCACCTCCAGACCGACCACGTTCACCAGGGACTTGACCCGGTCCTCCAGCTCCTTGCCTTTGGCCAGGTTGTTGGCGTACAGCGGTTCGCCGATGATGTCCAGAACGGTCATCCGGGGATCCAGCGATGAATACGGATCCTGGAAGATCATCTGGGCGTGCTTGCGCATGGCCCGCAGCGACCTGTTGTCCAGGCCGTTGACATCGATGAAATCATCCCCGTCCGCCTTGAAGAGGATTTGCCCGGCTGTCGGCTCGATACCCCGAAGAACGCAGCGCCCCAGGGTCGTTTTGCCGCATCCCGACTCACCGACCAGCCCGAGAGTCTCGCCCTCTCTTATGTAGAAGTTGACGTCGTCCACCGCCTTGATGTAGCCGGTGACCCTCCGGAGAAATCCCTTTTCAATTGGGAAGTACTTCTTCAGGTTCTTGACGTCCAGCAGCACCTTTCCGCCGTTCGTTGTCTCCGCCATCTATTCTTCCTCTTCTTCCCTGTGGTATAGAAAGCACCGCACGAAATGCCCCTCCTCTATCTCCTTCAGGGCCGGCACGGCTTTATTGCAGACACCCTCCATGGCCTTGTTGCACCGGTCGTAGAACCCGCAGATTCTCGGCAGATTCAGCGGGATGGGTACGGTGCCCCGGATGGCCTCCAGCCGCTGGCGCGCCTTTCTGCCCACCTTGGGGATGGATTTCATCAGGCTTTCGGTGTACGGCATCATAGGTTTGTGGAAGATGGTTCGCGCCTTGGCGAACTCCACGACCTTGCCGAGATACATGACGGCCACGTCCTCGGATATCTCCGCTATCACTCCCAGGTTGTGGGTGATGAACATGACCGCCATGTGAAACTGATCCTGGAGGTCCTGGATTATGCCCAAGATCTGCGCCTGGATGGTCACATCGAGAGCGGTGGTGGGCTCATCGGCGATGAGCATGGACGGGTTGCAGGACAGGGCCATGGCGATCATGGCCCGCTGGCGCAGCCCACCGGAAAGCTGGTGCGGGTAGGTGTCCACTCGAAGCTGCGGATTGGGTATTCCCACCCGGGCGATCATATCGATGGCCAGCTCCCGGGCTTCCTTCTTGTCCTTGGTTATGTGGAGCAGAATGGCCTCTATGATCTGATTGCCGATCGTGTGGACCGGAGAGAGGCTCGTCATGGGCTCCTGGAAGATCATGGAGATCTCTTTGCCCCGGATCGACCTGATCTGATCGCTGTTCGGCTTGTACTCGATCAGGTTTTCCACGCTGCCGTTGCGATGAAACTCGATGGTCCCGCTCAAGGTTTTGCCCGGCGGGGGCACGATCCGAAGCACCGACTGGGCGGTCACGCTCTTGCCGCAGCCGCTTTCGCCTATGATCCCGATGGTCTCACCGCGACGTACGTCGAAAGAGACGCCGTCCACGGCTTTCAATATCCCTTCATCGAGGTAGAAATAGGTCTTCAGGTCTCTCACGCTCAGAACCAGGTCACTCAAGGCTCTCCTCCTGCTCTGCGTCTACAGGGAAGGCTATCCCTTCGGATGCTGTGAGGGTCCACACGCATCCGGAGCAGACAGACCGATACCCTCGGAAGCTTCCGGCAATCCAGTTGTCTGGAGCACTCAATCATATCGCCGCCCCCCCAATCTTGTCAACCACTGCGTTGCCAATGCCGGTTGCCCAGTGCCTCTGCGCCGCCTCGTGCGCCGCCCGCTCTGCTCGCCCGCGGGCTACTCGAGCTCCGGCAGGTAGTCCGCCTGGATCCGCAGCATGTGCTCCATCATGGCCTCCGCCCTCTTCACGCTGTCCACCACGGGATCGATGGCCAGAGCCTGCAGGAGCAGCTTCTTCGATCGCTGCCGGTAGCTCTCCACGATGAGATTCTGGATGCACGCCTGCTTGTGGCAAAGCGCGGCAATGGGCTCGGGAAGAGGCCCCACGTGCACGGGCTCGACCCCGTCCGCCCCGACGATTCCCGGAACTTCGACGATCGCATCCTCCGGCAGGTTCTCCACGGCCCGCCCAGCATTGGGCACGTTCACCGATATCTCCCGGCGCTTCTTGTCGAATTCCATGTCGCAGATGATCGGAACGGCGAGCTCGGTGGTGGGCCTGGCGTATTCGTCGGTGAGCGGAGCTTTTCCATCGGCAATGGCCTGGATCTTCACCGCTTGATCGAGAGACCACAGCTCGTAACTCGCCAACCCTGGCCTGCCGTCTATGGTGTAGTCCTTCTCTTCCGCCGTGTCCGCGGGTCTCCGGCTGACACCGCCGATTCCCCAGTTCAGAAAGACCGGACCGATGGTGTCGTAGGCGAAATTCACGTACTCCCCGGGATGACTCGGCGCCGGATAGGTCAAGTAGC
>Ga0272441_10016976_pt1 | contig 10006 bp, 6 predicted proteins | sample SSMProp6N_FD_193582 | JGI IMG/M metagenome (GOLD analysis project Ga0272441, IMG submission 193582) | Marine sediment archaeal communities from Little Sippewissett salt marsh, Falmouth, MA, United States - SSM-Prop-6N | ecosystem: Environmental > Aquatic > Marine > Wetlands > Sediment ...
ACGGCTGGCACTGCACACGATCTCTGCTCCCCAGGCCCTATTCTTCGCCTTCCTCCCGTTCTGTTCGGTGTTCGGGACGTATGTCATGAATCTCTATGACATCAACACCGTCCTGCTGCTGCTGCTCGCCATCATCGCTTTCATCGGGGTGGCCATTGCGTCGGACCGGGTATTTTCAGGGGCCTGCCTCCCGTTGGCCGTGTATACGATAGCGCTCTCGCTCCTCTGGCACCAGTCCCTCATATCCCCACATCTTGCGGGATGGGACATCCAGACCGAGTATTACTTCTCACACCTTGTCACCGCCTCAGGTATCTGGAATTACGGCATTCCGGATAATGTCAACGCAATGCTGAGTATTGTCGTGCTCGCACCCGCATATTCCCTCATCTGCGGGATGGATCTGGTCTGGGTGTACAAACTGCTCTATCCCGTTCTGTACGCGCTCGTCCCTCTCGGCCTCTATGCAATCTACAGGACCCAGAAATCTCCGAAAATCGCCTTCTACTCCTGCTTTATATTCATGTCATTCTTCGTGTTCTTCCAGGAGATGCTACAGCTCGCACGGCAGCAGATAGCGGAACTGTTCCTGGTGCTGCTGATCCTGCTCATGGTGTCAAAGCCGTTCGATAGCACCCGGCGCAACGTTTTGTTTGTCCTTTTCGCAGCAGGCATGATCGTCTCCCATTATGCAACATCGTACTTCTACTGGGCCCTTCTGGTGGGAGGATGGGTTCTCCTCGTGCTACAGGAGACGGCCTCCTTCCGCACCCTCTACCGTGTCTTTCGGGAGAGGGTGGATCGTCTCCGGAAACGATTTCTCTTCGACGAACCGGATCCGCTTCCTGAGGCCGAAAAACCCGGACGAACGATCCGGGTGCCCCATCTCGTCGTCTATTTCGCACTTTTGCTTGCCTGGTACTACCTTGTCACCGATTCGTCCGTCCTCCAGTCGATCACCACCCTCAGCGGCCAGATCGCCGATTCACTCATCTCGGATTTTCTCAATCCCGAGCTGGCGGAGGGATACGGCCTTCTTCTCTGGAACACCCGATCACCCCTTCACCTGACCGCAAAGATTCTGCACATACTGATACAGGGACTGATCATCGTCGGTGTCACCTCAGTTGTGCTTCGCGGCAGGAGGGGGGAGACGATCAACAGGGAATATTTTGCATTCTCTCTCGTGGCACTTGCGATCCTCTTCGCCGCACTGGGCGTCCCCTTCTTTGCGGAAGCCCTCAACACGACGCGGATCTATCACCTCTGCCTCACCCTCCTTGCGCCGTTCGCAGTGATCGGTGCGGTGGATCTCCTCTCTGCGGGACTGGCAGAGCGCGCAGGAAATTTGCGGCAGAATCTCACCGGCACCTCACTGCAGCTGGCGTCGATCCTCTTTGTTCTCTTCTTCCTCTTCAACACGGGAGTGGTGTACGAGATCTTCCAGGACGATCCCCAATCGATCTCCCTCAACAATAATGTCGAATATCCGCGGTTCACGGAGACAGAGGTGGTCTCGGCCCGATGGGCGGTTGCGATCCACAACGGGACCAGGATCTACGCCGACAAGCACCGGTCACAGCTCCTGAAAGGATTCGAACGGGGTTCGATATGGGCCTTCAGTCCCGAAGCTCCTGCGGATATCCCACAGAACTCCCTAATATTTCTCGGCCGTACGAACCTGCTAAAGAAGATCCTGGTGATCGACACCGTCGAGGAGGCCTCGAACGGTGCAGAACCGGAAGGCGGCGGTATCGATACGGCGGCCGTCACTGCGAACAGCCACAAGATCTATTCTTCCGGGGCGGCTGCGATCTATTCTTTATTATGATTCCTTCCCGAAAGCTCCGGAGATAGGATCGAGATCGCGGAATGCTTGGGTAATAGGCGAGGTATTGTCCCGTGGAAAACCAGAACTTGAAAAGCTGCCGGTACAGCAGGAACAAATAATACTCCTTTCTGTCGGTGTGTTTCTTTTCGAATTAGATCATGCTCCTGGTAAAATTCCACGGAAACGGTCGATATCGCCGCCTCCGGTGTACTGGATCACATCCGGCCGGTCATAGAAGTACACCTTCGGGCCGACGAAACCGATCCGATCGCCACTTTCGGTCACTGCCACCATCCCGGACAGGCATTGATGTTGCCGATTTTATAACAACATTATTACCATGTGCCCCTGCAATTCCGCCCGTTCTATACCCATCCCCGCGGGATGCAGCAGATGCACGGACGACGGCACGAAACGGGGTTCCGTCACGCCCATTATGACGGGTGCCGCTCAAGGACACTTCTGAGGATCTGGATGTCCTCCTCTCCGAATGCCCCCAGCAGGATCAGACATCCGCCGTACACGACGGTGCCCACCGGGATTATTATCAGGATCTGGGCGAGTGCCTGCCACCCGGAGAGAGCAAGGGACAGAGCGTAAATGGCGGCTGCCATGGCCACACTCGCCAGAAGGGGCCTTGCAAGCAGGTTCAGATACCCGACCCGGAGCCCGTTGTTTCCCAGGTGGTAATAATACAGGCCGAACAGTACGAGCTCCGTGATGACGGTCGCTGTCGCTGCCCCGATATAACTGTACTGCGGAATCAGGATCATATTCAGGCCGATATTCACAAACACACAGATCAACAGGCTGGAGGCGCAGAGATGCTGTTTGTCGATGGATTGGAGGGTCGTCGCACCGCAGAGTGTGATGAAGATGAGGGCGCTGGCCCAGATCAGGATCTGCAACGCAACGACCGACTCCACGTATGCCTCTCCGAAGAGTCCGATCACCAGCTGGCCGGCGATGAGTGTGGTCCCGAACGGAATCGGGACTGCAATCATCAGAAGATACCGGACGGACTTTTCATGTGCGTAGACGAGAGTGTCCTTCGACTGGACGTGCAACCGGGCGAACATCGGCAAGATAGTGGTGAGAAATGCCTGGGGAAAGACGACCAAAAGCGTGATGAAGCGGTACGCCACAGCATAAAATCCGACCTGTTCATTGCCCTTCATATAGGAGAGCATCGTCATGTCGATATTGAAATAGAGCGTGAAGAAGAGGCCCGCGAAGGCGAACGGTATCGCGAGCCGCAACAGTGACAGCCACCGTTTCGGGTCAAGCTCCCCCCAGCTGCTCCCGATGACGCGGACCATGAGGAGATACCCCATCAGGGCCCTGATCAGGAACGAGACAACGAGGAGCATCACGATCTGGATCAGGGGCATCTGCAGGTAAATGCCGACAAATCCCAGTATCAGGTAAAATAGGTCGCCAATGATCTTTGTGACGGCCTCATAGACCCTCATTTCATAAGCGGTAAAAACCGCGAGGCTCAGCTCCCCGATGACCATCACCGCCGTTCCCGTCGCAAGAAGGAGCACCACCACCGAGGTCGCTGCGGGATAGCCGAAGTACTGCAGGACCATCCAGATGACCAGAATGAACCCTATGGACAGAATGGCCTCCATGAAGATGGAATTGGTAAAGAAACAGGCGGTCTGATCCCGGTATCGGGCCACCTCCCGCGTGACGACTGTATTCAGCCCAAAATCAAAGAATACCCGGAATAAAGCCACAAAAGCAAGAGCAAACGCAAAGATGCCATAGGATCCCGGCCCCAAATAGCGTGCCAATGCGACGGTAAGAAAGAACCCCAGTACCACTGCGATTATTGAGGATATGGTGATCATCGCCGTGTTGTTTGCAATCCGCTTTGCCCCGTTCATGATGACCACATGTCCCGGATCCTGCCTGAACACCGTGTTTCTCACAGATTTATATTAATATTTTTATTGAAATCCTGCAGAAGACGCGGCCGTGCGACGGAGGAAACGCCGGCACGCCCACCGGGGCTATGGCGGCGCATGGCTGTCAGCGTTTCCTTCCCAGGAACCGGCGGATATCCCGCCGGTACACAGCAAACGGGCGCTGATCACGGAAGGACACCCTGTACGCAGCTGGCGATCTGCGTTGCTATCCCCCACAGCAATGCGCCGACGACTTTGTCGGCAGGCAGAACCCTGCAGCCTTCGATAGTAACCGCGCCATCGGGGACGGACTGGTGAATCGCGATCCCGGTCGATCCCCGGGGAAGCGTGTTCGAGACGATCGTGACCCCGCGGATCTCGAGCCCTGATGTCTTCGATCCACTTACGGTAAGTGCGTGCGGGGAATCCGTTACGAAACGCCCCGTAACCAGGGAATCCCGCGCGTCCTCGATGTACAGAATCGTCGACGGTTTGCACTCCGAGGCGTTTATCCCGACACTGCAGTACTGGCATCCACCGAATGCGCCCCCAAAGACGGCACCGACATCGTCGATACCCCCGGTACCGGTCATGGTGAAGTTGTCCACCCGGACATACGTTGCATCATCGATCCAGAGAGCATACCCCCGCGATTCGACACTCCGGCAGTCCTCCAGGACGAGGGTTGCCCCGGGCGAATCAGTGGAGACACCGTAGAACGATGTCGGCCGAATGCCTGCGCCGGAGGCCCCATCGCCGCAGCTTCTGTCCACACACCCGTAGAGCTTACCCCCGTCCGTCGAAAAAAATCCATACTGGCTGTTTGCCTCCGACGTGCAGTTGATGAACGTGACGTCCCCCTCCGGGGCGTAATACCCCGCGCCGAAATACTGGATGGAACGATCCTGCGGATACGGCTTGCGTCCGTTGTTCGTGCTCACACAGTCAATAAGGACGCAGTTTTTCTTCACCCGATCATATTCGAAGTGGAACCCCGATTCCCAGCACTCCTCGGCCCTGCAGCGGATGACCGTGAGATTTTCGATGTCGTTGAGCTCGGCAAAGTCGAAGCCGACATCATACTCGCCGAAGCGGGGTTCCTCTCGTGCACAGCCGATTGCCTGGCAGTCGATGAAGGTAACGTTTCGGATCGTCTTATGGTCGTTTCCCCATGCTGTGAGGTAAAACCCCCCACAGCGGGGGTAAAGGGCGCTGCAGTTCCGGAAGGTGACGTTCCTGATCTCCCTGCGGTATACACCCGTGTCTCCCCCGAGTATCTGGAAGACCGCCTGAACGGTGTGATCCGCGGTTCCGGTCACATTCCTGACAGTCGTATTGCTGGCCCTGATCAGGATGAGGCTGTACCACATTGCGGAGGAAGAATATCCCATTCCCTTCATGCTGAAATCACCGATCGTGACAGACTCGGCCTCCACCTGGATGCGCCCATCATTGGAAAAATTCAGGAGAGTTCCCCCACTCCCGCTCCCGCGCAGTGTCGTTTCCGCATGCGGGCGGAGGATTCCGGAGCAGTTGAAGGTGCCATCGGTGAGGAGCACCGTCCCGCCCTCCCCGGCGAGAGAATCGAGCGCCTGGCGTATTTCGATTTGATCGTCGACGCCATCGCAGACATAATCGGGATCGCCTGCCGGCATTGTCTTGTACCGGCTTGAGGCGACGACCACCGTCCTCTCCGGGAAACCTATCCGTATCTCCGATGTTGCGGAGGTATTTTCCTCGGCGCTCCTCGGATTGTCCCCCTCAGGCTTCACGATCTCACCGAGGAAAAAAATACCGGGTGCGGCCGCAATGATAACCATCACGATAATAAATCCCGATAGCCCGAGAATCAATCGCTTTTTATTCCGATCGTTAGTGTCCATATCCGCAACGCACCGAAAAACGATCATTATGTTATTTCAATTATTTTATTGATTAAATATATTCTTCGGCAGAGGGAGCGTAGAGATGTCGTGCCGCAGGGAAGAGTGAACGGGAGCGCGGGAGCCAGGCTTCACGAGAGTTTTTTTAGCCCCGACTCGGAGACACGACCAGCATCGGCCTGTTCCGCATCGCCCCATCCGGCGCTGTCTTCTCCGGCGGGGAGGGGGCCCAGACCTCGACGCCCCTCTTTCCATACCGTTGCACGCAAGGTTCCCACGTGTCCATGAGCGTCAATGCTTTTTTACCCCATGATTCTCATTAGTCTATATTACTGGTGTATCCCATGCAGCGCTCAAGCATCCTGGCGGTGATCATCGCCGTGGCGGTGGTCGGCTTTCTCGCCCTCACGAGTATTCTCGCCGACCTCTACTGGTTCACTGCGGTGGGCTATGAATCGGTCTTCCTGACCATTCTGCTGACGCGGATTGTGCTTTTCATCGCCGCCTTCGTCATCTTTCTCGGATTTTCCTTCGGCAACGCCCTCATCGCCGCACGGAAGGCCGCCGGCATCAGAAAGGAAGAGGGCAGTCCCCGTCTCGAGCTGACCGCCATCTTCGCCGGGATCGGGAGCCTGTTTGCGGCACTCGCCCTCTCGGCTTCGTGGGAGACCGTGCTGCGGTATCTCAACCAAACCCCGTTTGAAATTACCGATCCCCTCTTCGACCTTAATGTAGGTTTCTATATCTTTGATCTCCCCTTCTACTCGCTTATCGTCAATTACCTGCTGGCCCTGTGTATCTTCACGACCATCCTTGCGGCATTCGCTTTCTTTTCGCAGATCCTGGGCATCGCTGTCCGCGAGGAAGGCAGGCCGCAGGTGGTCATCGAGGGCTACGAGGAACGGATCGACTGGCGCTTCTACCTGCGCAGGTTCCTCCCCCAGCTCAGCTTCCTGCTCTTTCTCGTCTTTGCCGTGCTCAGTGTTCGGCTGTGGCTTGCCCGGTTCAACCTGGTCTTTTCCACGACCGGGGTGGTCTACGGTGCCGGGTACACCGATGTACACGTCACACTTCCTGTGCTCACCATTCTTGCGGTCGTCACCTTCATCATTGGGCTCGGATTTCTGGTCAACGAGAAGTTCAAGCGCATGGAGGTCATCACCTACGGGATCGCCGCGTTCGCGATCATCGCCCTCCTCGGCATCATCGCCGCCGGTGTGGTGCAGGCATTGGTCGTCCAGCCGGATGAGCTCACGCTGGAAGAGGAGTACCTGGACCGAAACATCCGCAACACCCTCGCCGCCTACGGGTTGGGCGATGTCTCCGAACAGGGCTTTCTGGTCAATTACACCCTCACGGCCGAAGACATCCGGGAGAATAACGCCACGGTGGAAAACATCCGCGTCTGGGACTGGCGACCGTTGAAGACCACCTACGAGCAGCTGCAGCTCTTCCGGACCTACTACCTTTTCAACGACGTTGACGTAGACCGCTACCAGTTCGATGGCCGCTACAAGGAGGTGCTCGTCTCGGCCCGGGAGATGAATATCGACAACCTGCCTGCCCAGGCGCAGACCTGGGTCAACACCCACCTGGTCTACACCCACGGCTACGGGGCGGTGATGAACCCTGTTGACCAGGCCACCGCAGAGGGACTCCCCGTCTTCTACCTCAAGGATATCCCGCCCACGTCCGACTACCTCACCATCGACCAGCCGCGGATCTACTACGGCGAGGCCACTGGCAACTACGTGGTGACCCACACCACCACCGAGGAGTTCGACTACCCGGCCGGCGAGCAGAACATCTACCGCAGCTATGACGGGGCCGGGGGCGTGCCCCTCTCCGACACGCTCCGCCGCCTGGTGTACGCCATGCGGTTCCGGTCGGTCGAGCTGCTCATCTCCGGCGCTCTCACCCCGGAGAGCCGCCTGCTCTTCCACCGCAACGTCGGAGACCGGGTGGCCACCATCGCCCCCTTCCTGCTCTACGACCCCGACCCCTACGTGGTGATCGCCGGGGGCAGGACCTACTGGATCATCGATGCCTACACCACCTCCGACCTCTACCCTTACTCAGAGCCGTTCCGGTACGAGTACCTGCAGGGGCGGGCGTTCAACTACCTCAGGAACAGCGTCAAAGTGGTAGTGGACGCCTACGACGGCGACGTGCATTACTACGTGGTGGAGCCCGAGGACCCGTTGATTGCCACTTACCGCAAGATTTTTCCGGGTGTTTTCGAGGACTTCTCGGCAATGCCTGCCGAACTGCAGCCTCACATCCGCTACCCGCAGGGGCTCTTTGTGGTGCAGGCGAACGTGTATGCCACTTACCACATGAAGGACCCCCGTGTCTTCTACAACAAGGAGGACGCGTGGGTGATCCCTGACGAGATCTACCGGGGGTCCCGGCAGATGATGGAGCCCTACTACATCATCATGAGCCTGCCCGGGGAAGAGACCGAGGAGTTCATCCTCATGCTCCCCTTCACCCCCCGCGACAAGGAGAACATGATTGGCTGGATGGCGGCCCGCTGCGATATGCCCGACTACGGCAAGGTCCTCGTCTACCAGTTCTCCAAGCAGGAGCTCACCTACGGCCCCATGCAGATCGAGGCCCGTATCGACCAGGACACGGAGATCTCCCAGCGCATCACCCTCTGGTCGCAGTCAGGATCGGCGGTGCTGCGGGGCAACACACTGGTCATCCCCATCGAAGACTCGATCATCTACGTCGAGCCCCTCTACCTGGAGGCCACCGAGCGGGGGACGCTTCCCCAGTTGCAGCGGGTGATCGTCGCCTACCACGACCGCCTGACCATGCAGCCGACCCTCGGGGAGGCTCTTGCGGTCATCTTTGGCGAGGGGGCGGCCCCGGTGGCGCCGGGTGAGGAGGCGCCCCCGCCCATCAGTGCGGAGGACGCGCAGAAACTCGCCCGGATCGCTGACCTCTACGACCAGGCGCAGCAGGCGCTGGCCGATGGGGATCTGGGGCGCTACCAGGAGCTTATCGACGAGATCGGCAGTATTGCCTCCGAATAACCCTATTTTTGCCTTCCCGCCGGCATCCATACCTTTAAGCAGCCTGCCCGCAATGAACTACCCCTTCACACATTGCCGACGATGGTGTATGCCGATCGTGCATCTGTGTTCGTACACCCATACATCCTGCATTTGCCATTATCCATCTGCCCTCACCGATCGTGCATCGTGTGCGCAGGAGCTGATTCGCTGACTTATAGAAAAAATCCCAATAACAATACCGGAACCGAGATCGTTCGCGTACGTTTGCCCAAGAAACGAGACAGAGAGATGTTTGCCCGCGCCGACCTGATGCTGGGCGCAAACCATATTCGCGTCCGCTGTTTTGACGGCGTCACCCGCATGGGGCGGATCAAGGGAAAGATCAAAAAGCGGGCCTGGATACGGGAAGGCGACCTCCTCATCGTCATTCCGTGGGACTTCCAGGACGAAAAGTGTGACATCCACTTCAGGTACAGGGGCCCCCAGGTGGACTGGCTGAAGAAGAACGGGTACCTGAGCTGATCCTCACCCGCCCGTCCTTTCCCTCATTCCACTCCTCACTATTCTTTGCATACGTCCCGCCGGGAACCCACGACCGCGAAGAATGCATTGGTCCGTGATTCCGGTGGATTGCTGAGCGGAGCGTTTCCGTCTATTTTCCCCCTCGAACCCGTCGAGCCGCACGCCCCCTTCTGCCTGCACGGAATGTACCGGGGATGAGAAGGAACCCATTTTTTTAATACCTTCACGAACAACAATTATCGGCCTTTCGTGCACCTCAATTTGCAGCGTGCGCCGGCTATACATCGAAAACCCCCGTAGTGTAGCGGTCAATCATACAGGACTTTGGATCCGGTGACGGCGGTTCGAATCCGCCCGGGGGTATCCCGCATTCTTGTTCGAATCCCCCATCAAATGTTAAAATAGGCTCTTTTCAGACGCACCATTAGATGGTAGATACGACCCGGTACCATAAGTTCCACGCCAACGTCCGACGGGTGTACGGGGACCGGAGCATCGAGAAAGGAATGGCCGAGGGCAGGATCACCCAGGACGACGCCGACCTGATCCGGGAGTTGCGTCACCGAGGCCCGGGCCCACAGGAATCTCTCCGAGGGCCGGGCCCTCATGAACCAGTACGTCCTGGTCAACTGGCGTCGGTTTCTCACCCGGCCCTACCGCACCTGCAGCATCGGCGATGTGTATGCGGCGATCGACACCATGAAGTCAGCCCGGTCGCAGAAGGGCACGCCCTTCGCCCAGAACACCAAGCACGACTACGTGAAGGTGCTCAAGCCCTTCTTGCTCTGGCTCATCGAGAACGAGTACTCATCGCTGCCCAAGAAGAAGGTGCAG
>Ga0272441_10016977_pt1 | contig 10006 bp, 8 predicted proteins | sample SSMProp6N_FD_193582 | JGI IMG/M metagenome (GOLD analysis project Ga0272441, IMG submission 193582) | Marine sediment archaeal communities from Little Sippewissett salt marsh, Falmouth, MA, United States - SSM-Prop-6N | ecosystem: Environmental > Aquatic > Marine > Wetlands > Sediment ...
TTCGCTCTAAAGCTTCGCTCAGGGTCTTGACCTTCTCCTGCAAGTTACGATGTTTTACTGCACGTTCCAGTGTAAGGGCGAGTATATCCATTTCGACCGGCTTTGAAATAAAATCGTATGCACCTGCACGGATTGCTCTAATAGCCGTTTCCATACTGCCAAATGCCGTAATTACGATAACAGGCACATCTGGTCTATTGGAAACAACCCGATCACAAAAATCAATCCCATTCATGCCTGGCATCTCAATGTCGGTCAGGACTACGTCAAATTCTTCGTCCTTTAGTATTTGGAGAGCCTCTTCTGCTGAAGTATACCAAGATACTTGGAATCCCCTTCGTTGCATATCCACTTCAATCAGTTCACACATGGTTCGATCGTCATCCACAACCAAGATTCGTCCACTCATTTGTCGACCTCCTGGGGCAAATAGACTGAGAAGCAACTTCCCTTCCCTTTTTCGCTTTCTACGCCTATCCATCCGCCATGCTCTTGGATAATTCCATAGGCAATCGAAAGTCCTAAGCCGGTACCCTGTCCCACATCTTTGGTGGTAAAAAAAGGCTCAAAGAGGTGCTGCATGTTCTCTTCTGGAATTCCCTCGCCCTCGTCCATCACATAAATACGGAGGTATTCCCCGTCATAATCTTCGTGGCCTGCCGGAGGTCGGGCATGTTCGAAGCGAACACCAACTTCAACTTTGCCTCCTTGGGGCATGGCTCCTATGGCATTTGCGATGAGGTTAGTTAAAACCTGCTGGATTTGTCCTTCATCCACTTTTGCCATGACAGGGGTTTCCTCACCCGCGAAAGATAACGTTATTTTTTGTTTACGGCCAAGAGGAGACATAAGATCCAGTGTTTGGGTCACTATTTGTCGAACGTCAATTAAGGTTTTTTGAGGTGATCTTCGACGCGCAAAATCAAGCAGCTGCTGTATAATCGTTGTCATACGTCCTGACTGCGCTCTTATTATGTTTGCACTCTCTACGATTTCTCCTTCCGACAATTTTCCTGCAGCAATTAACCCAGCTCTTCCGGAAACAACGTTAAGAGGCGTACCCAGTTCGTGTGCGATTCCGGAGGCCAGCCCACCGACAGTCCTGAGCCGATCTGCATGACGCAATTGCTCCAAGGCGGCGATTCGGGCTTCTGTTTCAGTTTGAACCGTCTTCTGTGCCTCATCAAGCTGCTCGCACATTGTATTGACTGCGGTTGCGAGCTCTGAAAATTCGCCGCCCCCCAGATCAGGTAAAGGCCCCGAAAGGTCGCCTTTTCCCACATGCCGTACTTTTTCTATTAGACGATGCAATGGACGCCCTATCATTCCAAAACCGAACATTACTGCAGCAAGTCCACTCACCAACACCAGTATACTCATTAAAACTAATCTTCTGATGATAGTGGCGTGAGTATATTCGTCCAGTTTGGACAATGATTCGGACAGTTCGAGGGCTCCCGGCCTTTGCTCTTCTATCTTAACGGGAACATACGTGTAAAGATATCCCACGTTTTTCTTAGGCCGTTCTTTAAAGGATGCTTCGTTTCCGCTTACCACGGTTTCAAGCTTTTCTCGTGGTACGCGGGGACTGTGAGGATCATTCGGCGTTGCGTTCAACCAAACCCAACGTATGTGCAGTTGGTGCTCTCCCCTATTCACGTCCGCAATTAACTCTAAGGCTCGCTGTCCTCCTTTAGTGTGCCACACATCGATAAACAGATCCTTCATGGAGCGACCAAACAAATGGGCATCTCGCTTCATATCTGTTTCAAAGATTTCAATGTCGCGCATGACTGAAAGATACCCATCAATCATCAGGATGATGATTATCCCCAGGACGAGGATAGACACAAGCTTGGTTGCAAGCTTCATCTAATCACCTCTGAATGGAAACTTTTCTGATTACCGCCTGACTGTATTCGCCATCCACGGATATTTAACTCTCTCGATACTCTTAATAGTATGTTTTTTCACAATATCATCATAGCAAAATTTTATCCAATAACCTGTTCCGTCATGTATTTTGTCTTTTTTAAGACAATAAGATTCGACGGATATGTCTGTTCGTATTTATACCCATCCTACTCCGGAATTGACACGAGACCTCACAAAAATGTATTTATAAAAGAGTCAAACCATAAACGATTAAGATAATAAGAAAGGAGGGATTTTCTCGATGTTTGAATTACATTTTCCCAGCCGGTTTATCCATAAACATAAGGTCAGAAATGTCAATGAGATATTTGAGGAACAAATGACTTTTGGACAGCGGGCCTCTGATTGGATTGCACGAACTGTCGGATCGTGGGAATTTATAATCATCCAATCTTCAATATTAGTCCTCTGGGCAATATTGAATATCACTGCGTGGATATCGCATTGGGATCCATATCCCTTTATTTTGATGAATTTGGTTCTTTCATTGCAGGCAGCCTATACTGCCCCTATTATTATGATGAGTCAAAACCGTCAGGAAGAAAAAGATCGCCTAGAAGCCCATAACGACTATCAAACAAACCAAAAAGCCGAAGAGGAGATCCGCGTTATTATAGAACATTTTGAAGCTCAAAATCAGGCCTTATCTATAATTCACAACATGATTCTCAATTTACAGACACACGTTCTCAACAATCCGACAAATTCCGGAAACTCGGATGATGAAACTGAGAAATCGTAAGGATATGGCTCCATTTATTAATGTTCACTTACATGTGCTTTTATTCATAAATCCCTTTCAATTGATGAATTCCCCATTATACCCGACATCCACCACCTGAATTCGTTCGACACATTGAATGGCGGATACATAAACATTTCAACGACATGGCATAATATTTTAGTATTAATAATATCTTGAGCAAGGTAATCTTGGATTAATTGGCTGAGCAGATGATTAACAATTCATACTTACAAATGAGTCAATTTAGAGATAAACCAAAATGAAGACAAAGATTCTCAATAACCTGGGGCCCCTTGTCGGCTTGCTCCTTTTTTCGGCGGCCCTCTGGGTAATCCATCACGAACTAAAGGCGCATCCTCTTCATGATGTTCTCCGGTACATACATGAACTGCCGGCCCAGCGTCTTTCACTGGCCCTGCTTTTCACGGTTATCAGTTATTGTGTAATGACAGGATATGATACCCTGGCCCTGAAATATATAAAACATTCGATAGCTTATAGCAGGATTGCCCTGGCATCCTTCATCGGGTACGCCTTCAGCAATAATATAGGCCTGTCTATGATCGCCGGTGCATCCGTGCGCTATCGTCTCTACTCCGCGTGGGGGCTTTCAACATTAGCAATCGGAAAAGTGGTTGTCTTCTGCAGTGTGACTTTCTGGCTCGGATTTCTGGCACTGGGAGGCATTATTTTCATGTGGGCTCCCATGGATGTGCCTGCATCCATTCACTTACCCCTCGCATCCCTCCGTCTTCTCGGCGTGTTCTTCATTGCTGTTGTTGTGGCATATCTTTTATGGAGTTTTTTAGTGAGGAAGCCTCTCACAATCCGAGGATGGACGTTTGTTGTGCCATCGATCCGCCTTTCCCTTTCCCAGATCACCATCGCAATGCTGGATTGGATTTTAGCAGGCAGCGTCCTCTACTCGTTGCTTCCTCACTTACCGGGCATACCCTTTTATGGATTTCTCGGCATCTACCTATTGGCACAGATGATGGGAATTGTAAGCCAGATACCGGGAGGTTTGGGTGTATTCGAAACGCTGGTCCTCCTGCTTCTATCTCCTGTAGCTCAGGCATCGGAAATTCTCGGAGCCCTCATCGTCTTCCGGGGCATATACTATTTTCTTCCCCTTGTTGTTGCCGCCACTCTTCTCGGAACTCAGGAAATAATTCAGCGTAAAAAGGAAATACAATGGATAACCCAGGTCTTTGGAGAATGGGTTCCCCGAATCGTCCCCCGTGTCCTAACTATTATAACATTCATCGGAGGTGCGATTCTGCTTTTTTCGGGAGCAACGCCTGAAGTAGAGTCACGACTTGAGTGGCTGACAGAGTTTCTCCCGTTGCCCGTTATTGAATTCTCACACTTTCTCGGAAGCCTCGTCGGAGCCGGTTTGCTGCTGCTTGCCAGGGGTCTCTGGCGTAGGATCGACGCTGCTTATTTTCTGACGGTAATCTTTTTAGGGGCAGGAATTGTAGTTTCTCTGCTCAAGGGATTCGATTACGAAGAGGCACTCATATTATTTGTCATGCTCGTTGTTTTGCTTCCTTGTCGCCGCTACTTTTACCGCAAGGCATCTCTTATCAGTCAGCGGTTTTCTCCCGGCTGGATTGCAGCAATTTTCAGTGTTGTCGCCCTGTCGATCTGGCTGACACTGTTTGCTTTCAAACATGTTGAATATTCCCATGACCTGTGGTGGCATTTCACCCTGTACGGTGATGCCCCGCGAGCGCTCAGATCCTTGGCCGGCGCTGCTGCAATGGCCCTGTTGTTTGCCGTTGCATCACTCCTGCGACCGGCTCCCCGAGAACCTTCGTATCCATTAGCGGAAGAACTAAATACGGTTGCTTCGATTGTTAAGGCATCACGAAATACTTACGCCAATTTAGCCCTTCTTGGCGACAAGGCTTTTCTTTTCAGTCGGGCGAAGGCTGCATTCATCATGTATGGCGTGGAAGGACGCAGCTGGATTTCCATGGGAGATCCCGTTGGCCCGACAGAAGAATGGCCCGAGCTTGTATGGAGGTTTCGTGAAATGGCTGATGAATACGGTGGATGGACCGTTTTCTACGAAGTTGGCACCGATAACCTCTCCCTTTATCTTGACCTCGGTCTTACCCTGCTCAATCTTGGGGAAGAAGCACGGGTTAACCTTCAATCTTTTAATCTTGAAGGGAGTCACCGGAAAGACATGCGCCATACAAAGAACAAACTGGAAAAAGAGGGATGCACGTTTGAGGTCCTGTCACCGGAATCCATTACTCAGCTGCTACCTGACTTAAAGATAATATCCGATGCATGGTTGAGAGAAAAAAACACCGGAGAAAAAGGGTTTTCCCTCGGGTTCTTTGAAGACCGTTACGTGAAGCTGTTTCCTGCGGGGGTCGTAAAAATCGAGGACCAGATTGTTGCCTTTGCCACTCTCTGGTCAGCGGCAGACAGAGAAGAACTTTCCATCGACCTGATGCGATATCTTCCAGATGCGCCTCATGGCGCAATGGAGTATCTTTTTGTCGAGCTCATGCTCTGGAGTAAGCAGGAAGGATACCGGTGGTTCAACCTCGGGATGGCCCCTTTGTCGGGTCTCGAAAATCACGAACTCGCGCCCCTGTGGAACCGAGTGGGAAATTTTCTCTTCCATCATGGAGAACATTTCTACAATTTTCAGGGCTTGAGGCAGTATAAAGAAAAGTTCGAACCTGAATGGAAACCAAAATACCTTGCCTGTCCCGGTGGCATGGCTCTTCCCCATATTATGGTCAATCTGGCATCCCTCATTTCCGGCAGTTTAAAAGGTATTATAAAATAAGTTTGGGATTTATTCGAAGAAACAAATTCCCTATTTCATCTGAAATGTTTTTGTTCGAAGGAAACAGTCAAGAGCATATTCCCCGAATTTTCCACTCGCAGAATGAGGAAAGAATACATTAATAAGTTTTATGTGACTGCTTCACGGTAGAATGTTTACTATTGAAATTCTTTGTCTTTTTGGGTAAAAGCTCCTCAAATAATTATGTAATCTGAAACTTTTTAAGCAATCCAAAATCCATTTTAAGAACATTGGCACATCATTTTTCATATTATAGTAGGAGTCGAAATATTTATGTCCAGCAATCATCTTTATTTCTAAGAGCTTATGACAATTACTATAGCTCTTCATAAAATAAAGTATTGTTATATGATGATATTTATTTCACAGAAATGACAACTGCAAATAACTTGGGAGGAAAACAAAACTCTTGAGTCGCAAAAACTGATGACAGTTGCCACGAAAGGAAACTATCTCTCAAAGTCGAAAAATTGCATGTATGAGAATACTATCACAAGAAAATGATAACCTGTGATATGAAGAGTGTCTCCGAGATGAAAGCCGCACAAGCTAATAACCTCATATCATAATTGAGAGACTCTATTATTTCAAGATGACCTAAACCCTCACTCTAAAAGTGGACCGATCTTCGGGGGCAGGTCATCCCCACTTTCTGAATCGCCCGGTAATCCCCTCATCACCGCAGCATCAGCGCGAACACACCCCAGCCCAGGTATTCACGCGTGTAAGCGGCGTAGCGCTCGGGTTCCGAGGTCAGTTGGACTCGAACCTCTTTGGCTAACTCGTCGCCGGGATTGGCTTCAAGCCATCGGCGCATGGTGAGCCATTTGGCCGCCTCGTATCTGTCCCAGCCGTCTTGGTCAGCCAGAACCATTTCAACGACGTCGTAGCCAAGATGGCCGAAAGACGCGAGAAGTTCTGGAAGCATGAGAAAGTCGGAGATCGAGTTGGCAAGACACCTCTTGGCAACATCTTCCGTCGGTGGTAACTGCCGCCAGTAGGGCTCGCCGATGAGGATGATCCCTCCGGTGCGCAGGCTCCGCGCCAGAAGCTCGATAGTGCCGGCGACTCCCCCGGCGATCCACGTGGCACCGACACAGGCTGCCACACTGACCTTCTCGTCAGAGACATAGCCAGCAGCATCGCCATGGATGAACTTGACTTGGTCGGCGACGCCGAGTTCTGCAGCACGGAGTTTCGCTTGCTCGGTGAACAACTGGCTCATGTCGATGCCGATGCCGATGACGCCGTGATCGCGTGCCCAGGTGCACAGCATCTCCCCCGAACCGCTGCCGAGGTCGAGCACTCGGGCCCCTGATTCCAGACGTAGCGCCGCGCCGAGAGTGGCGAGCTTTTCGGGTGTGATCGGGTTGTGGATGCGGTGAGCACTCTCAGTGATATTGAAGATCCGTGGAATATCCAATGCAGAAAATTTCCTTTCGGGTGTGAATAGATTCAGTCACTGCCTAACGATTAATACATCTAGTAGATATTTTCCGAACTTTTGTGCAATCCTACTTCAATTCATGAAAAATGAAAAGCGGAAGTTTCACCGTGAAATCAAGTACAATTGGACTTCGACCGATAGGTATTTTGTGGTAATAAGGACCAAAAGCCCAGTGGGTAAAATGTGGGAAAAATGGCAGCAGCTAATAATGAATACCATTTGAAGTAATGCATACCTTTCAAAAATACCAAATGCTCGATTTCATAAAAGGAATCGATATCTTATGCTTTGATAACTTGCCGAAAATCTGATGACGGTTGCCACAAAGAGAAACTATCTTTCAAAATCAGAAAATTGCATGTAGGGGAATGCTATCACAAGAAGAACAAAACCTGTGATATGAAGAGTTTCTCCGATATGAAAGCCGCTGAAGCTATTACACGTATATCATCAATCATAGGTCCATTATTTCAAGACGAGAGTATCAGTGGTGTAAGAGAAAGTTCGCAATTACGCATGCTGAGACCATTACTATCGCCCAGTTATGTGACTGTTGTAATGCCATTCGTTGTTCATGATTATTTTCTCCCGTAAGGTGTCTTCTTATCAGGGAAGACTCAATTTTAAATGACCCAGTTTCAAGAGGTAAGATCTAGTAGTTGCGATTTTTTTAGACCATTCATAAAATATTGTACTGCGAGGAGCCGTTTGACATACATAGGGTAGCTTCATATCTTATTAATAAGGGATATTTTTATCTTCGAGAAAGACAGCCGCTGAATCTATTACTGTATTTGATGTGTATATGATACTGTGATTCAATCAAATACTGGTCATATAGGCTCGCAAGGACAAAGAAATAAAGGGAGGTAATTACCATGCCAAGAGGAGACGGAACAGGGCCCAAGGGTCAAGGACCCAGAACAGGACGAGGCATGAGAGGTCGCGGTCAAGGACAGAGGGGCGGTCGTGGCCAAGGAGATGGTTTTGCAGCAGGTCCTGATGGGAATTGCATTTGTCCCAACTGTGGCACTCGAGCTGCTCATCAGACAGGAATTCCCTGCTACGATCAGTCATGTCCCAATTGTGGCACAGCCATGACACGGGAATAGAGATACCTTATTGAACCATTCGATGTAGAGAAGCGGAGACGGTTTTATCAGAAAGATGGAAGAGATCATAACGTCTTATACCTACATCCGACCTATATGATTGATGATAGTACGATAGAAGAATTGTGTTTTTCTGCGCTATTTAACTTGATGAAAGTTGCCACAAAAGGAGACTATCGTTCAAAGTCAAAAAAATGCATGTAGGGAAATAATATCGTAACCTTTTTGTACTAATAATTTTCTAGGAGGTGTCCTATGCAAATATCACAGGCAGTCCATTGCTGGCTCGAGTATCACCGGAGCCACTCGAAAAAAAAATACCATCAGATCCTATGAATTCATCGGTACAAGACTCTGCGAGTATTTCGATGGCAGAAATGTTGTTTCCATTACGACCGATGAGACCCTTACTTTCCTCAACACAATCAATGAGAGTACCAAGCCATACACGAGAAAAGGTCGGTACTCGTATCTCACATCCTTTTTCAACTTTATCAAAAACAACGTTGATCAAGAGTTCCACAATCCCTGTGATTCAACCATGCTGAGAAAAATTTTCCGGTCTCATCAGAAGACCCATTGGAAGGTCGTTGAAAAAGAGCTTGTCGATGAAATTATCTTTCGTACTACCAAGCACAGGAATCGACTGCTCCTCGAACTTATGGCCAGAGGTGGCATGCGGGTAAGTGAAGTGCTAAATCTGATGCCACAGGACGTCAATGACCGCAAGCTTATGCTCCGGGAACCGAAGAGCGGCAAAGAATATGAAGTCGTCTATATTCCTCAGAAGATTGCCGATCGACTCAAAGAATACATCCAGCAGAAAGCAATTAAACCTGATGAAAAAATCTTTCCGATCAGCTACGGAGCAGCCAGGATTGTTGTATTAAAGGCAGGACAGCTCGTGGGAATTACCCTGAGGCCCCATGATTTGCGTCGGCATGCTGCTACCTATGCATCCAGATCAGGTGTTCCGATCGAAATCATCAGCAAGGTGATTTTGAGACATGCTAATCTCTCGACAACTCAGCGATACCTTGGAAAGGTCAGTGATGTGGAAGCGATTCGGTGGATTGAAAATGTCTATGGATAAACAAACTAAAGGGTGGAGCTTCGATGTGCTTCACCCTTTTTATGAAAATGAAGGTACTAAACGAATACCTTGAAATTTTTGACCTTCGCTTTTTCAACGCTTTATCATATTGCCATCAATCTTTACATCACAAACTGTTTATGAAGAGTAGATTTTATTTTAAGTATTGGTAAAAGTCTAGAAATGTAGTACTTGTTGCATCCGGGATGAGTAACTCCCCGGATCAGCAGTTTGGATTGTCCACATCTGTCGGATCACTTTTTCCGGCTTGACTTTGTTCTATAATTTCAACCTTGATACCTTGTGCCTTGGCGCGTTTTTCCCACTGTTGACGTGCCAGAACCCGCATATCTTCGACATCGTCCATCTCATCCTGAATTTCCATACCCAATAACGTCTCCAACGCGTCTTCAAGTGTCACCAGTCCTGACGTACCTCCGTACTCACCTATAACAATGGCGATATGCTGACGCCGATCGAGAAGTAATTCCGAGAGTATTGATAACGTCATCTCCTCCGGAACAAAAAGTATGTCTCGCTTCAGTGCATGAAGCTTCTCATCACCTTTGCCCCGGGTCTTAAACATAAGAATATCATCCTTGAGCACAAAGCCGGTTATTTTATCAATATCCGTCTCGTAAACCGGCAGACGTGAGAAGGAAATACGAGTTTGGCTGTGCAATAAAGTTTCTTCAACAGTCATGTCTTGGGGAAATGCTGATATAACGACTCGTGGCGTCATAATATCTGTGACTCGTAGCGATCCGAATCGAAAAAGATTCTGTATGATCCGGGATTCGTGTTCGTTTATGTGACCGGTCCGCTTTCCGATATCAGCCAT
>Ga0272441_10016979_pt1 | contig 10004 bp, 5 predicted proteins | sample SSMProp6N_FD_193582 | JGI IMG/M metagenome (GOLD analysis project Ga0272441, IMG submission 193582) | Marine sediment archaeal communities from Little Sippewissett salt marsh, Falmouth, MA, United States - SSM-Prop-6N | ecosystem: Environmental > Aquatic > Marine > Wetlands > Sediment ...
CTTGGTCTTATGTCGGTGTACGGTCTCTGGAGATGGATGGTGTCGCCGTTGAGGGAACTGGGGTCGGAGGTGTCTTCCCTTAAATGGGGCAGGGAGATACCCGCAAAAGACGACCCAAAGGCAGTTTTCGAGATACGGAGGCTGAGGCAGGTTCTGCATCAACTGGCGCTTTCGGCCATGGAAAGGGCCGAGCTTACGCGGCGTTACGTTACCGACCTGGTGCGGGTGCAGGAAGAAGAACGGCTTATGCTGGCGCGCGAGATACACGACGGGCCTCTGCAGGACGTAACGGCGCTCATCCACCAGATAAGGCTTGCCTCGCTCGAAGACAACGGCAACTCGGGACGCTGCGAGCGCCTGGATGTGGCCGAAGAGGGGGCCCGGCTGGCCGTAAGGGAACTGCGGGGGATGTGCGACGAGCTCTCTCCACCATGGCTGGACCTGGGTATAGCCCAGGCTCTGGACGAGTTGACGCAGAGACTTTCAAGACATCTGGGCGTTGATATCCCGGTCGAAGTCGACAGGTCTCTTACACTTGCGCCGGAAGTCACGCTTGCGTTCTTCAGAGTGGTGCAGGAAGCTGTTCACAACGCCGTGCGTCACGGGAAAGCAAAAACAATAACGGTAAGGCTTTTTTCAATCGAGGAGCGCGTAACGCTTGAGATAGCCGACGACGGAGCTGGTTTCGACCCGCCCGCCGACCTTGAGAAACTCAGGGTCAGCGGGCACCGGGGCCTGGCCAACATGAGCGAGCGCATGGTGCTCATCGGGGGTGAACTCGATATTGATTCACGGCCCGGATATGGCGCGTACATTCGTTGCACCGTGAACGCCGCTACTTCCGTTTCTGACGGAACTGACCCCCCCAGACGCTCTTGACGTCGGACACGAAAACGAAGCCCGTGTTGCCGATAAGGGATGAAACGTTCGAAACCTCTCTGCGGTTGCAGAGGATCTTGAGAACAAGGCGTTCTCCCGTTTTGCCGGAACCCTCTATGACGGTGGTCCCGAAACCTTCCGTTCGGAGGGTCGACACGAGCTCGGCGGCTTCGTCTGTTTTTGGTGTGACTGCTTCAACCAGCACAAATGCCGAAAGCATGTATTCCTCGAGCGTGGCGCCGAGAAAGTTGCCCGCGGCGTATCCTCCTGCGTAGGCTACTATCTGATGCCAGCTGGAGACCCCGTTCTGTAGAACGTATCCCAGGGCTACCAGGTATATGCCCGACTCGAAAAAAGCTGTGATCGCCGCATGGGTCTTGCGGCCCCTGACCAGAAGCAGAATGCGGAACGTACCCAGTGAAACGTCCAGAAGTCGTGCGAAGAAAATAAGCAGAGCACCGATAATGGTCATTGCGACACCCCGTTACACTAAAATTATCGCCGGAAACAGGCGACGAAAGTCAGCTGTAGTATAGAATGGAACACGTTATAGTAAAACCGTATCCGCTGAAACTCGAAAGGGGGAAGCCCCGAGGGGCGATTTTTTATGAGACTACGTGTACTTGGCGCCGCAGGAGAAGTCACGGGCTCCAACTATCTTCTGGAAGCCGGTTCTTCCAGAGTTCTTGTCGATTGCGGGTTGCACCAGGGCGGGTTCGCCGACCGCAACGACGATCCCCTGATGTACGATCCTACGGGCGTGAACGCCGTGCTTCTGACGCACGCTCACCTGGATCACACCGGCAGGGTGCCGATGCTGGTCAAAGAGGGTTTCAAGGGCAAGGTCTACGCAACCACTCCCACTGTGGAACTTTGCGAGGTCCTCTGGCACGACGCCGCCAAGCTCCAGAAGGAAGACGCCGAATGGAAAAGCCGCAAGAACAAGCGCAAGGGGCTTCCTCCGGTAGAGCCCATTTTCGAGGAAGAAGACGTTGAAGGCGCCATCAAAATGCTTTCGCCATGCAGTTACGACGACATTATCGAACCGGCCCCGGGGGTGAAGGTGCGCTTCAGGGACGCAGGCCACATTCTCGGCAGCGCAAATCTTGAGGTCTGGCTCAATGACGGAGACGAAGAAGTAAAGATAGTTTTTTCGGGAGACCTGGGTCCCCAGAAAACCGTAATGGAACGCAACCCGTCTGTGATAGAGGACGCCGATTACGTTGTTATAGAGTCCACCTACGGCGACAGGGAACACAAAACCAACGAAGAAAGCCGCCAGGAATTCCGCGACGCCATGAAGATAATGCTGCGCGACCATGGCAAGGTGCTGATACCCACGTTCGTTGTCGACAGGGCCCAGCGTGTGCTGTATGAACTCATGCTGATGCAGCAGGACGGCATACTGCCCGACAACGTTCCCATCTACTTCGACTCACCGATGGGCACCAAGGCCACGAAGATATACAATGACCATCTTCCCCTTCTTTCGTCCGAGATACAGGGGCAGATTCGGGAAGGGAACAATCCGTTCTCGCCCAAACAGCTGCATTACGTTTCCAGCGTCGATGATTCCAAGGCCATAAATCAGGTAAAGCACGCTGTGGTAATGGCGGGCAGCGGCATGTGCAGCGGCGGCCGAATAGTCCACCACCTCAAGAACAACCTGTACAGGGAAGAAGCTCACGTGGTGTTCGTTGGCTATCAGGCTCGCGGCACTCTGGGGCGCAGGCTGGTGGAGGGCGCCAAGTCGGTGCGTGTGGCCGGCGAGGAAGTGTCGGTAAAGGCCGAGCTGCATACGATCAACGGCTTTTCGGCTCACGCGGACCGCAGGGACCTGCTGGCATGGGCAAAGAACTTCAGGACCGATCCGGTCTTTTTCGTTACTCACGGAGAGCCAAAGTCGGCGGAAGCTTTCGCGGGCACGCTCAGGGAAAACGGTTTCAGGGCCGCCATACCAACGCTTGGCCAGGAGTTCGACCTCACGCCTGCGCGCGAAGAGATCCCGGCGAAAGTTACCGCCAGGGAAGCCGTACCATGTGCTCCGGGCGGAGCCGGCAACGCCATACTGTGCGATATCGACGAACTGGTCGATTCACTGAAACGGGCGGGAAGATTTGATTCGGACGAACTTATCCCACTGCTGGAGTCATCCAGGACCCTGCTTGAAACCGTAAAGCAAAGGGTGGAAAGCTCCCCTGAGGCAACGACAAGCCGGCAGAGGTGACGGTTCAAATACTATTTCGGAGATGAAATATGAAGACAGGCAGAATTCCTGAAATAACCAGATGCCGTCTGTGTACGGTTATCACGCTGTTCGCTGTTATCCTGAGCGCTACTCCACTGTTCGCCGCCCAGCCCTGTGTTTCGGACGGCAGACAGCTGGAGTGGGAAGAAACATGGGAACTCCTTTTGGAGGAGAGTCCATCCATTGGCGCGCTTAAGGAAGCGGTCCGGGCTTCAAGGGCCGGCCTCAAATCGGCGGCGGTGGCTTCCAAAGTGACTACTGCCGTCACGGGGACCGGCGTCAAGGAAGAGGCCGACAGGGCGTCCAGCGCCGTGAGATTCACGGTTTCGTATTCCACAAGTCTTTTCGGGCGCGAAACCGCACAGGTCAAAAGCGCTGCGCTGCTCCACGAGGAAAGCCTTCTTAGCCTCGATAAAGGCTATCTGGATCTTTACAACCATGCAGCAACGGCCTACTGGGGCGCGGCGGCGGCGCGGGTCGCCGTGCGCGCCGCCGAAGAGGAGCTGTCAAAGCGCAGGGCCTTTCTCGACGACGCGCAGCTTCGCTACGAACAGGGACTGGTTCCGGAACTGGACGTTCTCAGGGCAAAGAGCTCACTGGCCGAGGCGCAGTATCTGCTTTCGACCAAAGAGTCGCAGATGGTGAATATGGAAGCAATGCTCAAGGGCCTGGCGGGGTGGAAGAACATAAGCCCCTCCGAAGGCGTTCTGGAGGCAGAACCGCCTATGCACGAAACGCCTCCCGATTACGGCAAAGTCTGCAAGGAACATCCCACCATCTGCAAGGCCGAACTCGAGGTGGAAAGACAGAAGGCCCTGCTGCGGCTTGCAAAAAAGACCAGCGCGCCCACGCTCAGCCTTTCGGCTTCCAACAGCCTTGCGCTCGACGGTTCATACGCCGCTACATACACGCAGGACGACTGGTACGGAAGCGCTACGATAACCATCCCCGTTACGGACGGCGGAGCGGCGCACTGGGCCGCCGAAAAAGCCAGGGCCGGAGTGGCTTCGGCCGAGAGAGCGCTGGCTTCGGCCAGAGCCGGGGTAATGAGAGACCTTTTCACTGCATGGCAGGACTATCAGTCGTCGCTTACCGGCCTGGCCTCTGCGCGTGAACGGTTCGGATTGCTTGCACGCGAGAGGGAAATAGTACTTCTGCGATACAGGGAAGGGCTTGCCAGCCAGATAGAGGTTCTGGATGTCCAGACCCGCTACACCGAGGCGAACGCCGACTTTATCGATTCGAAAAAGGCCGTTTTCGTGGCCTGCGCGGCCCTCGCGGCCGCCAGGGCCGAACTGCCTGTGGAGGTGGATCAGTGATGGCTAGAAACAACCGTCACAGGTGGGTATGGGGAATAGTTCTTCTGGGCCTGGTGCTCTTTGTTGCATGGAGGATCATGGCCAGACCCGAAAAAGAAACGCCGGTAAGCGTGGCGGACATCCGGGCCAGGGAAGGCGTTCCCGTAACGGTAACGGAAGTGTGCCAGGGCTCCTGGGAGCACTGGATAACCCTTTACGGAAGGGTCGTGGCCGCCGGAGAAGTTACCGTGGCCGCGGACAGGCAGGAATACATAAGGGAAGTAAAAGCGGACGTTGGGGACAGCGTTACGGCCGGTCAGACGCTTCTGGTGCTCGACAGAAGGACCACGATCGAGAACATGGAGGCGCAGAAAGCCCGTGAGGCGGAGGCCCGCAACAAATATCAGCGGCTGAGATCGCTTCAGCAGGCGGGCGGCGCCAGCAGCCAGGAGGTGGAAGGCGCCTATGCTTCTGCGCAGGAGGCATCAGCCCGACTGCAGGAACTTCGCACGTCGCTCGGTCGTCTTACCGTGACTTCACCCGTCGACGGGGTTGTCTCCTCCCGAGAGGCGGAAGTGGGAGACCTGGTGTCGCCGGGCCAGATGCTTTTTAGAGTGGCGAACCTCAACGCCCTGGAGGTGGAACTGGATGTGTCTCCTTCGGACGCGGTCGAGATAGCGGTGGGGCTGCCGGCAAGGGTTATGACGCCAAACGGCTGGGTAGAAGCCAGGATCAAAAGAGTGAACCCCTCGGCCGACCCGGTTACGGGTCTGTTCACCGTGGTTTTGAGCCTTCCGCCCATGTCGGGGCTCAGCCCCGGCCAGACTGTAAGGGGGATGATACAGGATGAGGCTCTTGCCGATGCTATCTCCATACCTTACGAAGCGCTTCAGCAACTGGGCAATGACGAGTATGCCGTTTTCGTCCTGTCGGGGGACGTTGCGATCGAAAACAGTGTAATACCCGGTGAGACGTTCAACGGCAGCGTGAGGGTCCTTTCGGGGCTGGAGACCTGCGATACGGTCATAGTAAAAGGCTCGGACAGGCTGTTTCCAGGCGCCAAAGTCTGGGTACAGGAGGAATAGCGTTTCATGGGTCTGATAAGTTCTTCGGTCAGGAGACCTGTTCTCACCACCGTAATAATGATCATAGTGGTTCTGCTGGGGGCATACTCGTTTCTCCGGCTGGGCGTGGCGCTGCTTCCCAAGATCGACATTCCGGTGGTCCTTGTTCGAGTGCCGTACAGGGGGGCAAGCCCGCTTGAGGTGGAGAGGCTCGTTGTTCAGCCGGTGGAAGACGCAGTGGCGGCGGTGGAGGGCGTCAAGGAAATAAACGGATACGCCCTTGAAGGCACCGCGTTCGTGGTAGCCATTCTTACTTATGAGACCGATGTCACAAAGGCAACCCTGGACATTTCGACACGCATCAAGTCCATAGCGGCCCAGTTGCCCGAGGACGCCGGGGAGCCGGTGGTCGAGAAGTTCGATATAACCTCGCAGCCGTTCATGATACTTGTCGCCAGGTCGTCGCTGCCTTCGCAACAGGCCAGGGACATAGTTGAAGACCAGGTAGAAGGACGCCTGACCCAGATAATGGGCATGGCCAACGTGGACACGCTCGGAGGCAGGGTAAGGGAGATCCACGTCAACGTGGACCCGGAGCGACTGATAGCCCACAACCTCAGCCTGGGCCGTCTGGCCTCGCTGGTCTGGGGAACAAATCTGAACTCGCCCTCGGGTAGCATTTCGCTGGGCGACAAGGAAACATCCATACGCGTTGTGGGGGAACCGGGAACTCCCGATGAACTGGGAGAGATAGGCATCCCGCTGGGTGAGGGCGACGTGGTTCGCCTTGGAGATATAGCCGATATAGATGACGGACTTGCCGATGAACGAAGCAGGGCCCGCTACGACGGAGAGGACGCCATTCTGGTGGAGCTTACGGCCAGGCCCAACGCCAACGTAGTGAACGTGGCCGGGGCGGTCCTTGAGGAGCTTGCCGTTCTTGAACCATCTCTGCAGGGCAGTGTGGACATGGAAGTGGTATACGACAGCAGCGAGTTCGTTGAACAGTCGGTAAAGAACGTAATTCGCGACATGGCCATCGGAACGCTTCTGACGGCGCTTGTCCTCTACCTGTTTCTCCAGCAGTTCGGGGCCACGCTTGCCGTGGCCATAGCCATGCCCACTGCCATCATCGCCACCTTCATCCCCATGTATTTCGCAGGGTTTACGCTGAACGTCATGAGCACCCTGGGGCTGGCGATCTCGGTTGGAGTTCTGGTCAACAACGCCATACTGGTGCTGGAGAACATATACAGATACCGCGAACTGGGGTTCGACCCTATCGAAGCCTCGGAACGCGGTACAGCCGAAATATCGCTTGCCGTTCTGTCGACCACAGCCACCAACCTGGGGGTGTTCATCCCCGTGGCGTTCATGGGCGGCATAGTGGGGCAGTTCTTCAATCAGTTCGCTCTGACGGTGGTCTTCGCAACACTATTTTCGCTGTGGGCGGCCTTTACCATTACGCCGATGGCCGCCGCCAGGCTTGGCAGGGCCGACATCAAGGTGTCCGCCTTCGGGCGGCTGACAACCGGCTGGTTCCAGGCCATTTACAGGTCCCTGGAGGATGTGCACCACGTGCTGATAGCCAGGGCCGTGAGACATCCATGGGTAACGCTGGGCATTTTCGGACTGATGTTCGGCGGTTCGCTGCTTCTGTACCCCATGATAGGGTTCGAGTTTTTTCCCAGGGTCGACGAGGGCATGATAATGGTTAATGTAGAACTGTCGAGTACTGCGTCGCTTGACGCAACCGACAAGGTCATGCGCAGTGTCGAAAAAGCTCTCGGGAAAAAGCCGTGGGTAGAATCGGTAAGCACTACCATAGGAAGCGGACGCCTCGCGGGAGTCAACAGCGGTTCGGCCCGGATATATCTGGTAGATGAAAGCGAACGCAGGTCGGCTTTCAGCCTGGCCTCGGACCTCCGCAGGGAATTTGCTGCGCTGCCCGACGCCGACATAACCGTTAACGTGTCGTCGGGGCGCGGAGGCGGCGGAGGCAAACCGGTAGAGATCACGGTTGCGGGACCTGATCTGGAAGTTCTGGACCGCATTTCAAAAGAAGTTGTCGCCGCAATTCGCGAAGTTCCGGGTCTGGTGGACCTGGACACCGACTGGAAGGTGGGCCGTTTCGAACTGAGGCTCACGCCGGATCATTACAAACTGGCCTCCCTGGGAGTAACACTCAACGATGTGGCCGATGAACTCAGGGGTTATATAAGCGGCATTGACGCCGGTGTCTACAGGGAAAAGGGTTACGAGTACGACATACTGGTCCAGCTGGACCAGGAGTGGACAAAGAGCGCCGCAAGGATACCGAGGCTGCCCATATGGACGCCCGGAGGGTTCGTTCCGGTGAGCGAGGTGGCCCGGGTGACTTATGAACGCGGCCCCACCGCCATTTATCGCCTTGACAGACAGAGAAAGGTGACGGTTGAGGGAGATGTTGCGGGCCGCACCGTTGGAGAGGTCTTCCGGGAGCTCAGCCCGCTGCTGAAAAAAGTAGACCTGCCGCCTGGATACCGCTTTATCTACGGCGGAGAAATACAGGACATCCAGGAGAACTTCAAGAGACTTGCAACGGCTTTCGGCATGGCAATAATTCTGACGTTCCTGATGATCGCGGGGATACTGGAGTCGTACCTGTTCTCGTTCATCATAATGCTGACGATACCGCTTTCGATCATAGGCGTTATTCCGACACTGCTGTTTTCGGGAACACCTCTTTCGATCTATGGCCTGCTGGGCCTGGTAATGCTTGTAGGACTGGTGGTCAACAACGCCATCGTGGTGGTGGATTACGCGGAAATTCTCCGCAGAGAGGGTATGGATCCGACAAAGGCCGTCACCGAGGCCTGCAAGGTAAGGTTCCGACCCATTATAATGGCCGATGTAACGACCTTGATCGCCATGCTGCCCCTGGCGCTGGGTCTTGGAGCGGGCGGGCAGTACAGGGCCCCTCTGGCGATCGTTCTTATCGGCGGACTGGTGGCGGGAGGCACAATGGCCATTTTCCTGATACCGCCGGTGTACAAACTGGTCTGGGACCTCAAGGGCCGGTTCAAAAGGGAGGAATTATCATGAAAAAGGGTCTCTTTTTCTGGTTTTCCGTATTTGCGGCCGCGGGTATGATCGCGGCGGGGGTGTTCTTTCTGGGAAAGGTTCCGGAGGCAAAGAGCCCGGCCGACGCCATACCCGCCATCGACACGACGGCGCCTCACATGGCGATGCGGGTGCATGAGGGCCAGCTTGAGGCCGGTATTCCCGAAAGACTAAGGGAAATGGCCGGAGAAGAAGGCGCGGCGGGTATGAATGCAGCAGAAACGATACTTCCGCTTCTTGCGGAGGCCAGGGAAACCGCCGGTGTTTTTGCATGGCAGGATAACGCGCCTCACCTCTATTTCTGCTCGATGCTGGAGAAGGAAGAGATAGAGTCCATCGAAAAGGGTGAACTCCCAGCCGGTTGGGCGGTGGACGGAAAGCCGGTAAAACTGGAGCCTTCCGATGTACCGGGCGCATTCAAACTGCCTCTTGAAGACGGATGGGAACTGTACCTGATGCCGGAAGGAAGGCTGCTGTTCGCCGGGTTATCGCCCGATGATCTCGACGCAATGAAGAAAGTGCTTGGCGGATACGGAGAAAGGTTTGCCTTCGACTGGAATGTCGAAAGTGAATGGCCCGCCCATATGGTCCTTTTCGACGGCGGCATGGTGGCGCAGGCGCTTGTGATGGATGGCTACGAAGTCGGGAACGTCCCGCTCTCCATGGAAATGGCCTGGAACAACCGGGGCGACGAGGGCGACGTGAGATGGAAAGCGCAAGGCCTGTCCGAATTTGCCCCCGAAGACATAAGGAACATGCTGACGCCGGTTAAGTGGAGCGGTGAATGGTATTTGCCCGAGCCGGGGATAATGTCGATGGGTATGGCCATGCCGGCCGAAATACCCGGAACTACCAGCGCCGATGTGGTGCTTCCGGAGTGGTCGGAGCTTTTGAACCTGGACGCCGAAACGATCATCGATACGCTCAAGGGCCCCGTGCTTGTAACAGTGGGCGGAAACAGCCGTATGCTGATGTTCAGTTTCCCCGGTTTCCTGATGCAGCTGCCGGGTCGCGGCGAAGCCGGTAAAGACCTTGTAATGAAACTATGGGGGGGCGACTGGAACCGTTTCGGCCTCAAGCCCATACCCATCCCCGGATTCGACGTGGGCGGTTCTTCCATGACCCCGTTGTCGCTGGTGGCGGCCGCAAGGGACGACATGGCGGTAGCCGGCGTCATATCGCCCGGAGATATAGGCGAGCCCAAACCGCTTCCAGCAACCGTGGTCGACTCGGGCGAAGCTCTGATGTGGCTTTCGGTCGATTTCCAGAGGGCCGCGGACGCTCTTGAGACCATAGCCAGCGCCGGAGCAATAGCCGACAGGGTGGGTGTTACCGAAAACAGCGATATAAACGTGGATGAAGTGGTAAGCCTGGCTTCCGAACTAAGGTCAATGGGTCAGGTAACCCTTGTTA
>Ga0272441_10016980_pt1 | contig 10003 bp, 10 predicted proteins | sample SSMProp6N_FD_193582 | JGI IMG/M metagenome (GOLD analysis project Ga0272441, IMG submission 193582) | Marine sediment archaeal communities from Little Sippewissett salt marsh, Falmouth, MA, United States - SSM-Prop-6N | ecosystem: Environmental > Aquatic > Marine > Wetlands > Sediment ...
GAGGGTCTTAGCCTTTTCCATGATGACTGGTGCAGCCTGAACTACGGCTACCCTTACTGAATTATTCTGACCGCTCATGTCATGTATCCTCCGCAGGGTGTTGGATTTTATGGAACAAATATACACAAAGCATTGTAAAATTGAAACCTCCGGACAAATACAGGAAGAAAAGACTATGAAGGATCGGGAGGGCATAGAATGGAAGGCGTCGTAAGGGCGGTATGCATTTCGGATAACAAGGGGACCACCAAGAGTGATGTAAAAAAGGCGATACTGCTGAAGGAATCCGGCCTGCAGGGGGATGCACATGCAGGTTTTATGCACAGGCAGGTCAGCCTTCTGAATATTGAGGATATCAGGGAATCGGCTTTGAAGCTCCCTGGCCTGGGGCCTGGAAGCTTTGGCGAGAACCTGACGATAGAAGGTTTTGATCTGGTTATTCTTCAGATCGGGGATGTACTTGAAGCAGGTGAAGCTGTCCTTGAGGTGACCCAGATCGGGAAGGAATGTCACAGTAAGTGCGAGATATTTTACAGGACGGGAGATTGTATCATGCCGAAGAAAGGTATATTCTGCAGGGTCCTTAAAGGAGGAGAAGTTAAAACCGGTGATCCTGTAAAACTTGTTCCTCCGGGAGAGTAAAAGGAATTTCCGGTAAAAGGCCTTTTTCGGATCTCGAAAACGATAAAGCAACAGTTTAATATATTAACCAGATATGTTATATTAGTTGCCGAAAGGATGATGGCCGATGCTCTTTGACGAGACTTCCATAAACGGGATGTCCCTTCGCAACAGGTTTGTCCGTTCTGCCACCTGGGAAGGCATGGCTAATGAGGATGGCTCCTGCACTTCCAGGCTTATAGACCTGATGGCTGATCTCGCCATAGGAAAGGTTGGATTAATAATAACCGGCCATGCCTATGTAAGCCCGGAGGGGCAGGCCAGCCTGAAACAGATGGGTATCCACCGGGATGACCTTATTCCGGATCTATCTGAGATGGCAGATGCTGTTCATCGTGAAGGCGGCAGGATAGTCGCCCAGCTTGCCCATGCGGGATGTCATGGTGCGGTAAAGATCACGGGGGTCGAGCCCATAGGCCCATCCCTGCCTGATGAGGAATGGAGCTTTGCCTGCAGGGAAATGGACAGAGGAGATATGACATCCACCGTTGAAGCTTTTCGGAAAGCAGCCCTGAGAGCAAAACAGGCAGGTTTTGACGGGATCCAGGTCCATGCTGCCCACGGTTATCTGTTAAGCCAGTTCCTTTCCCCCTTCTATAACAGGCGCGAGGATGAATATGGCGGCACTCTTGAAAACAGGGCCCGGCTGCTAATGGAAGTTCTGGCAGTTATCCGCTCTTCGGTGGGAGAGAATTTCCCCATCCTTGTAAAAATAAATTCCCAGGATTATCTCCCCGGAGGGTTAACTGTTCCTGAAATGGTGGAGGTATCTTTAATGCTTGAAAAAGCAGGAGCAGATGCCATCGAAATGAGTGGAGGAACCGTTAACGAGGGAAGTAGATACAGGGCGAGCCGAACTTTGACCCTCGAATCCCAGGAAGACGAAGTTTATTACCGTGAGGCGGCCTTGAAATATAAAGAACAGATACATATCCCGCTTATCCTTGTAGGAGGGATAAGATCCCTTCCTGTGGCTGAAGCATTGGTCTCTGAGGGGAAAGCGGATTATATTTCCCTTTCCAGACCCCTGATCAGGGAGCCCCATCTCGTAAATCGCTGGCTTTCAGGTGATGATCGGCCTGCCAGGTGTATATCATGCAATGCCTGTTTTCGTCCTGCCCGGAAAGGTGATGGGCTCAGATGTGTGGTTGAAGAGTGTCTATCCAGGGGAGACCAGTTGCCCGAATAGAATGGGACCAGAAATCTCTTTGCCTCGAAAATTAAAGGGGAACCTGAAAAAGGGTTCCCCTTGTTATTATGCAATAGCACTCTGACGTGATATCATATTATGATAGAGATAATTTAAGGGAGGTGTTACAAATGAGGAAAGATGGAATGAGTTTGATCATCATAATTCTGATCACAGCCTTCTTTATGATCTTCATAGTACCTTCCAATGCTTCGGAGCATTCTTGGGGCATAGTTTCAAAATATGATATCGTTACCACTGCGGAAAAAGCGGGAGATCTGAATACCTTTGTAGCTGCCATCAAGGCAGCGGGACTTGAGGATCTCATGAGAGAGCAGAATTCCTACACGGTCTTTGCTCCTACTGATGAGGCTTTTGCAAATCTTCCTCCAGGAACTTTAGAAGACTTGCTTTTACCCGAGAACAGGGAAAAGCTTCAGGCCATTCTCACCTACCATGTTGTTATAAACAAAAGGATAATATCACCCAGGTTGAAAGGAGTGCACGAACTCAAAACTGTGAATGGAAAGGAGCTCAGGATCTGGGAAACTCCAGGCAAGGTCCTTGTGGATAATGCTCTTGTAGTGAAGCCCAATATCACTGCAAAGAACGGAATTATCCATGTGATTGACATGGTCCTTCTGCCATAGCTGAAGAGTGAAGCGGGGATGATCTCCCCGCTTTTTTTTCAGGCCCTTATATTGAATATTTTCATCCACCCATGTAACAGGCTTTTGATAAAAGGAGTCAGCTTTCTTCCGTTATAAAGATCTCCAGCTTTACGGAATATCTCTGCCTGGGTCGGGTAGGGGTGGACCACTCTGGATAATCTGCCCACTGAAAAACCTGCTTCCATTGCTACCGACAGTTCCGAAAGCATCTCACCCGCATGACCTGCCACAAGAGTTGCTCCAAGGATCTGTCCATTCCCTTTTTTGAAAGTGATCTTCAGGAAACCTTTTTCATCCTCATCGAGAAGGGCACGGTCCACGTCACTCAAGGATATCTTAAGGGTTTCACAATCCAGACCCTTTTCAGATGCCTCCTTTTCATACATCCCCACATGGGCAACTTCAGGATCGGTATAGGTGCACCATGGTATGTTCAGGGCGCTGATCTTTTTCCTGCCTCCAAAGAGAGCGTTCTGAAGGACGATCCTCGCACTGGCATCAGCAGTGTGAGTGAACTTGTAACGTAGACAGGAATCTCCGGCAGCATACACTCTCGGATTGGATGACTGGAGATTATCGTTTACCAGGATGCCCGCTTTATTGTCATATTCCACCCCTGCGGCTTCCAGATCGAGCCCTAATATTTCAGGGATCCTTCCCAGGGCTAACAGTATCTGGTCGAATTGAAGAGTTTTTTCTTCATCCCCCAGGGAGATATGGGCGATCTTGCGCCCCTTCTCCAATTCTATTTTTCTGAGTTGTGATGAGAAGAGTATCTGGATGCCTTCCTCACGGAATACATCTTCGATAATCGCTGCAGCATCCGGGTCTTCCCTTTGCAGGAACTGATTCCCCCTCTGGATCATTATCACCCGGCTTCCAAGTCTTCTGAAAGCCTGTGCAAGTTCACATCCAAGAGGTCCTCCACCCAGGATCAGGAGAGTCCGTGGGAGTTCCCGGAGATTGAAGATGGTTTCGTTCGTCAGGTAACCAACTGCCTCAAGGCCTTCAATGGGAGGTATCATGGCTTTGGCTCCTGTTGCTATGACAGCTTTCTTGAACCTGATCCTTTTATCTTTAAGTATCATGGAGTTAGCTGATGAAAAACTTGCATGACCCAGGAATACATCGACGCCTTCCCTGGTAAGTCTCTCTGCAGAGTCATGTTCGCTTATACGGCTCCGTATCCTTCTCAAACGCTCCATGACCCTGGAAAACTGGATTTCATAGGAACTGACCCTTATTCCGAGGTCATCTGCTTTTTCTATTTCACGAACAGTTCTGGCTGACCTAATAAGTAGTTTGGAAGGTACGCATCCGTAGTTCAGGCAGTCCCCTCCGAGCAGATTCTTTTCGATCAGGGCGGTCCTTGCTCCCAGCTTTGCGGCTCCTATGGCTGCCACAAGACCAGCTGAACCTGCGCCTATAACAGCGAGGTCATATTCTTTTGCCGGTTCAGGATCGACCCATCCGGGAGGTCTGACATTGAAAAGCAGGTTTTCCCGAAATTGATCAGCTGGCATGTCAGGGTATTCGCTCATCTGAGGTACCTCCTCGCTCTCTATAAATCTAATACTTTAGAAGTTCTTTGATTCATTATAATAAAAACAGAAGGCCTTGAACAATAAAGCAATCAACAGATAAAGGATATTTAGGTTTAGGGGGTTTCTATGAAAGGGAAGGGACTATTTCCTGAAAAGTTTGTGGGCCTCGAGGAGTCTCTGAAGGCCGGTTAAAAAAATCAGAAGGGAGAATACCAGGATTAAAGGTGTTCTAATAGCCGGTAACAGGATCATCAGAGAGAAAAACAGAAACCCCTCTGTCCTCTCTGCAAACCCTGCCTGGTAGTAGAAGGATTTTTGTGAGGCCTTCTTCGACAGGGCACCTACTGTAAGAAAGATGGTCATGGAAAAAATGATGCCTGATAAAAGGACCATCATTGCTGGCCATGTGGAATGATCATTAAAGGCAAGACAGAGGATAAGGGCTACCTCAACGACCCTGTCACAGGTAATATCCAGGACTGTCCCCCAGGGGGAACTTTGGCCGGTTTTCCTTGCCACGGCACCGTCCACGGCATCAAGAAACCCTGATATCCATAGAAGGGTCACTGAAAGGATCGCCCGATCGGGAATTATCATCAGGGCAGCGATCATGCCTGTCAGAAATGCAGTAAAAGTGACCTGGTCAGGTTTAAAACCCCCTTGGATGAAAATATCCGCAGCCCCTTTGATCATGGGATCAACAAATCTTCTTCCGTGAGTGTCCAGCATCTGTCCCGGGTCTACCCCCTTTCTTCAGGGAGAAATATTATATCTCTGTCCGGTATCCGAAATCTTACAGGGTCTCCCTTGTGGAGGTCATTTTGCTTATCTGTATCGACAAGATGGAAAGAGACTCCTCCTGGTGTTTCGATCCTGAGATGGAGAATACCCTGGGAATAGGATATCTGGGAGATCATGCCATTCATGATGTCCCGTGCATTTTCTTCAGGGTTGTTTACAAGCTCTATTAATTCAGGTCGGATTATAAGGTATCCAGTCCGTCCTTTTTTTTTGAATCCCTTGATCGGTATTAAGAATTTATCAGAAGAGAAAGTGTCCTCGTAAAAGGTGCCCTGGAAAATATTTTCAATTCCCAGGAAAGCTGCTGTTTCCACTTTTGAAGGATGTTCATAAAGCTGCCGGGGGATGCCCTTTTCCGTCACCCTTCCGTTCACTATGATAGCCATTCGCTGAAATAGATAAAAGGCTTCCTCACGGTCATGGGTAACGAAAAGAGTGGTCATCCCGTATTTTTCATGGAGGTCCAGTACCAGGTCTCTCATTTCCTTTCTTAAATTCGGGTCCAGGGCGCTAAAGGGTTCATCCATAAGAACAAGGGAAGGATTCATCACAAGCGCACGGGCCAGGGATACCCTTTGCCGCTGCCCTCCGCTGAGTTCAAGGGGGTATCTTTTTTCATAGCCCTGGAGTCCAAGGGAGGAAAGGAATTCAGATGAACGGACATACCTTTCCTTCTTTGATATCCCCTTCATTTTGAGACCGAAAGCTACGTTGTCGATAATGTTCATGTAAGGGAAGAGGCGATCCTGCTGGAAGACCATGGCGATACCCCGTCTTTCAGAGGGTATGGAAGTGACGTCCTTCCCCTGCAGGAAGACCTTACCCTTATCAGGGGTCAGTAAACCGGCGATTATTCTGAGAAGCGTGGTCTTTCCACATCCAGATTGACCTATGATCCCGAAGAGTTCACCTTTACGGATAGTCAGTTCGGGAATTTCCAGTAGAAAATCCTGGTCAGGTGAAAATCCTTTTTTCAGTTCCTTCAGGCTGAGTTCCAAGATATCAAAGCCTCTTTTCCCTGTACAGTCTGTTCAGGGACAGGTCCATGAGAATAAGAAGCAGAAGCGCCACCAGTGAGAAGAGGACCGCATAGGTTGCTCCGGTACTCTGATCGCCACCATTGACATAGGGGAACATTCTCATGGTAAGGGTGATAACCTGTCCTCCTCCGATCAGAAGAGTTATTACGTACTGGCTCATTGAAATAAGGATGGTCAATGCACTACCAGCCATTATACCCGGGAGCAGAAAAGGGAGAGTAATGTGCTGCAGTCTTCTGAACCAACCTGCCCCCAGTACCCTGGCCTGCTCTTCCCACTGGAAACCCAGTTTTTCGAAACCTATGGTAACTGCCCGGATCATGTAAGGAAGAGTGGGAATCACATGGGCCAGCACGACCCCTGTGAAGGTCTCCGTTATGCCCAGACGGATGAATGTCCTGTGGAGCCCCATGAGAACCACGATAGGGGGGACGAGGACGGGAAGCATGAGAATTGTTTCTATCAGGCCCTTCAAGGGGAATCCGGATCGTCCCAGGGCATTTCCTGCTGGTATGGCCAGTATCAGATCGATCACAACTGTGAAAAATGCTACCTTCAGGCTGATCCAGACAGAAGTCCACGTACCTGAAGAGATTCCAAGCACATATTTCCATGCTCTTGGATCAAGGTCGGAAGGGAATATTTCAGGCCAGGGCCAGCCTCCGGAGAAACTAAGGAGAATAAGGAAAAAAATGGGTAAAAGTGAAAACATGAGGATCATGTAGAAAAGACCAAGGACAAGGTTTTCTACAGGTCTGTCCATGGGGTTTCCATCCAGTTTCTGTTGCTGCTGGCAGTAATGAATGTGATCAACCCTGCCATTAGTATGGTCAGCAGAATGATTATATTTATAGCCATTGCGAGGGGTTGCTCAGAGAGATCGCCACTGGTATAGATCTGGTAGGAATATACCGATAATGCCTTTGGATAGGTCACACCAAGGATGAAGGGAACTTCAAAGGCTCCGAAAGTATAGGCAAAAACAATAAAGGAGGCAACCATCAAAGGCCTTTTCATCATGGGTAGCGCTATTTCCCGGAAGGCGGAAAAGGAACATGCGCCGAAGACCTTTGCAGCTTCGAGCCATCCCTTTTCGACTCTAAGCAGAACAGGATAGAGAAGAAGTACTATAAAAGGGCTTGTTTTCCAGACATAGGCCAGGATAATCCCCCACCCGAAAGATTCGTTCGTTATGATGGGGAAGCTGTGCATCCGGGAGATAAGGCCCATATTGAAAAGGACCCTTGCAACCCATCCGCTCTGAACGAACATAAGGAATATCATGTAGGCAGCTACAATATAGGGGAAAAGCATGGAGATCTGGAAAAATCTCTGGAAGTAAACGCTCCGATCCCTGGTACTTCTTGTTCTTATCAGAAAAAGACTGTAAAGGGCGAACAAGGCTGTTCCAGCCGAAAAGGTGGTTGATAAGATGGAGATCCTAAGGGTCAGAAAGAAAGATCTCCAGAAATCCTGGCTATGGATCAGTTCAGAATAATACTGAAAGGTAAATGAGGGGTCTCCCTGGAGGGGAGCCAATCCAAGGCTTTGAAGAAGACCATGGTACATGCCCCCGAAAAACAGCACCACCACTGATGCAAGGGCAGGAACAACCATAAGCCATGCCCTATTTCTTGCCAACCTCTTCCATCCATTCCTCCTCGATCATCTCTATCTCCTGCGAGGAAAATTCAGGGACCCTGGATTTTTCAAGTTCCTCGGGGGGAAGTGAATATGGTCCAAGGTATATTCTTCCGAGGACCTCCATCTGTTCTTCAGACAGGGCCGAAGAATCCAGGACCATTCCATCACCCCAGACATGGGGTTTGAACTTCTCAATCTGTGCTTCCACCGAAAGGAGGAGGTTAATAGCTACCATTGCTCCTGCCTTGCTTTTTGCATTGAAAGGTATCGCCAGGTAGTGAGTATTGGAAAAGGTCCCACTCCTGAAGACATAAGTCCTTGTGGTTTCAGGGAAGAGGCCATTCCGTACCTGGTTATAGGCATGAAGGGGATTGTAATTCATGGTAAACCATACTTCCCCATTAGCAAAAAGCTGATCAAGAATACCCACGCTATCCGGATAAGTATTTCCTTCTCTCCAGAGGTAGGGTTTCATCTTATTGAGGAGATCCCAGGAATCAGCTTTTTTCTGCAGGATCTGTTCCTTTGCCTTCAGATCCAGGTATTTTCCATAGCTGCCGTAATTTTCCAGGAGCACCTGGCGAACGAAGCAACTTCCGGTAAAATCAGGGGGAGAGGGGTAGGTGAACCTTCCAGGATTTTCCCTGATGAAATTCATCAGTTCTGCGAGGCTGAGAGGAGGTTCGGTAATTTTCTCACTGTTATATATCATTACAAATTGTGCTTTGCCCCATGGAGCTTCGTATCCTTGAGTATCTGTTCCGAAGTCATACTTCAGGTCCTCGGCATCTGGATCTATGTATTCCCGGTAATTTGGAAGCAGTGATATAAAGGGACCCCAGAGAAGACCGTTTTCCATGGCGAGGCGAAAGTTCTCCCCGTTTATCCAGAGGATGTCTGCACTTCCCTTTTCCTTTTTCATTTGTTTCTCCGTAAGAACCTTGTTGATCATTTCCCTTATATCGGTAACGGGGACTCTTTTCAGGGTTATCCTGTGATCATCCAGCAAACGTGGAGCAACCCATTCATCTATGAAAAGGTTGGTACCGTTATTGCCTCCCCACATATACATATGAACGGTCTGACCTGATGCAAGGGCGATCACATCCTGCCATTCCGAGCTCTTGAGATCTGGTTCTCCTGCTGAAGTAATTCCGGAATGTGTTGAAAAGGGAAGCAAAAGGACCAGAGGCAAAAGGACCAGAAGCAAAAGGAACAGCCCTTTTTTCATAATATAATTTCCACCCCTTGGTTGCATTGATAAGATCTTGTGATACTTCTTTAATAATATCAGAAGATTTTTATTTTATAATATAGTGAGTTAAAAAGTCTTACAGAAATCATGATAAATCAATCAGGCGAGGAAGATACTTATGGTCGAACCAGTTCGAGAGAACAGAGCAGAAGCATCCGGGAAGAGGATCATCAGGGTATTTCTGCTTGGAGGTTTCGTGATACTCCTTATCGTCCTGCTTCGCGTCACTGGTGGAGTAAGCAGTTTCCAGGAAGCATGTGCGAACCTGGAATGCCTTGGAAGGTGGGCTCCCCTGGGATTTATCGGAATCTATGTTCTGGCTGTGGTCCTGGCGGTCCCCGGTAGTGCTCTTACGGCACTGGCGGGGGTGCTTTTCGGTTCTTTCTGGGGGGTGATCTATGTTTCCATCGCCTCCACAATGGGTGCGACCCTTGCTTTTCTCGTCTCCCGGTACCTTGCAAGGGATTTTATAGCCGAAAAGCTGCGGAATAAGGCATCTTTCCGGCGGCTCGATGATATGACCGGGAAGTATGGCCCCTATATAGTGGCCATAGTCAGGCTTATTCCTGTTTTCCCCTTCAGTCTTGTGAATTATGGATTCGGGTTGACCCGGGTCTCCCTGAAGACCTATGTTTTCTTTTCCTGGCTTTGTATGATACCGGGTACTATCCTGTACGTAGCCGGAGGAGATGCGCTGAAACAGGCTTTTTCCGAAGGAAGGGTGCCGTGGAGACTGTTGATCGTGATCGCTGTAACTGGAGGTGCCTTATATTACCTTGGTCACAGATACAAGGATCGACTGAAATGAAGGACCCGGGTTCTCTTATTTTTTGAAAGGCATCATGAGCAACCTGACAAAGGTCACTTTTCTCGAGTCCTGAAGATCCGAAAGTCCAATGGTCATATCATGATGCCCCTTTCGGGGTTGTGATGTGCAGGTGGAAAACAACCTGTCCCACCATGAAAGGGCAAAGCCGTAATTGCTGTTCCGTTCTTCCCTTATCACTGAGTGGTGGACTCTATGCATGTCAGGAGTAACCAGGAAATACCTGATAACCCTGTCCAACTCCGGGGGAAGAAATACGTTGCTGTGGTTGAACATGGAGGTACCATTGAGAAAGATCTCGAAAGCCGGGACTGCCAGAGGCTTGCAGCCGAGAGATGCGATCATGCATATC
>Ga0272441_10016982_pt1 | contig 10003 bp, 7 predicted proteins | sample SSMProp6N_FD_193582 | JGI IMG/M metagenome (GOLD analysis project Ga0272441, IMG submission 193582) | Marine sediment archaeal communities from Little Sippewissett salt marsh, Falmouth, MA, United States - SSM-Prop-6N | ecosystem: Environmental > Aquatic > Marine > Wetlands > Sediment ...
TCTTCGAGGGGACGTAAGCGTGGAAGTCGGTGGCCGCGAAAGCCTTGCCCCACTCGGCCTCATCGGCCTGGCCGTCGATCTTCACGCCCTCGGCCTTGGGCAGGTGGCAGAGGCCGGCGGCGGTGTCCATGTCCACGGTTACGAACTCCATGGACTTCTTCTTGCCGTTGAAGAGGCGCAGCCGGATCTTGTACTTACCGTCCGGCACGCCCGGCTTGCGCTCGAGCGTGACCGCGAAATACTCCTTCTTTCCACCCCTCCGCGTGGTCTGGAGCTGCGGGAACTTCCTCCAGGTCTCGGAGGGCTTCACGTCGGTGTTGAACTGCTCGCAGAGGACCTCCAGGTTGATGTTGGCGATGCCGCGGTCCATGGTGTTGAGTAGATACACTCGGAACGAGCCCTTCTGCCCGATGCGGAGCTGGCCGTCCCGGATGTCCACCTTGACGACCAAGTTGTCCTTGGCCTGCACGAAGACGTCGTTGCAGAGATGCGCGAGCGCGATGGCCGGCAGGGCCAGGAACGCCGTAATCAGAAGAACTTTTCGCTTCATGGTGCCTCCTCCGGTTCGTCCCCGCTTCTACTGGATTATACGCCCCGGCCACTGGAGGCTTCAAGCCTATTCGCGGTTTTTTCCGGGCGCGTCCTTTCCTCCGCTGGCCTTCCCTCGGGCGGGCAGCCGGAGCACGACCGGGACCACCACGCTCATGAACAGGACAAACACGAGACCCAGTCCCTGCCACAATCCGGCCGACGAATGGACCTTGGCGCGCAGGCGGCACCGGTGGCCCGGTCGGTCGAAGAGCGGCAGCACGTACACGGTGTCGTTGAACGAGCCGTGGACCAGGACCGTCTGGTCCCCGGCCTCGAGGGCGGCGGGCGAGCCCCAGAGCGTCTCGCCCTTGGCGACCTTGTCCCAGATGGGCCGGCCGGTGAAGTAGCTCGTCTCGACCGAGCCGTCGCGCGCGTCGAGCACGTACAGGTGATCATCGAGGCAGGCGACGGCCACGCGGGGACCGTGCCCGCTCTCGAAGAAGCACGGCGCCGTATAGACCTCGCCTCCGAGATGCCGGCTCCAGAGATCCTCGCCGTCGCGCGCGCGGAAGGCGTAGACCCTGTAGTCGTGCGAACCGGTGAAGACCACGCGCTCGCCGTCGAGATCGCCGACACATGCGGTGTTGTCAATCCAGTTGCCGGCCATGCGCTGCCAGCGCTCCCGCCCCGTCCGCGCGTCGATGGCGATGAGGTTCCCGAACTTGCTGCCTAGGAAGAGGAGGGGCGCGTCCGTTCCCTCCTCGACGACCGGGCTTCCCAGGACCTCGTGCGGCATCTGGAACTTCCATTCCCGGGTCGGCCGCCGGCCGTTCGAGGCGTCGAATGCCTGGAGCAGTCCCTTGCGCGCGGCCACGAAGACGAGGAAGCGCCCGCCGATCCCGCGGCCCACCGGCGAGGAGACCGGCCCGTTCGAGATCAGGACCGGCGGCCACCGAGAGCGGCCGGTCCGCATGTCCAGGCCGTGCAGGAGCGCGCGCTGGCTGTTCCGCGCGAGCGCCTTGTCGTAGGCGAAGGTGGCGATGTAAAGCACGCCATCGTGGAGAAGGGGCGCGGAGATCGTCACCTCGCCGAGCGTGGTTGTGGCCCGAACGAGCTCGCGCGTCCAAACGCGACGGCCCTCGGCCGCAGTGCGCGCGCGGACCGAGCGGTCCGCCGAACCCCAGCAAACGAGCGCCTCGCCGTCCACGAGGCCCACCGCGGGCGCGCTCGCGATGACGCCGTTGGTGATCAGCTGCCACTGCTCCGCGCGGCTGGCGAGGTCGAAGGCGTGGAGGCGCTGATCGTAGCCGCCGATGAAGGCCATCGGCCGGCCGCGCACGACCGCGAGCGCGGGCGAGGCCCAGACCGCGAGCCCCGGCCGGTAGCGGCGCTTCGCGCCGCTCTTGAACGACCACTCGCGGAGTTCGGGCGCGGACCCGTCCGCGCGAAACTTGCACGCGCCGCGGCCGCTCGCGCCGCCGCGCAGACTCGGCCAGACCGTATCCGCGGCGTAAGCGGACACGGCGAGGAGAGAGAGCCCCACGGCGAGGGAGAGGGGAAGGAGGCGGCGCGTCATTCGGCAGGCCTCCACCGGTCGCGGATCGCGATCGCGTGCGCCGGACAGGCGTCCGCGCACCGGAGGCACAGGTGACACTCGCGGCGGTCAATGACGCCGTTCTCGATCGCGTCGAGCATGCATGCGTCCGTGCACCGACCGCAGTCGATGCAGCGGTCGGGATCCGTCTCGAGCCGGCGGACGCTGTGCTTCGCCGCCCAGGCGATGGCCTCGCGCCAAGGGCACAGGTAGCGGCACCAGACGTGCGGCACCACGAGTGCCGCAAGCACCACGATCACGGTCGCAAGGAGCGAGGCCGGGTCATAGACCTTGCTGAATCCGAAGTGCACGGGCGAGGTCACGCGCAGGCTCGCGATCGCGGCGGCGACGATGATCGCGAACGAGATCACGCGAAGCCGCCGCAGCTTCGCGTCCCACGCGCCCATCCGCCAGACGAGGAGGAGCAGGATCAGGATCAGCACCTCCGACCAGTAGATGCTCGCGTCCTCCACAAAGAAGACGCGCGTCCGCGCGAGGTAGGCCATCCAAGCGAGGAAGACGGCCGCGACGGCCAAGGTCACGGCCAGGACTTTCCAGGAGAAGGGGTAGCCCTCCTGCTTGCGCTTTCGGTGCCACCGGCCGAAGAGCATACCCGCGAATTCCTGAAGCGCCCCGGTCGGACAGATCCAGCCGCAGAACGCGGGGCCGAAGATCATGGACGTGACGAGCACGGTCACGGGCACCGAGCAGAAGTAGAGCGCCAGGACGTTCTCGCGGCCGATCTCCGTGAGGCCCCGGTGGAGGTTACGGATCATCCCGAAGACGCCCAGGCACGTGAAAACGACGAAGACGAAGATGAAGATGCCGAAGAGCTGGTTGAGGTGCCGGAAGAGCTGCCGCCGCTTCCGGGACACCACGACCGGGATGAACGCGAGCAGCCCGAGCGCGAGGAGGGTGAGGAGTTCCACGTAGCTCCCGCCGAGCCCGCTGAACGCCTTCTCCACGAGCTTGATGTTCGCGCTTGCCCGCTCCAGAACCTCCTCGATGCGCGCCCAGAAGGTGTCCGGTCGCCCCGGCATCTGGCTCACTCCCGGATGGGATGGGGCGGGACCGCACAGCGCAGCGCGAGCGCCTCGCCCGGCGCCGAGCGCTCCCGGTCCCCTAGAATAAGATGGACGCGCAGAATGTTCCCGTCGCCGGTCTCCGCGACGAGCTCCTGGTAGAGGCCGCGGTCCGCGACGCTCCGCACGCGGCTGCGGATCGCGCCTTCCGCGCCAGAGGAAGTGGGCACGAGGCTCTCGGGGCGGATCTGGACGTACCCGCGCTCGAAGGCGACGGGCCCGGCCAGCACGATCTCGCCGAGGGTGAGCACCGCCACCGGCCGGCCCTCGCGCGTCTCGAAGCGCGCGGGCAGCACGTTCGCCCCGCCGAGGAACTCGGCCACGAACCGCGTGCGCGGCGCGCGGAAAAGCGCGTCCACACTCCCGGTTTGCTCGATGCGCCCCGCGCGCATGACCGCGCAGCGCTCGCCTGTACCGCCGGCACCGGCGACCGCCCAAGCCTCCTCGCGCTCGTGCGTGACGTGAATCGCGGCCGTACCGAGCTCATCGTGAATGGCGCGCAGGGCGGCGAGAACCTCGATGCGTGCATTAGGGTCGAGCATGCTCAGCGGCTCGTCGAGCAGGAGCATGCGCGGCTCGACCGCGAGGCTCCGCGCGAGCGCGACCCGGCGCGCCTCCCCGCCCGAGAGCGTCCCCGGCGAGCGGTCGAGCAGCGCCTCAAGGCCGAGCAGCTTCACGATGCGTGCAAGGCGCGCCTCGCGTGCGGCGCGCTCGAGCCCCAGGTACCGCAGCCCGAACGCGACGTTCTCGCGAACGGTCAGATGACTGAAGAGATCCGAGACCTGCGCGACGTATCCGACGCGACGCACCTGCGGGACGAGCGCGCCCACGTCGCGACCATCGAGGAAGAGCGTTCCCGGCTTTGCATGGTGCACGCCCGCGACCGCGCGCAGGAGCGTGGTCTTGCCGCACCCCGAGGGCCCCAGGAGCACGAGATAGCCGCCCGCTTCCACTTCGAGCGAGAGTGGCCCAAGCGTGAAGGCGCCAAGGCGCAGTGTGAGGTCGCGGATCTGGAGAAGGGCCGTCATGCGCGCGCCTCCTCGCGGTCGCCGCTGCCTGCGACCGGCAGCGCGCGCATCGCAAGATGGAGCAAAAAGAAGACCGCGAGAGAGAAGAGGATCAGCGTCACGACGAGGGGACCCGTCTCAACGAGGCCCTTCGCATCGAACATCTGGTAGATCTCGATCGGCGCGGTGCTCGGGGTCTCGGCGAGGATGTAGACCGCGCCGAACTCGCCGGCCGCGCGCGCCCAAGCGAGGATCGCGCCGAGCCAGATGCCGCGCGAGGCGAGCGGAAGCGTCACGCGACGGAAGGCGCCGAGACTCGAGGCGCCCAGGACGCGCGCGGCGATCTCCAGGCGCTCGGGCACCGCGTCGAAGGCGGAGAGCGCACTCTTGGCAAGGAACGGCATGGCCACGAAGACCTGCGCGAGGCAGACGCCTAGCGCCGTCCCATCGATCTGGATTCCCAGGCGGCGCTTGAGCACCTCGCCCAGGAACTGGTTGCTGCTGAAGACGACCGCGAGCGCGATGCCAGCGGCCATCGGCGGCACGACGATGGGCAGATCGATAATCGAGAGAAGGAGCGTCCTGCCCGGGAAGCGCAGGCGGCTGACCGCATACGCGAGCGGCACGGCGAAGAGGACGAGAAAGAGCGTCGAGACCGTCGCCGTCCAGGCTGTCGTCAGGATGGCCTTGCGGATGCTCGGCTGCCGCAGGACGAGCTTGATGTTATGCGGCCCCTCCCGCAGGATCATCGCGGCGACCGGGAGGAGCAGGATCAGGAGAACGGCAAGGCCCCAAGCGAGGAAGAAGACCGCCGCGCGTGACTCCACACGACCGTGGGCTCGGAAAACCGCCGTGAGAAAGAAGACCGAGAGGATCGCGGCCTCCCACGCGTAAGGCTGGCAGAAGGTGAAGCTCAGCGTCAAGGTCCAGAAGTAGGCGAGGTGTCGCAGGGAGCGCGCGCAGGCCGCGAGGCCCAGGAGAAAAAGGAGGAAGAGGGCCTCGGCGTTCTGGAGCCACGCGAGAAAGATAGCGAAGAGCAAAAAGTAGCTCAGGACGAACGCGTACCAGTGGCGGCGCGGCATGTGCGTGTTGATCTTGACGCCCACGTAAAGCACGATGATGTTCACCATGAGGAGCGCGCCGAGGGTCAGGTCATCGAGCCCGAGAAACTGCGCGGCGAACGTGTGCGCCGCGATGAGGAACATCACGCCGCCGCCCACGAGGAGGCCGTACTCCCTTCGCGTGAGGAGTACGCCGCCGATCATCAGGTTCCCGCCCAGGAGCAGCAGGTTGAAGGGCTCGGCCGGATCGAGTGTTCCGAGGATCGCGAGAAGAACGTAGGACACGACATGTGCCGCGAGGAGGCCTCCAATCACGACGCGACGGGCGGCCGCATTCGTGCGTGCGGGCTCTCGAGGGTCGGCGTTCACCGGAGTTCCCCTGTCCGCTCGGCGACCTCCTCGAAGGGCGCGAAGGCCTCGGCCGATCCGTAGAAGCGCGGCCGCGAGAGCGGCCGGAAACCGTGCCGCTCCAGAACGTCCCGTTTGCTCTTGAGAAGCCAGCGGGCGAACTCGGCGGCGAGCGCCGCGTCCGCGCCGCGATCCGGGACCGTGAGCGTCCAGGTGACCGGCGCGCCCGTTACGGTCACGGTTTCGTCTCCGCCGAGGCCGCGCTTGCGGTAGCGGACGACCGCGCCCGAGTAGTCGACCTCGGGCGAGCCGAGGTTGACAGCGGGGTCCAGTCGGATGTGCCGGATATCGTGCGCGATGCAGAGCGAGCGATAGACGAAGGCGTAATCGATCTCGCCGGTCTTGAGGAGCGGCGAGAGCTGGCTCACGTGGTCCACGACGCGGGTGCAGCGCGCGCGGAGGCACTCGGAAAGGCGGGCCGCGCCTTGCGCCTCCTGGAGCTTCCAGACGAGGAGCGTCCGGTAGCCGATGGGGCCGGTGTTCTCGTTCACGCGGCCGAGGCGCACGCCCTCGGCCGTGAGGACCGAGACCCAGTCCTCCTCCGCGCGGTCGGGCTCGGGCGCGCGCGCGCCGACCGCGAGGACGACCTCATCGGTCGCGAAGTCGAGCCGCCAGGAGGCGGTGCCTCCGAGGAGCGCGGTCACGAGCGAGTTGTCCGCGAGCATCAGAAGATCGCACCCGCGGCCGAGCTCGGTGACCTTGCGGCAGGCGGTCTGGCTGCCGGAGGTCTCGGCGACGAGTTCGATGCCAAGCTTGCGGCGTGCGTCCTCGCGGACGGCTTCGATCACAGGCGTGAGCCCCGAGGCATGGAAGACGCGGAGCCGGCGCGGCTTCTCGCCCTCCCTGCAGCCGCAACCTGGAGCGAGGCCGGCCAGAGCCGCGAGCGCGACAAAGAGCAGGAGGGGTGTTGCGTACCTCACGGGATTTCCTTCTCCTTCAGGTGCTCGTACCGTCGCTGTGCGCCGAGGGCCGCGCCGAGCGCGACGACGAACTGGGCGTTTTCGGCCACGTGAACCGGCTTGTTGAGGCTTTCGGTGACCGCGCGCACGAGCGCCGCGTTGCGTGCACCGCCGCCGACGAAGCAGAACGCGCCGCGCTGGCCTACGCGCCGCGTCATGGACGCGATGCGTCCGGCGATCGCATTGTGCGCGGCTGCGGCAATGTCGGGCACCTTCACGTTGCGCGCGAGCAGGCCCACGACTTCGCTCTCGGCGAAGACCGCGCAGGTGGCGTTCATCTGGATCATGGTCTTGCTCTTCAGCGCCGCGGCCACGAACTCCTCGTAGGAGAGCTCGAGCTTCGCCGCGAGCATCTCGAGGAAGCGACCCGTGCCAGCGGCGCACTTGTCGTTCATGCTGAAGTCCTCGATGTCGCCCTCGTCCGAGAGGGCGATCACCTTGGTGTCCTGCCCGCCCACGTCGATGATCGTGTGGACGGCCTCGCCCGGCGGCGGCGCGAAGCGCACGCCCGCGGCGCACGCCTTGATTTCGGTGAGCACGAGGTCGCCGAAGTCAACGAGCCGGCGGCCGTACCCGGTCGTGGCCACGGCGGCGACATCGTCCGCGCCGAGGCCCGCTTTCTCGAGTACATCGAGGTAGACGCGCTTCGCGGTTCTGTCGGGAAGGTTGCCGCTTAACCGAAGGGCGGAGCCGCGGACCGCCTCGCCCTCGGAGCCCGCATCTCTGTCCAAGATGACGGCCTTGGTGGTGGTCGAGCCGATGTCCACGCCGGCGAAGATCATGGCATCTCTCCCACGGTCTCGAGGAAGGCCTCGAGGCGCACGCGGAGCTGCTCGGTGTCCTCGAGGCTGTAGTCGGTACGCAGGTTGAGGAACGGGATGCGTCGCGCCCGCATGATGCGCGAGAGGCGGTAGGCCTCCATGTCGAAGAGCTGGCAGAGGCGCAGCCCGTAGCTCACCACGCCGTCGGCGCCGAGTTCGCCCACGAGGTCGAGCACGCGAGAGAGGCGCGTCGCCTGCGAGATGAAGCACGGGCACGGGCTCGCAAAGACGTATCGCTGGGCAAGCGCGCGCATGAGCGCCTTGCGGCCGCGTTCGTCGATGACGACCGGGTCGAAGCAGCTCTGCGCGCCTGAGCAGAGCGTGTCGGCGACGACGTCCGCGCCCGATTCCTCGATGAGATTCAGCGGCTTGAAGTTCGGCCACAGGATGGGCGCGCCCGTGAGGACGAGCCGCGGCCGGAGCCGCCTGCGCGAGACCTCGAACCGTTCGACTTCGTCGAGCACCTTCTTTGCCTCGGCGAGCCAAGGAGCGAGGTCCGCGCCGGTGAACGAGGACTGGATCACGACGAAGAAGTCGCGCACCGAGAGCGCCGCCGGTTTTTCGGCACGCAGCGCCTGGAGTCTGCGCACGAACGCGCTGCGCTCCCGGCCGAGATCGATCGCCTCGAGAAGGCGTCGCGTCGAGAGTCGCTTGCCGAGGTGCCCGGTGAGGAACCCGGCTAGGCGCGAGATCTCACCCGCCGAGAAGCGGCCGTAGCGACGGGCGTCCTGCTCGGGCGGCAGATTCAGCATGAAGGTGGGCTTGTAGTCGGCGAGAACCTCGCCGAGCTTGCGCTTGGCGTCGCAGCTGGTGGGGACGACGAGGAGGTCGCAGGAGTTCGCGAGACTTTCCTCGTCGAGGAACGCGGCGAAGGAGGCCTTCGCGAGCGGGCAGATCTCGCCCGAGAGGACCTCCTCACCCGGCTGCACGAGCGCGGGGTTGCCGCAGCCGAGGCGCACCGCGCGCGCGCCGAGCGCGTGCACGAGCTCGACCGGGATCATGCTGCAAAAATAGCCCACGCGGGGGGCGTCACCGGTCGGTGGATTCTCGAGGAGGTCCTCGAAGAAGGCGATGTTCGCCGGCCGGGGCGCGAATTCGGCCTGGAGCTCGCGCTGTTGCTGCGCGACGAACCGGCTGCGCTTGCGCGCGCCGGGGTCGTCCACGCGGTGAGGATCAACCCTGTATCGCTGATCGAACTGCCCCGCCTCCGGGGCTACCCGGTCGTCCGTCACGCCTTCCCTCCCTCGTAGTGAGACTCGACCACCCGCGCGCCCGCATGCTCGAGCGCGAGGCACCCGTCGCGCGGGCACTTCTCGATGCAGCGCAGGCACAGTACGCAATCGAAGCACGACACGTTCTGGTCGGTCATCTCGGCGCGCACGCGGTCGATATCCATGGGACAGACCTCCGCGCACACCCCACAGCGGTTGCACTTGCCCGGGTCCTTGACGAGCCGCACGAGCCCGCCCCGGTTGAAGAGCCCCGAGATCATGCCCATCGGGCAGAGCCGGCACCAGAGACGCCGCCCCAGAAGAAAACTCAGGCCGAAGACCGCGAGCAATGCCACGCACGCGACCTTAAAGAAGCCGAAGCCCCAGTCCCATGTGGGCAGCCCCGGGTAGGGATCGGTCGCCGCGATGGGGCAGACCTGCTGGCTGGGGCATATCTTACAGAAAGGATAGAGCGGAATCGAGCAGCCGAGGAACTGGCCGTTCGCGTCGAGGTTCGGGTAGGCCCGCGCCATGGCGAGGCCCAATCCTCCGAGGCCAATCCCCGAGAAGAGATACCCCAGCTTGACCGGCTGTGAGGGCTTGAGGTGAGGCAGGCGGAGCCGGCGGCGGACCCAGTCGAGCACGCCGCCGAGCGTGCTCAGAGGGCAGACCCACCCGCACCACCAGCGCGCCGTGATGAAACTCACGATGAGGAACATGAGAAGCGCGCCGAGAAGCACGGCCAGGAGACTTATCTCTCCCGGGTCGCTGGCGCCGATCTTGGTGAAGTCGATCTGCATGAGGCGCTGGGCCATCTCCATGTTGCATCCCTGCACGTAGCCGCCGTCGGCCGTGAAGCGGCAGGGCGCGCCGGGGATGTAGGTCATGCGCTTCTCGCTCTGGAGCACAGGCGAGGTCTCGGAGACGTTCATGATCCGCGGTGTCGCGTTCGGCGGCGGACGGCGCTCCCGCATGGCCGTATAGTCCTCGTAGTTCTGTCGCAGTGCGAAACCGCCGTAGACGAGGACGAGGAACGCGGCCAGACGCACGGCGCGGCGGAACCACGCGAGGCCCAGGAGGGGCTGGATCATCACGAGAAGCGAGGCGACGCCGGCGATCAGGAAGCCCGGCCGGACCAGGAACCAGTAGAAGCCCTTCGCGCCGGCGGGCACCGTGCGGTACGCATTGAGGACGGAGAGCACGGCGAGCGCGACGAAGGCGGCGGGCACGAGCAGGAAGAGTCGGTACCATCGGTTTCGCGGCAGACACATCGCCGGCAGGACGACGACGAGGAAGACCGCGACGAGCGGCGTGTCCAGCGCCGTGAGC
>Ga0272441_10016983_pt1 | contig 10002 bp, 5 predicted proteins | sample SSMProp6N_FD_193582 | JGI IMG/M metagenome (GOLD analysis project Ga0272441, IMG submission 193582) | Marine sediment archaeal communities from Little Sippewissett salt marsh, Falmouth, MA, United States - SSM-Prop-6N | ecosystem: Environmental > Aquatic > Marine > Wetlands > Sediment ...
CCTCACGGCTTGTACCCTCTTTGCGAAGCGCTTCCTCGACTTTCACCTGCGTAGCGATTCCGGCATGGTCGATTCCCGGAAGCCACAACACGTCACGTCCCTCCATCCTGCGGATACGCGTCACGACATCCTGCAGGGTGAAGTTTAAACCGTGCCCCATGTGGAGCTGATCCGTTATGTTGGGAGGAGGGATGATGCAGCACCATGGTTTACCGGTGCCCTGGCGTCCGGGGCCGTCATATTCAGGCTTGAACGCGCCCATCTGCTCCCATATGTCGTACCAGTCGGACTCGACCTCTTTGGGATCGTATGGACGATCCGAGAGCGTCTTTATGTTCTTTGTTCTGATGTCTTTTCCTGTCTGCTGTTTCATTGTCCTTATTCCTTGTCACAGTCGTTTGATGCTGCCCCGATGCACGAATGCCGAAAATTAAAAACGGCCTTCGTGTTCATGAAGGCCGGTCCCGCTTCGGAGCATTGTGTATGCTCACGGGCCGGCCCGCTGTACAACGACTACGACTACAGTGACAACATATGTACGCTTATATAAATGCATTTTCGCGACAAGTTTACCCGCATGGATCAGTTCCGTCAAGGGTACTTAATAATATTACGCTGTGGAGGAAAAAATTGACTCGATGGAATTTTGAACCGCAGGCATCCGCACCGGTGTCTTAAAGGAAACGTTCATGAATTTAGTCGATTTAAAATAGTAGCCGCTAAATGAGACAACCAGCTCGATTGTTGAAGCACAATCACGACAGGAGTCCGGGAATTCAATCCCGGACTTCGTTTTCTGCCACCTTACTTTAATTATTCTTAAGGGCTATAATGTTTGATGAATGCGATGAGGGTGAACCTGATCTACCGGAAGTAGTGTCTTCACGCATGTAGATTTTGTCGACCTGATTACAAGGGAGGATCTCATGAAACTCAATACAAGGTATCTTCCAGTACCGTTAATAGCGGTAATTATCGGAATGGCGATAATCCTGATGCCGGCATCTGCGACCGAGACTTCGGTCGAGACCACGTCTGACGACCAGTCATCGATTGCAATCACTATCTACAATGACGGGACCGGGCTGGTAAAGGACACCAGGTCGCTCACTTTCCCGGAAGGTCAGTTCAGCCTGATCTTCATGGATGTAGCGTCTCAGATAGACCCTACGAGCGTCCATTTCATAAGCAACACGAATCCCGACTCGATCGCGATACTCGAACAGAACTACGAGTACGACCTTGTCAGTACCGCAGCACTTTTCGAAAGGCATATCGATCGGGAAATCACCGTAATGACAAGTGACGGCAGAACGATAACCGGAAGGCTTCTCTCATATGGCGGAGCATCGGTTCCCCAGTTGCAGCCATCCTACGACAGCTACGGGTACAGTAACTATTCATATTCGCCTCCCGTTACATCCGGAGGAGACATCGTCGTGGAGACTTCTAACGGGATAGTAATTATAAACAACGCGGTCGAGGTGCAGTTTGAGGAGCTTCCGGAGGGGCTTATAACCCGTCCGACACTCAGGTGGTCGCTGATATGCGGTCAGGCGGGTCCGAATGAGTGCGAGATGAGCTACCTTACGAATGGGATTGCGTGGAACGCGAATTACGTCGCGGTTGTAAACCAGGATGATGATGAGCTTGGGCTTTCAGGATGGGTGACGATTACCAACAATTCCGGGACAGCCTATCACGACGCCGTTCTCAAGCTTGTAGCTGGCGAAGTCCACAGGGTAACTCCGGAGCCCATGCAGTATGCCCGGGGAGCCGAGATGATGTACATGGACGGTGCCGCACCCACGGCTCCGGGATTCGAGGAGGAGTCATTCTTTGAGTATCACCTCTACACACTCCAGCGCCCCGCGACAGTTATGAACAACCAGCAGAAGCAGATAAATCTCCTCGAGGGCGAGGGAATCAATGCTCAGAAGATATTCGTGTTCGATCCCGGCTACCAGTATTACGGACGTGGTGACACGGCGGAGGGAGATATCGCGGTAAGGCTCAGGTTCATGAACTCCGAGGAAAATTCACTCGGTATTCCTCTTCCGAAGGGACTCATAAGGGTTTACAAGGAGGATTCGTCCGGGTCACTCCAGTTCATCGGCGAGGACCAGATCGACCATACTCCGCGTGACGAGGAGATCGAGATATTCCTTGGCGAGGCGTTCGATATTGTTGGTGAGAGATCGGTACTCGATCGACGAATGATCCGTGACGATCTCTGGGAGTACGACGTACGGGTGACTATCAGGAACCACAAGGACGAGAGAGTCGAGATCGTGTACTGGGATCATGTGTGGGGCGACTGGTCGGTAACGACAGCCACACACGAGTACGAGCAGAAGGACGCGAGCACGGTCGAGTTCGTGATTCCCGTGAGTTCCGATGGTGAGACAATCTGCGAGTACACGATCAGGCGGGGATGGTAGTTTCCGGAAGGAGCTTGAGTTAATGTTAAAAAGGTATATGAAACCTGTGGGTATTGCTTTAATACCCGCCCTTGTGATCGTACTGATAGTTGTCCTTCTCCCGACCGGAACGATGGCGTCTTCCAGTGTTAGAACAACACTCGATGACCAGGTCTCACTTGCTATTACGATCTACAATGAAGGCACCGGACTTGTCAAGGACACCCGCGTGATCGATCTTCCGGAGGATTACGTCGATCTTGTTTTCATGGACGTTGCATCGCAGATTGACCCGACAAGTGTCCATTTCATATCGAATACCGATCCCGACTCGATCGCAGTTATGGAACAGAACTACGAGTACGACCTCGTGAGTACACAGGCTCTTTATGAAAGACACATCGATCAGCCTGTGACTGTTATCACTTCCGACAATCGCACGATCGAGGGAACGCTCCTTTCCTACAGCGGGGGGCTTGTTATCAGTACCGGAAATGGAATTGTTATCGTGAATGATCCCGTAGAGGTAATGTTCGAGGATATTCCCGAAGGGCTTATCACGAGACCCACCCTCAGGTGGCAGCTTATAAGTGACGACGATGGCACTAATGAATGCGAGATGAGCTACCTGACATCGGGGATGGGCTGGACCGCGAACTATGTGGCGGTTGTCGGCGAGGATGATGACGAGATCGATCTGGCCGGATGGGTCACGATCGACAACAATTCAGGAACCACGTACCGGGAAGCGGAGCTGAAACTAGTCGCGGGTGATGTACACAGGGTTGACTATATAAAAAGTAGTAACGAATATCCCACTGACGAGGAATGTTGTCTGGGAATGGGAGTCGGCGGTGGATTCGAGGAGGAATCGTTTTTCGAGTATCACCTGTACACGCTCCAGCGTCCAGCGACCCTGAACAACAACCAGCAGAAGCAGATCAACCTTCTAGAAGGGGAGGGTGTCGCTGCGGTGAAGTTATTTATTTTCGATCCTGGCGGCTCCTACTATTACAGTGGTGACAGTGTAGAAGGTGATGTCCTGGTAAAACTCAGGTTTACCAATTCCGAGGATAACGGACTTGGAATTCCCCTTCCAAGGGGCCTTGTAAGGGTTTACAAGGAGGATTCATCCGGGTCGCTCCAGTTTGTCGGCGAGGACCAGATCGATCATACACCGAAGGACGAGGAACTGGAGTTGTATCTCGGCGAGGCGTTTGATGTTGTCGGTGAGAGAACCGTGATGGATCGACGTCAGGTTATGGGAAACCAGTGGGAGTATGATGTCCGGATCACCATCAGGAACCACAAGGACGAGGACATCGAAGTTGTTTATTTCGACCATGTTTACGGCGACTGGGAAGTTACTGAAAGCAGTCACGAATACGAGCAGAAGGACGCGAGCACGATCGAGTTTGTAATACCGGTTGAGGCCGATGATGAATCGGTTCTGGAGTTCACGATCAGGCGTAACTGGTAACATTCACAAATCGTGTGGCTGGAATAAAATATTACTAGTGGAATGATTTTTTATTAATTTTTTGTATTGTTGGTGTTGGATAAGTACATGCGTTATTGTATTCTTTGAAAGTGCTGGCAGATTAATTTCTATTGGTTAAGAATTTGTAAGGCCTGGAGGTCTTTATGGGTAAAGAAGCAGGATCAGGTAAACTTACTGCTGAAGAGAACTTCCAGTTTCTGAAATTTGCCCTGGAATACTGTCCGATTGCGGTATTCTGGATTGGCGAGGACGCGGAATTTCTTTACGCGAACAGTAAGGCCTGCGAAAACCTGGGCTATTCGAGTGAAGAGATTACCGGAATGGCTGTACCCGATGTAGATCCCTGGTTTAATGCCACCGAATGGCCTCATCACTGGAAGGAACTCCAGGAGAACAAAACCTGGGTGTTTGAAACAAGGCATCGTGCGCGTGATGGAAGCTCAATTCCGGTGATTATTTATGCAAACCTTGTAAAAATTGGCGACAGGGAATTTAACTGCGCGTTTGCATTTGATGTTACGGAGCTTCGGGAGGTTAGGGAGGAACGTGTAATTCTCGATCAGAGCTTTAACATCGTGTTCACCAATTTTCCCGATCCGATTTTCATACTCGATGATCGGGGAAGGATCGCAAGAGTTAATCCCGAAGCCCGCAAGCTTCTGGGTTACGGTGAAGAAGAGCTCATGGGCAGGATTCTGAATGAATTTATGACACCTGAATCAAGTGAACATTTTAGTGGTACATTCAATTCTGTTCTGTCTGAAGATGATATAACCTGTGAAATTGAGTACATTACAAAGTCAGGGGATATTATTAAGCTGGAGTGTGTTCCGAAGGTTGTAACGGACGAAAATGATGAAATTGTCTCAGTAGTAGTCTTTCAGAAACATATGAGCTGACTCAAAATCGGGTTTAGTATTGATAAAGTAATACCGTGTAGAACGCAGAATTCTAGTCTGGTACACGGTATTTATTTTTATGGTTGTTTGACATGAATAAGGCACCAGATGTGAAAAAAATCACGAAAAATGCCTAAAATCATAGTGTTTTAGCTGTCATGCCTTGAAATTCATCCTCATCCCGGCTATATATACAGCCCGGTTCACCCTTACCAATCAAATGGGGATAGATTTTTACGCCCTAAAGGCTTTCAGAGCCTTTTGATTTTGTGGCGTTTATATAAATTTTTTAGAAAACAAATAGAAAGAATAACAGACAGAGGGACAATTATGACTTCATCTGACATCGATGTCGTACTACAGGAAACACGTGTTTTCCCACCATCACCGGAATTCTCAAAAACATCTCATGTTAAGAGCATGGATGAGTATCAGCAGATGTGGAAGAAAAGTATTGAGGATCCCGATGGTTTCTGGGATGAGATCAACAAGGAACTCGGATTTGTTTGGTTCGAGCCATACACGAAGGTCCTTGACTGGTCGAACGCTCCATTCGCCAAGTGGTTTGTTGGCGGCAAAACCAACATCAGCTACAACTGTCTTGACCGTCACCTGACCACGTGGAAAAAGAACCGCGCCGCCCTCATCTGGGAAGGTGAGCCCGGTGACAGCAGGACTTACACATACCAGCAGCTTCACCACGAAGTCTGCAAATTCGCTAACGCACTTGCCGACCTTGGTGTAAAGACCGGCGATCGTGTCTGCCTCTACATGCCGATGATTCCCGAGCTACCGATCGCAATGCTTGCCTGCGCAAGGATCGGTGCTCCCCACTCGATCGTCTTCGGTGGCTTCTCCTCAGAAGCTCTTAAAGACAGGATAATTGACGCCGAGGCAAAAGTCGTTATCACCGCCGACCATGGATGGCGTCGTGGAAAGACGATTGCACTGAAGGAAGCGACTGACGCGGCCGTTGATGGCGTAGAGTGTGTACAGAACGTCATCGTCGTAAAGCGTGTCGGCGAACAGGGTCCTGCGATCAAATGGGTCGAGGGCAGGGACCTCTGGTGGCATGACGTTGTGGAGGGTAAGAGTGCTGAATTTGATGCGGTGCCACTCGATTCCGAGCATCCGCTTTACATTCTCTACACATCCGGAACTACCGGAAAACCCAAGGGTATCGTTCATACCACTGGTGGATACATGGTAGGCACAGCTTACACCACCAAGATGGTGTTCGACATCCACGAAGAGGATACTTTCTGGTGCACGGCCGATATCGGCTGGGTAACAGGTCATTCTTACATCATTTATGGTCCTCTCGGGCTTGGCACCACAACTGTCATGTACGAGGGTGGTCCGAATCATCCCCACGAGGGCAGGTTCTGGGAACTGGTCGAGAAGTACAAGATCAATATTTTCTACACGGCCCCGACCGCCATTCGTGCTTTCATGAAGTGGGGAAGGCAGCACGCTGACAAGTTCGATCTTAACAGCCTGCGTCTGCTTGGTACGGTTGGTGAGCCGATCAACCCCGAAGCGTGGATGTGGTATCACGAGGTAATCGGCGCCGAGAAATGCCCGATCGTTGATACATGGTGGCAGACCGAGACCGGTACAATCATGATCAGCCCGCTCCCTGGCGCCACTCCACTCAAACCTGGATCGTGCACACTCCCGCTTCCGGGCGTCGATGCCGCGATCGTAAATGCTGACGGAGAGGAAATTCCCCATGGTAAGGGTGGAATCCTTGTAGTAAGGAAACCATGGCCTGCCATGCTCAGGACCCTCTGGGGCGATGACGAGCGCTTCAAGGAAGTCTACTGGAGCGAAGTTCCCGGAATGTACAAGGCCGGCGACTCTTCACGTCGAGATGATGATGGATACTTCTGGATTATGGGTCGTCTCGATGACGTACTTAACGTCTCGGGTCATCGTCTTGGAACAATGGAGATTGAGAGCGCCCTTGTCGCACATCCGAAGGTCGTCGAGGCTGCCGTAGTTGGCGCTCCCGATGAACTTACCGGTGAAGCTGTTTACGCCTTCGTAACCCTTGAAGGTGGCTTCGAGCCGGGTCCGGATATGGTAAGCGAGCTCAAGGCCCACGTGGACAACGAAATCGGCAAGCTTGCCCGTCCGAAGAAGATTCTCTTCACCGACTCGCTTCCTAAGACCCGTTCCGGTAAGATCATGCGACGTCTCCTTAAGGAGATCGCAGCAGGCAAGACCCCGATGGGCGACACCACGACCCTCGAGGATCATAACGTGCTCAGCAATCTTACCGAGATGGCCAAGGACGACGAATAATCGGCCTGAGACCATAAGCAGTTTTCATTAAAAGTGATAATTAATTCAGGGCCGCCATGCGCGGCCCTTTTTTTTATATCCAGTCAGCTTGTCTTCTATCCGTATATGTAATATTATGCTATAAGGATATCGGACGCGTTTGCTGGCATAAGGAGGCCCGCTATGAAAAACTGGATGGTTCTGCTCACTGTAATCCTTACTTTAATATTAATAACCACAGGATGTTCGGGTGGTGGTATTGACCCGATCACACCTGATACGGATAGTGAATCCTGCCTTACGGGTGATACCGTGAGATCACCGTCAGGCACGCAGCTATGGGGATATTACACAATCGAGCTTGATCCTGATGCACCCGAAGCGATAATCAGCCTGAACAGAACGGCGATGTTCACCGCCAACTGCACCAATCTCCTGAATAAAACCCTTGGTGGCGGGTTGGGCATTTCATTTAATAATGTAGATAACCAGCCGGACTACATCGATTTCGATCTTACGGTGGCCATAACCCATCCATTTCCAGGCCTTCCACAATTCCATGGGTATGACGTCCGCGGCCTTTTTATGGGAAACGGATCAGAGGCGCTTTTAAATAATCCCGATCTGAGATACCCGGTAATAGATGTCGATCAGAGCCTTCAGCCGGGATTTAAACCGGACGGTTACTCCCGCTGGTATAACTTCTCCGAGTTCCAGTCGGATCAGCTTCCACTCTTTGCATATACCGATGGTCAGTGGGGGGATCCTGAATTTTCGGGAAACGCGACATTATGCCCTTATATGTATTTCGCTGATGGTCTTGCCGATGACGAGAATCTGAGTGAATGGCTCGCAACGCATGCGGATCAAAATGGTCAGTTCTCATCCGGAGCGACCAATGGTCGCGATTACGAGATCAGATTTCCGAAATCCATGCCGATGAGTTTCGGTTACGCGATCATAGCGAGCTGGACGGGGACGGAACCGATTTACCATCCCTCCAACGCGCATGAGGCAGTTGCATGCGAAGCTGTCGAGGACGGTACGCTCTATTGGTCGGATGAAAGCACGTGGGGCGGAGATATGCATCTCGTGATGGATATTTACGACTGGGAGGAGCATACCCTCTCAGGGGCAATGGAGGACTACCGGGTAATAGTCGAATCCACGGCCCTGCTCGATCCTTACATGCTTGATTCGACGGAAATGGTACCAACCGGAAACGGCGATAATTTTTACAGCTACGAGGTGACAATTCCCGCCGATAATCTTACGAGCGGAGATGACAATGAGTTCTGGGTGATTGTCGAAACGGCTGATTATGACTATTCCAATGAGTTTGGGATCATGAACGATGCCTGGGATGAGCCCCTTACGGCTTTCTTCAGATACGACCTTGAAGTATCAAACATCGTCCCGACACAGAATCCGGTATGTGATATCCAGATCAACGAGTGCACGCTCCATTTCTGGGATATTACCGACCATGTACAGGTAGAGTTCGATGCGAGCGGGTCCTACGATCCCGACGGTGATCCACTGACATATCACTGGGATTTCGATGGTGACGACCAGTACGATGAGCCGGGTGATGATGATTACGTCGGTGATCCATGGAACCCGCGTAGAGATTACTACGAGGATGGTGTCGTAAGTCTGAAGCTTGAAGACGATATGGGAGGATCCGCGATCTGCACCGCAGATGTTGATGTCACGGAGCATCCTTCAAAGAATATCCCTCTGAGACCTTCCCCGTGGATTGCGCGAGACCTTGCGGTTGATCCCGCGAACGGGGATCTGCATGTCCTTTATTACTGGAATGATACCGCCGACGACAAGCACTGGACCGAAACTTATAAGTACAGCCCATGCGATCTCTACAGCGATCCGGGTGGTGCTTTCCACACTGCAAACGAGGGGGCGAAATATTTCCGCATAGATGTTTCGTCGACTCACTACAGCCTTATAGGTGGTGGTCACACAGGCTGTTCCGGAAAGGTAAGGAATATTACACCTGACGGTATCGACATCGGCCCCAACTGGGTCATACACACGGTAGACCTATGGGCGTTCAATGACGGTACCGAGCCATGGCCACTTGACCATGTGACCCTCTACGGATGGGGGAGTCCGCCGTGGAATCCGGGAGGTCACAACACGTATGTGTATCGCGCACCGTATCCGGACACATTCGATGACTGGTACCAGGCGGCTGTTGTTTACTGGGGCGATGAGACATGGACCGGGTACGACAGGATATACGGCAACCATGTCCGCGGATGCGAACCTGTCGCGTCGGGTAACAGCTTCTGGGCGGTCAAGGATGCCGGAACAAGCGGCGAAAACGATTACTGGGGTACACTCTGGAGACTTGATGATCCCGGGACGTTCACGGGTGTTAACTGGGACGGTGAATGGTTCGGTGTTGGTTACCAGACCGAAAACGACGAGGGATGGTACGACGCGCAGGACATGACACGTGACGCAAACGACAATCTGCTTGTTCTGGACATGTTGTCCGACGGTTCGGGGCGCATCAAGGCTTTCGTTGGTGACGATACTGGTGGTGCTCCGGTTGCCGCTATGGATGTACCGGATGAGATTAACAACACTCCGATCAGTGTCGATTCAAGCGACTATTACGACCCGCTTTACGGAAACCTGCTGTACGTCCTGCACGGTGACTCGAATGACTGGTATTACCTGAGCATCTTCTTCGAAGACGAGACTCCATGGTAGGGCACCTTACAAATAAGTCATAAATATCTCCCCGGTAGATGCCGGGGATTTTTTTACCTGCATTTCGGAATCCAGACTGCTGATTATTGCTGAGGTTCGATACTCATGGCTTCATCAACAACAGGCACCAGCGCAAGGCCTTCAGGCAGATCGAGGA
>Ga0272441_10016985_pt1 | contig 10002 bp, 10 predicted proteins | sample SSMProp6N_FD_193582 | JGI IMG/M metagenome (GOLD analysis project Ga0272441, IMG submission 193582) | Marine sediment archaeal communities from Little Sippewissett salt marsh, Falmouth, MA, United States - SSM-Prop-6N | ecosystem: Environmental > Aquatic > Marine > Wetlands > Sediment ...
GTTGGAGGCAGCCGGGCAGGCCCTGGGCAGCCTCCGGAAGGCCGGAGAAGAGAGGAAACCCGCATAGATCCGAGACACCTTTGGAATGAAGGTCCCCGCTATGGACGCAAACGCCTCAGAACAAGACCTCTTTCTCAAAAAATCGGCCGTCATCGGCGCCGGACTGATGGGCGCCCAGATCGGCCTCGTCCTGGCCCTGGGTAGCCGTCAAACGGTTCTGATGAGCCGCCGGCAACAAAGCCTGGACAGCGCTCAGGAAAACATCCGGCGCTACGCCCAGGATCTGAACCGCCACGGAGGGTTGCGCGGAGACGCGCCCGATGCCGTTCTGCAGCGCATCCAGACCACCACGAGCCTCAACGAGGCCGTGGGCGAGGCCGCCTTTGTCGTTGAATCCATCACAGAGGATCTGACCGCCAAACAGACCCTCTTCCAGCGGATGGACGCCATGGCCCCCGGCAGCGCCCTGCTGGTGAGCAATACGTCCGGCCTGCCCATCAGCCAGCTTGCATTGCGGGCGGCGCGCAAGCATCGGATTGCCGGATCGCACTTTGTGCAACCGGGTCACATCGTGCCGGTCGTGGAAGTCGTCCGGGGGGAGAAGACCTCGGACGAAACGATGGCGGAAACGACTGCCGTGTGGAAAAGGCTCGGCAGGCTGCCCCTGCAGGTGAACCAGGACGTGCCCGGATTCCTGGTCAACCGTCTGCAGCATGCCCTCATTCGCGAGGCCGTGCGCCTTCTGGCAACCGGTGCGGCCAGTGCAGAAGACATCGACCTGGCGGTTCGGCTGGGACTGGCCCCCCGCTTCACCACGGCCGGCCCTCTGGAGCAGCGGGACATCAATGGTCTGAATACGCACGCCCGGGTTGCGGGTCACCTCTGGAAGACCCTGGATGGATGGGCAGACCCCCTTGCCTATCTTCAGGACATGGTCGCACGAGGGGAAACCGGCCTGGCCTCCGGAAAAGGCTACTACGACTGGTCCGGGCGCAATCCGCTGGCCGTCCGCAAGCAAAAAGACGAACAACTTTTCCGCCGAACGCAGCAAGTTATGGCAGACTGGGAGGCAGACCAGAGCGATTGACTTTGAACCCGGGTATCCCGTTACTTGTGCAAAGGCATCGCTCAAGATCAAGCGCAGATCTGCCGATGAACGGAACAGGTGGGTTTCCTGATACGGCCTGACAGGAATATTTCTTGCTTTTCCCGTGACGGCATTCGGACTTAATCTCTTGTGTTCTTTGCGCCTTTGAGTGAGATCCTGAACGGTGAAAGGGCTCCAGATGTGGGAGTGACGCGATGAGTCGTATGCCGCCAATTGCGGCCGGGCACACAGGGTTTGGCTCTACGGCATTGCAGCTTCTCATGGCCACAACCCGCCAGGTTGAGGCCGTAGCGGCCTTTCGCGCCCAGCCGAAGGACTTTTCCGCGCCCAGGATGCAACTGGCTTCCAGCCTTCCGGCCGCCCCCTTCGCCCAACAGGGGCAACAGATCGACGCGCAGGCCTGACGGTCCTGGAGAAAAAGCTTAAGGCCCCCGTCCATCTGGGCGGGGGCCTTGGTCAAATAGGGAATGTACGCCGTTCTCAATATGTTTCCGGCTCAGGCTTTTACATCCACGTAGCGGGAACTGGTAGGTGGTGGTGTCGGCGGTTTGTTTCCCCTGTTCTGTCTGGAAGGGGTCTGGGAAGAAGCTGGCGCTTGCCGTACCGACCTCATAATCAGCGAGAATGCCAGGTTCGGCAAGGCCATACCCACCCCCTGCACGGATGCCGGCATCGTCATCACCTCCTGATGGACGCACATCCCTCTATTTATATTTTCGGCAAATCGAAACACAGTCTTGAGTCTGGATCCTTCTACGCAGGTCCAGAAGGAGGAAACACGGTGGAGAGCCAGAACCGCACAACCATCCGCATCTGCCCTGCCCCCGAACGTCGGATTGCGGTCTACCTCCCCTACACGGAGGATCGCGTGGCCAGGATCAGAACCATCTCCGGCCACGACTGGAACCCTCAACAGGGATGCTGGACCGTGCCCCGAACCGCCCGTGCAGTGACACGCCTTCTGGAACTCTTTTCCGGAAACGAGGTCGAGCTCGATCCCTCTCTCCGGTTGCCAAAACCCAAACACCCGGGGCAAAGACCGGCCTTCCAGGTAGCCCCCGGTCCGGCCGGAGACACCCTGCAGGCTGTGCTGGATGCACTGGCCAACAGGGCATACAGCCGTCAGACCATCAAGATCTACGCCACACACATCAAGCGACTCTTCATCCGCATCAAAAAACACCCCAGGGACATCCGCGCCCGCGATATCCGCATATACCTGCAGGATATGATCAACAGAGAGCGGGTATCGGAACTCTATCTCAATCAGGCCATCAGCGCCATTTCATTCCTCTTCAAAAACGTCCTCGCTGAACCCGACGTTGCCAGAGAGGCCCTCCGCATCCGTCGAAGCATCACGGAGGGCGGTTGAGTAACGCCGAGGGGAACGCGCAAAATCCAAAGCAAGTGCCGTTACCCGTTCTGCATTTCTCATTTTGCATTTCCTGCTCAAAATGAGATCGCCCCCAGCGTCTCTCCCGCAGCCACGAAAGCCGTCGTTTTTCCCCCTGTCCGCAACAGATCGATCCCGTTCACCGGGCCATCGAGTTGCGCCTGACCGATCGCCCGTCCTCTACGCCCGTCCAAATGGTACACCCCGCCGTCGTCAGTGCCAACCAGCGCCCCGCCATGTCCGGGTATCGGCTCTGCCGCAGTGGGCGCGCTGGCCAGATCGCGTGTCCAGATCACCTTCCCATCTGCCGAAATTCCGCTTACATAGTCGCTCGCACTGCCCACAATCACCACCGCATCGCCGCGCTCGCCTCCTTTCACCACGGCAAGCGTGCGGATTACATCCCCAAGTCCCACCCGCCACAGGCGCCTCGGCGTTTCACCGTCAAACCGCCAGGCAGCCACATGGGTTTTGGACGTACCGAACACTACGACTGGGGGATCTCCAGCTATACCGTATCCCCCACCAAATCGAACATCAGCTTGGTTGCTCTCGCCCCAGTATCCGCAAGATATTCCCCGAAAAAATCTGCTGCTTCACCGCATCCGTCACATCCAGCTCCAGCACGCGCCCGGCGTTGACGTAGTAATCCGCCCCGGGCAAATCCGTCCCAAACACCACGCGCTCCGGCCCTAGCAGGGCCAGGCCCGTCTCGTATGCGCCCTTCTCGTTTATACTGCCCGCGTAGTCCACAGACACGTTGGGGCAATCCGCCACCGCGCGCAGTCCATGCTCAAATTGCGCCCCCATATGCGCCATAATGAGCTGCAAATCAGGATATCGGCAAGCCAGCTCGGCAATATCAAGAGGAGGCGCTTCGGCGCACGGCGGATCGCCGTGCGTTCGATAATAGGAATGGTAAAGCACCGGCCACCCCACCTCTATTGCGGCTTCCACCACGGCGTGCGTTCTCGAGTCCGTAGCGCGCTGGCTCACCCACAGCTTGATCCCGCAAAACGCCGCCTTGGACCAGCGCGCAATCTGGGCCAGGGCCTGTTCGGTATGCGCGGCATTCACGTAACAGAACGGGATCACCCGCTCACCCACCGTGTCGCGCAACCTTGCCGTGGCGTCGTTGCTCTCGGCAACCTGTTCTGCCGTGGGGAAATACCCCCCGTTCAAATCGCTCAGCATCGCCATCGCGTCCAGCCCAAACCGATCCAGGCAATCGACCAGGTATGCCGTATCGGCAAACAGGCTCCAGTTGTGGGCGTGAGCGTCAACCACACGAAACCGTCTCAGTTCCTCCATCAGCCCCATGGGAACACCTCCATTGCGTTGCCGCCGAGAATACCCTGCTTCTGATCCTCCGTCAACCGTGCGCCCGCCAGCCCCAACCGGCTGCCGCCCCAGTAGTAGAACGGCGCGCCCGTGCCGAACAGCACCCGGTCGGTCGGAAACCACGACGGGACCTCGTCCAGCGAAGCGACGCTGGGCTTTGAACAACCCAGGTCCAGGTACACGTTCGGAAGCGCATCCCAATCCACCTCGATCGACTGCAGCTCATTAAAGAAGAACATCGAGAAGATGACGGTCGTCTCTTTCGACTGGTTGAGAAACGCTGTCAGATCGGCTCGTTCGATCATCCCCTGATTCACGTAGCGCGGCGCCACCCGGCCGTCAAACACGCGAGCCGCCACATTCACCGGCAGCCCATGCTCGGCGGCCAGATGCGCCACCTGGATCGCTTGCTCAGAAGCCAGCATGCCGTCATGCAGCGTAGGAAACAGGCGCAGGCCCACAATCCGCGCATCCCCTGCCGCGCGTTTGACCTGCTCCTCCAGTTGCGGGAACGCCGGGTTGATCGTCGCATAGAAGAAAAGCCACGCGCTCAGCGCCTCGTACTGTGCCAAATCGCCATCCAACCCGGCAATCGGGTCGTAGTACAAAAGCGACCGAAAACCGGTGGCAATGGCCAGGTCCAGTCCCGCACGTTCGCGGAGGGCCAGGAGGTCGTCCACATCCGACGGCGTCTCGCGGAACGGACACGGGCCCACGAAGAAATTGGTATCGACAACGGGCATAAGCTCCTCCATCCTGAGTACCCCCAGCGTAAACAGACAAGAAATCAGAAAATCCGGGCCGCACGCAGCCGGTGGCCTGTGGCAAAATAGATGTCATTGCCCATGATTGGGCCGGCCACCTTGAAGGCCCCCTCTTCCCGGACGATCTCCTCTACCCCCAGCGAAGACGGATCGAGACGATACACACACGAAGACGTAAACCCGTAGATTTTCCCGTCAGGGCCGTTCTGAAGTCCCAGTTCCGATGGGGCGCCGTTTGGAATCTGAACCTGTCCCACAAACGCCCGAGATGCGGGATCGAAGACAACGATCTCCGGACGCACATTCCCGCCGTGCGCCGTCCCGTAGATCCGTCCATCCGATCCTGTCAGCAATGCGTTGAATGCGGTCACCGGCCGGTCCGGCGTACCCTCCCACACCTTCTTCTCGCCATGGTAGTCCCACAGGAACAGCACGGCTTGCTTCACCTTTGGCTGTGTGCCGCTGCCGCCGTAGACGCTCGTCCCTACCGCAATCAGCCCTTCATCCTCCAGATGCGCCAGCGTGTAGCAGCTTCCATCCCCAAAGATCCGGTAATAGGCCTTTTTTTCGCCCGTCTTCGGATCGTACCACGAAAGCGGTCCGCCCCACATCCCGTAGTCCGGAATCGACGCCGTCCACACCCGTCCCAGCGGTCCGGCCAGCGTACATCGAGGTCGGTAGGAGAGATCGTCTATGCGCCCCAGATCACAAGGATTGTCCCCCGGTTGCTCGCCAAAGTGATACCCCCGGGAGGGATCGTACACGGAAATCCGGGCGCCCGGGTAAGACGAGATATACATCTTGCCGTCCAAATTGGCCATCGAATACGCCTCGCCCGTGGCGGTCGAGCACATCCCCAGGTCGATCAGCTCCCCGTCCTTCGGGTTGTAGCGGAACAGATGCTCCGGCAGCACGCTGGACCCGTAGAGGCACTCGTCCGGGCCGGCGTGGAGGCAGAAAATATCTGTGCCGCTCGCCTCATAGTCCAGTTCGAACGTCTTCACCGTCCCGTCGGGCTTGCACACCTCGAGCGCCCGGTGGACGTGCTGTGCCGCGTCCGCAAATCGAAACGTGCTGCCGTCGGAAAGCGTCGGGATCTCGGAAGACGGCGGCACGGTCTCATCCACCGGGACCGCCTGCGTACCGTCAATACGGAAATCGCCGGCGCTCGACGCAATGTACAGACGTCCGTCGCGCCCCCGGTGCATACCCAGCGTCGCCTCGCCCTTGGTGGTCACCGGGCCGGCTACCGTCTTTTCTCCGGTCCTGGGGTCCAGCACCACCACATGCGGCTGCGTCTGCGTGATCAGACATGCCACCGTGCCGTCGGTATTCACCAGCGGATGGCAGTACATATCCACCTCGTCCATCCGGCCATAGCGGGTAAACACGCCGGTCGAGGGGGCGTAACAGGTCAGGTCCGCCGTCCCGTAACTCCCTATCCACAGCCTCCCGTCGGCATCCTCATCGATCCTGCAGGGGAAAATCGCAGCCTTGGGACGGATCGTCCCCAGGTCCAGCAGGTCGTCGGCCTCCGGATCAAAGCAAAACAACTGGCCGGAATGGGCCGCGCCGATGTAGAGCCGTCCCGTGCGGCTCATCAGCGCCGCCGTCGTGTAGTTCGACTCCGGAACCTGCACCGTAAACTGGCGGAAGGCGCCCGTTTCCGGATCGATCTGCAGTACGAAAAAATTCTCCGCCTGCTGGGACATGGTCGCATACAGACAGGCTGCGCCCTCCCGGTTGCGCCCCGCATACAGGAACGCCCGGTTCACAGACCGCACAGGAATGCCAATGTCACGAACTTGGACATGCGCAGACATAGAAAATTCCTCCGCCTGAGAAGTGGAAATGTCTTCTTACGCGCCATGGGAGTCATGGGCACAGGGGCGCTTCCCGATTAGGGCCAATGCATCCAGTTCCAATATCCCAGGATTGTCCACAACCAGAGAACGATCCAGGCGAGGATGGTAACAGGAATACCGTACACAATAAAATCACGCAAGGTTAACAGGCGTGCGCCGGTTTTTGGATCGACTCCGGAGGCATACGCAATGGCATTGTTCGGTGTGCCGATGATGAGAATATTGGCAAACGAAGAAGAAAAAGCGCAGGCAAGTCCCAGTTTCCACAAGTGAATCTGTGACACGCTGGCCATAGATAGAACGACAGGGCCTATGGCGGCCACCGTTGCGCCGTCACTCATGAAATTTGTCATAATGCCTGTGAGAAAGCTGGTCATAATAATGAGTGCATTGCCCTGCTGTAAGCTTTCAGGAAGCGCGTTAATGCAGACCCTGGCCAGCCAAAGTGCGCCCCCCGTAATCTTCAATCCAACCCCCATAGCGCAGGCGGCAGCATAGAGCCCGACGACGTCAAAACGCACACGGGATTGAATGTCCTTCCAGTCTACGATGTTGAATACGATCATCAAGACAACCGCAAACATACAGGGACCGCCAAGGCCAAAGCGCTTACTGGTGACAATCCATAGCACAACAACAAGGGCAAGAATCAGCCCCATAACGACCTCTTTTTGACTCATTCTGGGCGCTTTTCTAATTTCTTCTCTCACAACGGCTCCCAGATCTATGTTGGGAATACGAATCTGTTTTCGAAACGCAAAATACAAGTAGGCGCCGATCACGACGGAAATGACCAGGACAAAGGGAAAGGCGGAGTACATCCATTCCCCGAAAGATATGGGCATATTGTAGTCTTTCAGGTAGCCCACCATGACAGCATTTCTTCCTCCTGCTGCGGGTGAACCCGGGCCACCTTGGTTTGCCGCAAAACAAATACCCAAAAGAAACAGAACGGCTAGCCCACGATTGGAACGAATGTTGTACTTATCGCAAAGCGTGCGGTAATAACGAAGCAAAACTGGGATCAGAATAGCAACCAGAGCGTGCTCGGAAAGAAAGCCTGCCGCCACGGCCAGAAGAGGAAGAAAAATGAAGCAAAAGCTTCCCAGTCCTCTAACTTTACCAAGGAGAACCAGGCTTATACGGCGATCCAGGCCTGTCTTCGATACCCCCACAGCGATTGCCAGCACCCCGAAGATAAAAAACACGGCGTCCTTCATGTAGGCCTTTGAAATGGCGTCCAGCGGAAGAATAGAGAAAAGATACAGCAATGCTCCTACAAGAATATCCGTGGCGCCAAGGGGTATGGCTTCTGTGGCCCAAAGCAAAGCAGCGGCGAACAGAATCGCGATCATGATTTTGGCTTTCTGCGCCACTTGCTCGGGAGTTAATTCTTGCCCCATGACTTTGTTGACGCTTTCACAGATGGTTCCGGTTCCAGACTGAAGAAAATAGCCCAATGGCGACTTTTCTCGCATCATCTGGACCAAGCTTTCCGGGGGAGGCGTAAGCACCATCAAGATGAAAAAAACCACAGCCGTCACAACCAGGCCATAGCGCATATGTCCTTGGGTTCTCTTGAAGGAAAATAACGCCGACCACCAGTTCCTGGGCGCCTCGGATTCTTCTTTTGCCTCATCTGTGATGCCGTAGTCCTCAATAACGGCGCAATCTGCGTGCTCAATAATGTAATCCACAGGCGAACCAAATATCTGCAAGACCCATTTGGGCCGATTCGATCGGGTCAAGGTAACGATAGACGGTTTCTTCTCTTGAATAAGCCTAAGCATTTCTATCCCAAACCTACCGACGATCACTTGGCCTTCGACGGTTACGCCCTGTTCCTCGGCAAGCCCCAGAATATCGGCCATTTTCCGCTCAGCCTTTTCCTCAAAAACACCGAGGATCTCCTCTTTGGCCTCATATTCAAGCTGAGAACCCTTGGGCAATTCCGCATCAAACGTATAGCGTTCCAGATTGACATCCACAACAAATCCTACAAACAATTCCTGGCCTTTTTCTTTGGCGAGGCGAATGGTATTCGTGATGAGCGCATCGGACTGGCGAAATGTAGACAATGCCAGAAAAACTAGTTTAGAAGATGCACTGCTGTCCATATGAAACCCTCCCTTCCCCTGGCAAAAATCCTCTCAAAATCCCCTTCCTGTTCACCTCTCCTCCCCGACCTAATCGAACAGCCTCTCCTCTTTCATCGTCTCCAGCGCCTCGCCCATAGCCCCCACGGCCTCATCGATATCCGCCTCCGAATGCGAGAAATTGGGGTAGCACACCGAGTAGATAATCACACCGCGCTTGAGCACCTCGCCGTTGAATCGGAGGAAAAGCTGCGCATTGCGCCCGCCGTCCGGGTGTTCGAACGCCAGTTGCCCCACCGGAGGCAGTCCCCGGAAACCGGCCGGAACGCCCAGGCGTTCGCACTGCGCATTGAACCCCTCGTGAAGTTGCCTGCCCCGCGCCCAGATCGTCCCGATGACATCCTCCTTCTCGTAGACCTCCAGCACGGCTCTGGCCGCGGCCAGCCCCAGCGTGTCTCCGCCAAACGTCGAGGAAATCACCACCTCCTGCACCTTGTCCATCACATCGGCGCGCCCCACGTAGCAGGACAGCGGCACGCCGTTGGAGATGCCCTTGGCAAACACCGCCAGGTCCGGCGTCACCCCAAAATACTCCTGCACGCCGCCCCGGCTCACGCGAAACCCCGTCACAATCTCATCGAACATCAGCAGCGCCCCGTATTTTTCCGTCAGCGCCCGCAGATCCCGCAAAAACGTATGGCCCTTCTCCATATCCGCATAGCTGCACGCCACGCTCACCCCGGCAACCGCATCCGGAGAGGCGCTGAACGCCGCTTCGTAGGGCGCCATATCCCCCCAAGGCATCCACCGGAACGTGGACCGGATGGCCTCCGGCACGCCCACGCGGGACATCGTGTTGACCCACCCGTGATAACCGCATGTCAATATCAGATCCCGTCCCGTGTAGCCCCGCGCCAGCCGGTGGACCGCCGCCATCGCCTCGCCGCCCGTCTTCAAAAACCGCACCTTCTCCGCGCATGGAATCACCTTCACCAATTCCTCGGCCACGGTCACTTCCAGGGGATTGGAGTAGCTGAACACGATGCCGTTCCCCACCTGCCTTGTCAGGGCCTCATCCACAGCCGGAAAGCAATACCCGAGCGTAATGGGTCCCAACCCGTTCCGAAAGTCGATGTAGACGTTGCCGTCCAGATCCCACACCCGGCACCCCTTCCCTTTAACCAGGTAACAGGGCTCCACGCCTCGCAACGCCTCACGCGGCATCTTGGAGTGCGTCTGCGTGGCTAAGGGAATCACCTTCACCGCACGGTCGTAAAGCGTCCACGACCGATCCACCGACCGTCCGCTCACATCGCTCATCTCGCCTCCTCCGTCCGACAGATTGGAATATATAAATCGTTCAAAAACAGACATCTGTATCTCAAGTGAGGCCGCCTGACACCGTCCTTCCACTGGAGCTACTCTGTGTGGCGAC
>Ga0272441_10016986_pt1 | contig 10002 bp, 8 predicted proteins | sample SSMProp6N_FD_193582 | JGI IMG/M metagenome (GOLD analysis project Ga0272441, IMG submission 193582) | Marine sediment archaeal communities from Little Sippewissett salt marsh, Falmouth, MA, United States - SSM-Prop-6N | ecosystem: Environmental > Aquatic > Marine > Wetlands > Sediment ...
CTGGCCGACAACACGACCGCCACGTATGCGGACCTGGACCCGGACGCGGCCACCACCTACCTGGACATCGCCTATGACTCGGGCGACGCCGCCCCCGACATGGCGGGCGGATACGGCCTCACGTTCTCGCCGGACGGCTCGGTGCTCTACGTCAGCAACAGCACCGTCAACCGCGTGTTCATCTTCGACAAGCTGCAGGAGGCCAAGCCGGTTGCCGAGCCGGCGGGGCTGGGCCTGTTGGGCCTGGCTCTGTTGGGCATCCGCAGGAAGAGAAGCTAGAACGATTCCCGTCCGGTCGCGAGAGCGGCCGGGCGGGGCTTGGAGGTGTTTGAGATGGATAAGGGGCTTTTGGAAAGGAGATCGGGAATGGGTAAGGGAATGTTGAGAGTGGCTGTGGTGGTGGCGGCTCTGGTGGCGCTGTCGGCGGCGGCAACGGCCGTGCCGACGCTGAACTACGAAGGCTCGTTCGATCTGCCCAGCGCCGCGGCCTGGAACTCGTACTACTATGTGGCTGCGACGTTTGTCCCGGACGGCAACAAGCGGCCCGGCAGCGGCGTCGCAGTGACGGGGCCCTCGCTGCTCATCGGAACCTCGTGGGGAGGACCGTACACCCGTGAGGTTAACACGTTTCCGACGCTTGCGAAGCTCCCGACGGATCCGGTGGGCACCGCGACGCTCGTGACCAACGCCAACGGCGGGACGGAGTACAAAGGCTCGGGGTACGAGTATATGACCTGCGTCGATTCGGCCGGCAATCTCTGGACTCCGCATCAAGGGAACCAGTGGGGCCCGAAGATGTGGAGCAATCCGGGTACTCACGTGCTCGGCCAGAACACACAGCCCGCGCGGAGCGCCGAATCCGGTTGGGTGCCGAGTTCGTATCTCTCGAGCGGGAAGGGCGCCCTGCGCTTGGGGGACGGCTCGGGCGGCGACTTGGCTGCGGATGGGACGGTGGTGGGTGCCAAGTTCCTCACCACCTCGAACGCTGGTAGTGTCAACGGGAGGAGCCACGTCTGGGAATCCACGCGAGTCGATGCCAGCACCATGAGCAGCGTGTCGCTTTTTGACACCGTGTCGAACAGCCAGCACCATGGGGCTGAGTACGTACGGGATACAAACGGCGACGAGTGGTTCATCCTGTACGTACCCGGCGCACACACCGGCGACAGTTTCTTCCTCGATTTCTTTGCGTCCGACAGCAGCGGCGCGGTAGACACCCCAACGTTCTCTGTGGACATCGGCCCCGCCATTCTCGCCGGCGCCGGCTGGCTGGACGGGGACGGGGCGAGCAAAGACAGTGTCATCAACCACGTCACCGTGGACTGGGCCAACAATAAGCTCTACGTCCTCGACGCCGGAGTGAGCGGGGGCAACACCCGGACCCGCGAGGCGCGGATCCACGTCTTCACGCTCCAGGGCCCGGTGGCCCGGCCGGTGGCCGAGCCGGCAGGGCTGGGCCTGTTGGGCCTGGCTCTGTTGGGCATCCGCAGGAAGAGAAGCTAGAACGATTCCCGTCCGGTCGCGAGAGCGGCCGGGCGGGGCTTGGAGGTGTTTGAGATGGATAAGGGGCTTTTGGAAAGGAGATCGGGCATGGGTAAGGCGATGTTGAGAGTGGCCCTGGTGGTGGCGGCTCTGGTGGTCCTGCCGCTGGCGGCGCGGGCGGACCTCACGCTGAACTACGACGGCTCGCTGAAGCTGCCCCGGGCTTCGATCAAGGACTATTACGCGCGGGGTCTGGCGTACGTCCCGAACGGGGCGCCGCGTCTGGGCGCGACGCCGGTGACCGGCCCGACGCTGCTGGTGTACTACGGGTGGGGCGCGAAGACGTTCGAGTATGGCACACTGCCGGCGCTTTCCACAACCGCAGCGCAGTTGGCCGCGGCCTCGACGGCGGTCGAGGTGCCCACCACCAGCGGGGGCACGCAGTACGCGAAGAGCAAGGCGCTGCAGAACGTCGATTCCGCCGGCAACATCTGGGATGGCGTATCGACGACCAGTTCGCTCGATTCCGCGATGTACAGCGACCCCGGCACCCACAAATTGGGGGCGAGCAGCCTGAGCGCCAACTACAAGGTCCAGGAGACGGGTTGGCCCGGCGGATATCCACGGCGCGGCGCGATGCGGCTGGGCGACGGAGCGGGCGGCGACCTCCCGAGCGACGGCAGCGTCAACGGTGCCACGTTCGTTATGTGCCAGCAGATCTATAGCGGCCCCACCTATCCAATCGTCGTCCACGACGCGGTGCGCACCAGCGCCACAACCGTGAGCAGCACCGAGTTGTACCGCTTCGACGCGGGCTTCTGGGTTGCGGATTGGCAGGTGAATTACGTGCGCGACACGTCTGACGCCGAATACTACATGATGTGGAAAGAAGGCGGGCACGCGGGCGACAGTTTCATCATCGATTTCTATGATGCCGTGACGACGTCCGGCGCCGGCGTGACGCCCACCTTCCAACTCGACATCGGATCGGACATCAGTGGCGGGGCCGGCTGGCTCGCGGCAGGGAGCAAGGTGTCGTTTGTGGCGGTCGACTGGCCGAACAGCCAGCTCTACGTACTGGAGCACAACGGGAAGGATGCCCGCGTCCACCTGTTCACGCTCCAGGGGCCCGAGGCGAAGCCGGTGGCGGAGCCGGCGGGGCTGGGGCTTCTCGGCCTGGCGGCGTTGATGGGTCGGAAGAAACGGTCGTAGGGCAGCGCACACCGCGCCCGCGGGGGCGGGCGCTGGGAAATGGCGGGGGCGTAGCCCCGAACTTGCTTGAGGTGTTCCTGGGGTATTGGTGGAGGGAAAGGGGGTCGGACATGAGGCGGATGCTTGTAGTCGTCCTGGTTGGGAGTATTGTCGCAGCGGCCTATGTTGGTTGGGCGGACAACCTGGTGTTCCAGGTGCCGGATTGGAATCAGCCGTCGGCCTATGGGGTCGGGGGCTATCCGAACTGGTGTTCGCCCACCGCAGGCGGGAACGTGATGGGGTATTGGGAAGACGTGATGGGGTTTGCCGGCCTGGCGGACCGGCAAGCTGAGCCGCTGGGGCCGGGCTATCCGAACAACCCGGGGACGTGGCAGCAGGGGCTGTATCACGACGGGATGATCGAGATGGGCTGGTTCATGGACACGGGCAGTTGGACCTCGGCGCCGGTGGTTTACCCGCCGGCTGCGGGCGGGACAGGGGCGAGCCTGATCGCGCCGGGGGTGATGACCTATGCCAGTACCGCGTGGGTCGACCCGGGCGCGGCGGCCATCCAGAAGGTGGCACATCCCAATGTCCTGGTGACGACCGACACGAGGTCCGCCGGGCCGCCGCCGGTGAACGTGAACACCATGTGGCCGACCTACACCGCCGAGATCGACGCGGGGCGGCCGGTGCTGTGCACGTTCACGACCTGGGTCAATTGGAACCAGGCCGGCATGGTGCCCGTCAACATCAACGTCGGCGGGGTGCCTGTCACGGTGGAGACGTATCCCTGGGACGTGAACGTGGGGGACCACACCGTGGTGGGCGTCGGCTATGTGGACCTGACGCCGAACGTGCTGGGCGACTTGCAGAACGAGTGGCTCATCGCACAGGACGGCTGGCAGACCACGGGGCAGTATGTGGGCGTCCCGCTGGATCAGTGGTGGTTCCAGAACGACTACGTTCTGATGTGGGAAAGCAGCGGCGTTATCCCCGAGCCGGCGATGCTTGGCCTGGTTGGTGTGGCCTTGCTCGCGGTTCGCAAGCGAAGGAAATGAGATCGGACGGACGGCTGATTCCGACAGGAAGAAGGAGAACGAGATGAACTGAGCCCGGGAGGGCATTCACGGGACAACTGAACACGAACCGGCTATTTGTGCAATGTGTCAACCGGACTTGCGGCGAGCTGAGCGGCCCCGGCAGGACGAAGACACAGCGCCAGACGGAGGAGAAGCTGTGGCTAGGATGCCGAAGACGCTTGCCGTTATGTTGGGGTGCCTGCTCTTGATGGGCGGCCATGCGGTGGCCGGCTGGCAGACGAGCTTCACGGACCAGGGCCCCACCTTCACCGATCCGACCGATTACTATTACCCCACCGTTGTCAAGCAGGCCGGGACGTACCACATGTGGTTCCAGAACCACGCCGGCAGTGATGACTTGTGGTACACGTCGTCCGCCGACGGCAAGACCGGGTGGGCCACGCCCGTCCAGTGTTTGCTCGGCGGCAGCGCGTTCACAAAGTGGCAGCTCCATCCGAGCGTGGTGGACACCGGCTCGAAGTTGCGTGTCTATTGGTCGGGCAGCACGCGCGGCATTGACGTGGCCGAGGCGGACTATGCCAACCCAACGGCCTTCACGGCGGTCGGGAGCGATGTCGTCACCCGCGGCGCGAGCGGCCCGTTTCACTATGACTCCGCCCCGTCCCACGGCATCAGTCAGTGGTACGACGCGTATGTCTACCAGTACGGCGGTCAGTACGAGGCCTGGTTCACGAGCGACTGGGGTATCCACTATGGCGTCAGCGCCGACGGCGTTACCGGCTGGACGGCGGTGAACGCCGGGGCCAATGGCATCCCTGTGTTCAAGAAGGACGCCGCTCCCGCATGGGACTCGTACACGATGGGCAAGGCGACCGTCTTGCGCCTGGGGCCGAACGACTACCACATGTGGTACGGCAGCGGCAAGTCCGGCGACCCGAAGGCCTACGCGGCCGGCATCGGTTACGCGACCAGCACCGACGGCGTCAATTGGACGCGCGATGCGGGTAACCCGATGTTCCATTACACCGATGGCGCCACGTACCGCGACAAGCGGACGTACACGCCGTGGGTGATGCTCGACAGCGGCGAAGCGCGGATGTACTTCTCTGCCGAGGCCAACGCAACGGGAGTCGACTCCATCGGCCTGACCACTGCGCCGATGGGCGGCGGTCCCACCGCGTTGATCCCTGAACCCGGGGTGCTCGGCCTGCTGCTGCTGCCGTTCCTCCGGCGCCGGCGCCGTGCATAGAGAGTCGGCCTGACAAGAACGATCCGGGAGGGCCGTGTTGAACGGCTCTCCCGGCCCCCTTCCAGTCGGTTCCATCCTTGAGGCCAACCCGCCGGTCGGTATAATGGCCGCGTGACCCGGCCCGTTCCGCACAGGACACCCGCGAGAATGATCCGGCCCGCGGTTCGTGGCCGCACATTGTAAGTCTGTGCTATCCTTGGAGCCGAAATGTCCGCTGCACACCGGTGTGCCTTTCTGTTGATGAGCGTGTTGGTGCTTGCGGCGCCAGCGGCCCGCTGTTCCGATCTTGATGAGTTCAAGGTCAAGCGGCAAGCGGTCTTCTCGTTCACGCAGAAGCCCAAGGTGGTCCGGCGGGGCGACACGGCTACCATCACATTCAGTTCGAAGGCGTGCTGCGATGTGACCGTTGCAGTCGAAGACGCCCGGCGGCGCATCGTCCGGCACCTGGCGTGTGGGGTGCTGGGCGAGAACGCTCCGAAGCCGTTCCAGAAGGGGGAACTCAAACAGACGCTGGTGTGGGATGGTAAGGATGACCAGGGCCGGTACATCGACGACAAGGACGCGCTCACCGTTCGCGTCTCGCTGGGCCTGAAGGCTCGGCTCGAACGCCCGCTGCTCTGGAGCCCGCGCAAGCGGATCTCGAAGTACACGACCATCATGCGGGCCGCCCCGGAAGGGGTCTATGTGTACGAGGCGGAAGGCGTCGACTACCTGCGGCTGTTCGACCACCAGGGCAACTACGTCCGGACCGTTCACCCCTTCCCGTCGGGCAAATTGAAAGAGATCGACGGGCTCAAGTGGGTGGACTTCCCGCAGGGCCGGCGGCTGCCGTTCAAGCACGGTAGCTATCAGCAGACGCTGCTGACCTCGGGCGGGACTAACCGCCAGCACGGGCTGGCCGGGCGGGCGGCGGTGGGCATGGCCGTCCATCCGGCGTCCGGCCGTATCGCCCTGGTCAACTACTTCCTGAACCGGCTGACGACCGGCGGCTCCACGCCGCGCGGCCTGCCGATGCTCGGGCCGAAGACGAACTTCACGTTCCGGGCGCACGGGACCAATGCCGACCACAAAATCTGGCCGGTGGGGCCGACCAGCGCGGCGTTCAGCCCGGACGCCAAGACGCTGTATCTGACCGGCTACATCTGGCGGCACACTTGGAGCTTTGACGCGCACCACGGTGTGGTCAAGCTGCCCTTCGAGGGTGATGGGAAGGTCGAGCTGTTCGCCGGCACCATGGCGCAGGACCGGGCGGGGAAGGGGAACGGCGAGTTCAACGGCGCCACCTCGGTCGCCGTGGATCGCAAGGGGCGGGTGTACGTGTCGGATTTCATGAACGACCGCGTGCAGGTGTTCGCTCCGGACGGCAAGCACCTGAAGAACATCGCGGTGTTCAAGCCGGCGCAGGTCGAGATTCATCCGAAGACCCAGGAACTGTGGGTGTTCACCTGGCCGGTGTACACGCGGAACCTGGCGAAGTCGAAGAAGCGGATTCCGATTCGGGCGACGCTGACGCGGCTGGGGCCGTTCGAGGCGCCGAGGCGGCTTGCGGCCTGGCCGCTGCCGCTCCCGCCGTACAAGGGCCGGCACAGTCCGTGGTGGAACCTGCCGCCGCTGGGCTACCGCGGCGGGCTGGACGGCTGGACGGATCCCCCAACCATATGGCTGGTGGCGGGGACGCAGAGCGGGCGGCGGCCGGCGTCGTGGGATGCGTTCAACATCCACCTGCTGCGCCCGAAGGGCGACAAACTGGTGGTGGTGCGCGCCTTTGGCAAGGACGTGGCCCGGGCCCGCGGCCGCGCCAAGTTCCCCATCTGGAACGTGCAGTACCAGCAGCTTCACGTGAATCCCGTCAACGGTCACGTGTACTTCGCGGAGCCCGACAGCTCGCCTGCGAACAAGGCGTGCAACGAATTGATCGAAGTGGATCCGGAGACCGGGCGGCCGTCGATCGTTACCCTCCCGTTCAACGCCGAGGACATCGCGTTCGATCTGAACGGTCTGGCGTACCTGCGCAGCACCGCGGTGGTGGTCCGCTACGATCCGGTGACCTGGCGTGAAGTGCCGTGGGATTACGGCGAGCAGTTGGACAAGGTGAGCTGTGGGGGAGGGGGGCGGGCGGCTCCGGTCATCGCGGGGCTGCGGATGCCGGCCACCTCGCCGGTCTGTTTCCACCAGGGCGGCATGGCGGTCTCCGCCCGCGGCCACCTGGCCGTGTCTTGCTCCCTGCGCCGCCGCGCCAAGCCGAGGGCGCACGTCGACTACCCTCTCGAGCACGGCGTCAAGTACGCGCCGACCATCTTCCCGGGGCGTGTGTTGTCTTCAACGTCCGCTTGCGTTCATGTGTGGGACCGGCACGGCAAGGCCATTTACAAGGATGCCGTGCCTGGCATGCCGCAGATCGACGGGCTGGGCATCGACCGGCATGACGCTCTGTACGTGATGGCCACGCCGACGCGCGTCCTGGACGGCACGCGGTATTTCAACACGGTGACCGAGACGCTGATGAAGCTGCGTCCGAAGAAGGGCACGCCGCTGGAGCCGACGTTCATCTCGTCGTCGCCTCGCGCCGTGGTCAAATTGTCCGGCGGCCGTCGGCCTTCGCGCCCGCCAGACGTCGCGAACAGCGCCCTGAGCACCGCCTGGGTGAACGGTGCGGAATGGTTCTACGGTGGGGTGGGGTTCGCCGGGTTCAACGGGCCCGGCTGTGCGTGCTGGCGGGCGCAGTTCGCACTGGATTACTTCGCTCGGTCCTTTGCGCCCGAGATGGACCAGTACGGCGTGGCCGTTCTCGATACGAACGGCAACCTGATCCTGCGCATCGGGCAGTATGGGAATGCGGACGACGGCCTTCCCTTCGGGAAGGCTTGGAAGAACGCTGCGAAGCGTTCTTCAGGCTCCGTGCCTGGCGAGCCGCCCGGCCAACGGTCCATCGGCGGCGACGAGGTGGCGCTGTTCCATGCCGGGTATGTGGCCACCCACACCGACCGGCGGGTGTTCATCTGCGACATCGGCAATGCGCGGGTGGTGAGTGTGAAGCTGGGGTATCACGCGACGGAGCGGGTGGCACTGAAGGACGTGCGAGACGCCGCGTCCGGCGGGGAGTGAAGGGGCGCACAGGCCGTCGAGCTGTGGCCGGGCGGTCTGACTGGCAAACGCACACATAATGATATATAATAGGGTTTAGGGTTGAGGAGGGCGATTAGCTCAGCTGGCCAAGAGCGCTTGCCTTACAAGCAAGAGGCCATTGGTTCGAATCCAATATCGCCCACCATATCTTTGGGGATGTTGCCGGTTGGGAGGGCCTTGCCGCATGCCGCGCGCGGCGGGGCGGAGCCGGCTTGGCGGAAGGAGGAGCCGACATGGAACCGACTCGTGATGCTGCTCTCAAGCTGCTGGATGAGTTGGGCGGTCCGGAAGCGACCCGGCGCGCATTGGGCGTCGAGGCGGCGATGCGGCATATCGCCCGCACCAAGGGGGAAGACGAGGACAAGTGGGGCATCATCGGTCTGATCCGCAGCCTGAAGCTGGGCGAGGAGTCCGGGCAGGAGGCCGTCGCCGATGCACTGCGCCGCCGTGACTGGCCTGTGGAGTACGTCCAGGCCGTGAGTGCCAATGGCTGGGGTATCGGTTGGGATGCGGATTTGGCCGAACTGATGAGCGAGACGATCCCCGCCTTGGAGTCGGCCGGCGACGGCCAAGGTGTTTCGCCGGATTGAGCGCGTTCGCCGGCCCCACGGTATGACGCCGAGGAGACCGCCCAATGATGCCCAGCCGTGACGATGCGTGGGCCCTGCTCACCGAGTTCAACCAGAGCGAGACGGCGCTGCGGCACGCGCTGGCCGTCGAGGCCGTGATGCGTTACATCGCCGGCAAGCGAGGCCAGGACCCGGGGCCCTGGGGCTTGGTCGGGCTGATCCACGACCTTGATTTCGAGCAATTCCCGGAGCAGCACTGTCAACGCACGGGTGAGATCCTGCGCGAGCGCGGCTGGCCCGAGGAGTACGTGCGCGCCGCAGTATCGCACGGCTGGGGCATTTGCTCGGACGTGAAGCCGGAGTCGGATCTGGAGAAGGTGCTGTACGCCATCGATGAGTTGACCGGGCTGGTGGCGGCCACGGCTCTGGTGCGGCCGAGCAAGAGCATCATGGACGTGAAGGTGAAATCCGTGCGCAAGAAGTGGAAGCAGAAGCAATTTGCCGCCGGGGTAAGCCGCGAGGTGATCGAGCGAGGCGCCGAGATGCTGGGCACGGAGTTGAGCGAGCTGATTGGGGATACCATCGAGGGGATGAAAGAGGTGGCGGAGGCCATCGGGCTCGGGGGCCTCGGCCCTGTGGGCGATGCGCCGACCTCCGGGCCGGTCAGCACAGCCTGACCGGTGCGTCTTGTCGGGCGGATTCCATTTCGAGATGGGTAACGCGGAGCGCGGCCAGGGCGCTTTGCGGCGACACGGCAGGGGAGGGCTGTCCCGCGTTCGCGCATCGGACGAACTCGCGCAGCTCGGTTTCGTAGCCGTCGACGTTGGGGAGCTCGATGGTCTCCGGCTCGCCCTCGGCGGGCAGCAGGAGGAGTTCGCCGGCTCGGTCGGTGTGCCAGGTCAACGTGGCTTCTTCGAATGTGACCGTGGCCCAGGCGCTGAACCCACCGCTGCGCTGGACCCAGGCGCCGTAAGAGGTAACCAGCGCGCCATCGTACAGGTACATGGTGCGGATCACATCCACGCCGGTCCGCCGGTTGCTGACGCGATAGGTGCGGAGCTCGGGCGGGGCGCCCAGGGCGTGGAGCACGAAATCCACGTCGTGGATGTGCAGGTCCACGGGCATGCCGCCGCTCCTCGCGGGGTCGGCGAACCAGTTTCTGCCACCCCAGCCGGGCAGGCCGCAGGTCCGGCTGAAGTCGGCGGCGAGGAGCTGGCCGTAGGGTGCGGACCGGATGAGCTGGTAGATTTTCTGGTAGGCCGGGAAGAAGCGGACGACGTGTCCGATGAAGAGGACCTTTCCGGCGCGTTCGGCGGCGTCACACATCGCTTGTCCTTGCTCG
>Ga0272441_10016987_pt1 | contig 10001 bp, 8 predicted proteins | sample SSMProp6N_FD_193582 | JGI IMG/M metagenome (GOLD analysis project Ga0272441, IMG submission 193582) | Marine sediment archaeal communities from Little Sippewissett salt marsh, Falmouth, MA, United States - SSM-Prop-6N | ecosystem: Environmental > Aquatic > Marine > Wetlands > Sediment ...
AGAGTTAGAGATTTGGCCTATTCGTATCGTTAAGCACTATTCTGGCGAAAACCAATTAGTATCATCTAATTGGTTTTCGACTATAATACCAAAAATTGATTTTTTTTATTAGAGGCGTGCGCCGCCATCAGATCTTTTTCCAGAAAAGTTGATATATGAGCGTCCCTTCTCAGAAAGACGAGGGCGTGTAGCCTAGCCAGGATAAGGCGGCAGCCTCCTAAGCTGTAGATCAGGGGTTCGAATCCCTTCACGCCCGCCATCAAATTTTCTGCATCGTAATCATTTCGCTTTTCAGGGGACGATCTTTGAAATCTCCAGTTCCAAAATGTCTTCAGCACCTGCCTTTTTCAGTTCCGGTATCAAGAGGTTTATCTGTGATCTGTCAACCACGCTTTGTACTGCGTAATAACCAGAGTTGTAAAGCTTCGATATGGTGGGCCGCTTCATGCTGGGAAGCTGTGCTATCAGATCATCTAGTTGCTCTTCGGGTACGTTCAAGACGAGCATCACCTTTCCTCTGGCTCGCGTTACCGCGAACAGCATGGTCTCCACGGCCAAAATATCTTCTTTCTTCTCCGGATCGTCCCAGCTCTCTTTGTTGGCAATCAGCTCAGATGTTGATTCTAAAATTACATCGATTATCTTGAGCCCGTTTTTAACCAACGTAGAACCGGTTTCGGTGAGGTCGACCACCACATCCACCAACTCAGGTACCTTTGCTTCGGTGGCTCCGTAGGAGTATTGAATTTCTGCAGGAATCCCCAAATCGTCGAAGAAACTTTTGGTGAGGTTGGGGTACTCTGTAGATATTCTGCTGTTTGGTGGGACGTCTCTGGCGCTCTCTGCCTTTTGACTTGCGGGCACCGCCACCACCACTTTGACCTTTCCTGGACCCTGCTTACCGTAATCAAGTTCTGCTACGGTTACCACATCTGAGCATGACTCTTTAATCCAGTCAGTCCCAGATATGCCCAAATCGAAGTAGCCTTTGGCCACGTAAGTGGGTATCTCTTGGGGACGTAGAATCTTTACTTTTCCTATTCTAGGATCGTCTATTCTGGCGTTATATTCGCGTTCGGTTCTCTTTATTTTCAAACCGGCTTGTTTGAACAACTGTAGCGTTTGGGCCTCTAAGCTGCCTTTGGGAATTGCAATATCAATCATGGATTAGCACACCAACTCTCAGGAGGTCGTTCCAGAGATTTTATATTTTGCCTCTGCTCTGACGAACAGAGCGGAACTATGATATAATTAAATCATCCTATATAAAATAGGGGGAAAAATATGAGTCGTTCTTAATGGATGATAAGATAATATCCATAAATATTATAGTCGAAAACCAATTAGATGATACTAATTGGTTTTCGTCAGAATAGTGTTTAACGATACTTTTCGACTATAAAGAAGTTGGAGATCTAATACTTAGAACTTTTAATGTGGAGTATACGCTGAAACAGGTGAGAGTTATTTTACATAAATTTAGAATGAATTACGCTAAACCATATCCATATGACTACAGAAGGCCTCATGATGCAGAAGAAATTCTAAAAAAAAACTGCCATATGTGAACAAGAATGTCATAGTTGGATTTTTTATGAAGTATCACCCCCAAACAACAGCAAATACCCAGCGTTTCTGGTCATTTGGGAAGCAAATTGTGCGCAAGAATACTACCAAATACAAAACTGATGCGTTTGGTTTTTATGCATTAAATAGGATTTATTTTGTTGATTTTAAAAAGAATTCGAAAAAAGAGTCTATATGCATATTTCTTGAGAAAATAATTGCTTTGTGGATTAACCCATCCATTTTGTAGTCTTCAGTATTTTATCCCCTCATGAATTGGACAAATTATGACGAGAAGCTGATTCGTCGTGATCTCAAACTCTTACGAGTTCGAGATTTGTTCGAAAGGCATCGTTAAACACTACAAAGAAAAATCGACTTGTCAATCCTGATAATACACAAAATATTCAGATTGAAAATGTAGACATTCCTCCAAACGGTAAAGAGGTTCACCTGAAAGGGTATGGGTTTGTAAAAGTGTTTCGGATTGTTTCAAAAGACGGTGACAAGAAATACTGGGCAACCAATGAAACCGAAATGGAAGAATCGAAACGGAAGGAACTAGCACACAAATCATGGAAAATCGAAGAGTATCATCGTGGGATAAAACAGTTTTGTGGGGTGGAACGATGTCAAGCGAGAAAAAACAAATCTCAGTGTGTTCATATACTGTTCTCAATAAGAGCATTTCTAAGATTAGAAGTGGAAAGGACAAAAACGGGGCGAAGCTGGTTTGAAAGCAAACAGCATATAATTAGAGACGCAATACTACTCTACATAAAATATCCATGTTATAATTTGGAGACGACATCAGCTGCATAAGTCCTAAACAATAGACACGGCAGTTGGCCAATTTGGCCCCTGTCATGTCATACAACTTACTCAACAATTCGCCATATCGAATGCTGAACACCGATGTTGAATGTTAAATATGGTTTAGGCTTGTTGAGCAACTCTCGGTGCTTGTTCGAAGGCGTCATCTATGTCTGACAACTTATCTTCTAACGAAGTCACTTTGCCATCCAAGACGATCAAATTACCATCGATATCTGATATGTTACCTTTCACATCGGTCAGAATTAAGTTGATGTTCGAGACATCGTTATCCAAGCCTCTCAAAGTGGAGTTCATGTTTGATACGTTGTTTTCTAATGTTAACAGTCTTCCCTCCACGAAAGTTACTTTGTTGCCAATATCAGATACATTCAGCTGGTTGTAGTTGATGTCAGATACCTCGCCGTCCAAAACGATCATGTTTTCTGCCAACTTCGTCAAGTTGTGGTTTACATTTGATAAATCGTCCATTTGAACGATCAAAGCGCTGTTGATACCGGATATGTTGTTTTCCAGTTTTACAATTTTTCCGTCTAACACTATAACTTGACCTTCAATTTCAGATAAACTGTCTTCTAGAACGATCAAAACTGAGCCGATCTCTGATACGTTACCTTCTAGCGATGTTGCTCTTCTTTCCAATACAATTACTTTGCTGTTAGTCTCTGATACATGCTCTTTGGTTTCAGACAGTTCGGCATTAATGCTCGACACATCTCCTTCTATGGATACCACTTTTCCATCCAAGGATGTCATGTCGTTTTTAATATTGGATACTTCATCTTTCAGATCGGTAAGGTTGGCATTCGTACACGAAACGCCGTCATTTAGCACCAAAACCTCGTCGTTCAGACAATTTATGCTTTCATTTATATAGGGCAGAACTTCGTATACTTGTTCTGGAACGATTCTTTCAGGAGTTACGCTTAGGTCATCCATCAATCCTGCGGCTGGCAATCTACAAGTTTTCTTTTCGAAATTCCAGCTCATCTGGTGCGTATCCTCGCCAAGTATGGAGTAACTTTCTTCCTCCCAATCATAAGAATTACAGCGACGTTGTACATTTCCATCTATGGAAAAGGTGAAATCGCAAATTGCTCCTGTCGCTTGCTTCTTCCACCAGAAGCGTATCAATGCAGGTCCCTTGACGTCTCTGCTTATTGAAGTGATGCCTTTACAGTCGATATCTCCTGATCTTAGCGAATAAGCGCCATTGTGGCTATCTGAGCTGTCAACATGCCAGTGATCTTCTCCCTTGTAGGTCCAATCCAGACCTGTGCCCTCTTCGAAATCGTACAGACAACCGCTTGCTGACGAAAGCAATGCACATGCGACAAATAAACAAACGGATGCCATGAAAATTTTTCTGCCTAATCTGTGGGGTGGTGACAATTTCATGCTAGAACCTCCGATTACAAATAGTATTACGATATATAATATTTATGCCACATAGAGTATAGGTCGTTATATTGATGTATTATCCGAATTAAAGGTATGTAGATGGTAACTGATGAATTGACCTCTATGGCGAATTGACAATGAATCAGATTGACCTAATATCACGCGGAAAATTTGAGTTGAATTTGAATTATAGTCGAAAACCAATTAGATGGCACTATAGTCATAAACCGAAATATAAATACAATATCAGGTTGGTGCTTTATCGTGCCTAAATCTGAACAGATCCACATTCAAAAACACATCAGTCTTGAATAACTCAATAAGAAAATACGATCAGAGCACGATGGAAAAATTCTAAAAAGATTATATTTTGTTAAATATCGTTATGAAGGGGAACGCGTTGCAGTTTCGTCACAACACGTTGGAATCACACGAAGCGTAGGATATCTTTGGCAATAGAGATGGAATACAAATGGTTATGATGGGTTAATCCCAATATATTGGGGGTGTGGGCGACCTTCTAAGCTATCAGATCATCAAAAAGACAATTGGATAAATATGGTGTTTAACGATACCTTTCGTTAAAAAAAATTTTTTTGAAATTAAATCTTGAAAATTTGGAACCAAATATCGGATTTTATTGTCAAAATTAACCCAATAGTTTTACGATGAATTTTGTAACCTCTTTTGTGTTATAATGCCCACCCATATCAGGAGTTTTCACACCATCTTCCTGGGCCCTGCCCACCGTTTTTTCGATCTCTTGAGCTCTTTCCTCATCGCCAAACCACCTCAACATCATGGCTGCGCTAAGAATGGCGCCTACTGGGTTGGCGAGGCCTTTTCCGGCAATGTCAGGGGCACTACCATGTATCGGCTCGAAAAGAGCATATTTATCGCCCAGATTAGCGCTGGGGCAGAGTCCTAAGCCACCGATAACCCCTGCCGCTTCGTCGCTGAGAATGTCTCCGAAAAGGTTTGTCGTCACCAATATGTCAAAACGCCCTGGATTGATAACCAGGTTGTAAGCTGCAGCGTCGACCAACATGTCTTCATAATGTACTCCGTATCGTTCGGCGGTTTCTCGACAAACTTTGAGAAATAGTGAATCGCTCTTGAGCACATTGGACTTGTGAACTATGGTCAGTTTCTTTTTTGGAGTTGTCAGTTGGCAGGCCTTTTCTGCAATTTTTTGAGACCCTTTTCTGGTAATCACTCGCAAAGTGGTGGCTTTGTCATAGCTCAGTTCTTCGATTCCAGAATACATACCTTCAGTGTTCTCTCTCACGATTATCAGGTTCACGTCATTGCCCTTTATGGGCCTGATGTTGGCATAAAGCTCCAACTCTTTTCTGAGGGTAAGCAACACGCTTTTGTAGTTGGGATCTGGTGGCGTGGTGATGGCTCCGAATAATATGCAATCACATTCTTTTGCCTCATCTACATCTTGAGACGTCATGGCATGTCCCGTTCGTTTCCAGCGCCCGTATCCCAATTCGATGGGCACTAGCTCCAGCTCAGCGCCCACGGCTTCCAGCACCTGAAGGGTGCTTTCTATTACCTCTGGGCCAATGCCATCGCCTTTGACTAAGGCAACTCTTTTGTATCGCTTCGCTTGCCCTTCTCTTTCTGTAGCTCCTCTGCCAAACATCTTATCGCCTCGGCTATTTGGGGTGGGCCGTCGCCCCAATGAACCACCACTCCAATATGCCCACCCGATTTGGTAATTCCTCGCCTTTCTGACTTACAACATCGGGTTATGAAAGGTCCGTTGGGCCGAAGTTGTTCATTGGAAAGCGGACAAGTATTCAGGAACCTATGTTTCTTTTTGGGATAAGTGGCCTTGAACACCTCTCTGGAGACTTCGCAACCTACTATTTGAGGGTTCTCGATTTCCACTTTGTCCGAGTCCAAGGATTTGCCAAGGCCCGATGCAGTGCATGGATAATAGACGTCATTTCCTTCAAACTGACGTAAATCCAATATCCTGCTTTTGAACTTCAGTGTAAGGTCACCTAAAACCTCTGAGCATATCAGCTTCTCGATGACATAGACCAGCCAGGGGGGCTCTGGAGGAATAACGTCCAGAATTTCTATTTCTGTGATGGCTTCAGGATTTGGATGGTGGACGAAGGTGACGTGTTCATCCACTCCTTTGAATATTACGGTGTTAACAATGCCTACGCAAAGTTCTAAAGCTAGCTCTATGAGGTGGGTTCGGTTTCTTGTGTCCACCTTTTCGGGATATTCTAGGATTTCATCTCCACAGGCGATGGGCGTTAGGGATTCTGCCAAACGCATGAATCCATTCCCAGGTTTGAGTTCCACCTGGTAGATGGTAATACCTTCACCATAGTGGATTAGATACTGGGTGGAGAAGTAAATGGGATCGCCAGAACGCGCCTCTAAAGCTGTGCCCACCACTCTATAGTTGCCGGGAAATATCACCGTTATCCTTCCGTCTTTTGTTTCCTTCTGTGAGCTACCAAACCGCCATCCTGTAGAATTTCCAATAAGAAGGCTGGCAATTTGGTTCCCTGGTACGTTTGGTCGTTGATCATTACCGTTCCTTGCGCTAAATCCACTTCCACCAGGTCCCCTTCCTGACACTTCACATCAGCTTCCATCACTGGCAACCCCACGTTTATGGCGTTCCTGTAAAATATTCTGGCAAAGGACTTGGCCACCACGCAAGACACGCCAGCTTCTCTCAGTGCCAAAGGTGCCTGTTCCCTGGATGATCCACACCCAAAGTTACTGCCTGCCACGATTATGTCACCAGGCTGTACCTTTTGGGCGAATTCGGGGTCTAATCCTTCCATGGCGTGAGCAGCTAGAGATTTCAGATCCTTGGTCCGGAGATAAGGCCCAGGAATGATTACGTCTGTGTCAATATCGTCTCCGAAGACCCATGCCTTGCCCTTGATCATAAATAGCGCTTCGGTCTGCATAGGGTATATGGCTTTCCTCCTATCATCAGCTGTATTTCATATAATGCATATATTTATAGAAACAGTGCTTTATATATAATACAAATATGAATTGTTCACATGATCATAAGATAATGGGAATAAAAATGTGCAGGAACAAATTAGATCCTGCAACATTTGAATAACAATGTATCAATATTTTGTTGCTAATTGCCAATGGCCGTTTGTTTCATATTCTCTTTGCTTCGTATTCAAATCCTGGTATGCCTTCTAGTTGGTTACTACCTTGGTAGTATGCCATTCCCTTAAGCGTATCTTCATTTACGAGTTTTGCATCTGTATATGTTAACTCTACGATTGGGATTTCGTCGTCTGAACTTATTGAAGATATGTAGTATGCTTTCACATTATCGCCATCAATCGTTCCAAAAATTACACCACCATGTTCTTCGCCAGTAGCTTTTGCAATAACTGAAAATGACCCCAAGAGATTCCTGTCCACTTGTTGGATGTTAGCGGTCATAGTTTCTTCCATAGGGCCAAAATTATATTCAGAAATCCACATTCCGCTGACATCTATATTTCCCCATGCAGCACATTGATTACTTAGTGCAAATAGCATAAAAATTGTGAGTATCCATCTTGCGAGTTTCATATTAATATCACCAAATAATACTAAAGTATTGTTCTACTAATAACTATATATACTTGAGTATTTCTAAAAACCATTACCTTAGGCTACTCTGATTTTGTTGAGTACCCCGCAGCTTTGCTGCGGGGTGCGTTATCCTAATACAATTTTCAATATATATTAAATAATATTAAAAATTGTATTAGGATGCATGCAAGCATCCATTCACCATCAACTAAAAAATTTAAAATTATTGTTTGTCGTCTTTTCCTGAAATAAAAGACATATATGTAACCATACAAAACCAATGAGGCTATCAAAATTCTGACCATGCCATTTGTTAGGATTAAAATGGGTAAAATTGTGCTGTTCAAAATTAGGAGCACTATAATTGTCTTTGTGGGTCCCAAAATTACTGGCACTGTTCTGATACCGGTTTCACAATCTCCTTTTACGTCTCTTATGTCGTAAAGAACAGTATTTATGAAATCTTTTACAAACATAAAATAAAGGATCGGTGCAACTATTACGATTGTGTCATATATCTGTAATGTACTCAAATTTATCGATATCATATGGTTTATAGCTGATATTTGTAGCATCTCCATAAAACGAGATAAGTCCAAATTATCAACTAATTCTGACGCAGGCAGTAATGTAGTAACTGATGCCCATGAAATTGCAACAGTAACGTTTTTCATAACTGGAATATCCTTTAACCTTGGAAATCCTGGAATTAATTTAGAGCTGTAGACTGCATTCGCAATTAGTGGTATTAGTATTACCGGAACCGCTAAAAAATTGTCCAATATCATTATTACAATGGATAGTACATATGCAGCTAATGAGTAATACAGAACTAGCTTTTTTTTGCCTAATAAAAAGCTCAATCTTTCAGGCATGTTTATTGCGTCTTCGTCCAAATCTGTCAGTTTATTTAAATTGTAAACGCTGAATGACACCAAAAATACAGCAAAACAACTATTTATGTTTGGTGTCATGCCTAAAAGTAAAAATCCTATATACGTCATGAAAAATCCTGAAAAACCTGTACTTAGTGAACTTACTTCAAGAAATACAAATATTTTTTCACATAAGTCTCTTAAATTTTCATATAATAAGGATATTTCATCCTTATCTGTTGTCAGTGCGTTTGTTTTAACTTCCGACATATGTTATACATATTGATAGAAGTTATATATAAATTGCCCTTAATATTAATAATTAATTGATGTTCGTGCATTTCTTTTAAATATTTTGTTTATATGTAATCATATAAACAAAAATTAGAAATGCTTCTTGTATCATATTATATATGTATAACAGCTTAAAAGCGGCACCGGAATTGTTTAATGAACTAAATTTTATATTTAGTATATGTTATTACATCGCGGCCTAATCACTACAGCAGACAAATAATCCCAACAATATATTAAAAATAAATTATAATTATAGTTTTGTTATCATTTCTGAATTATTCTGATAGTATTTAAAAAGTTTCAAACCCCACATAACTGCCCCCCCTCCGTAACAGATTAAATCACTTCCTAAATCGTAATTTCCATCAAGTCTGTAACGTAATCCCAGAGCTAGAAGAACATCTGTAACGGTGAAAGCCACTTTAACATCTTCATTTATTCGATATAATTTAAAGTTATCATATGCCAACAAATCGTCGACAATTTTATTATGTTCTTTGTTAACTATTTTTAGGACCGCTTCTGTTAAAATCAATTCAACAGTAGCGCCATTCTTTACAGGAATGGCAATTGCTTCAGCATATCCTGGAGCGATTATTGGTGAGACTCCATGTATCTCATTTGCCTTCACAAGTTCTGAAACAAAATGTTCTTGACTTTTAAGAGGTGCTGAAGAATCAGGGCTTATTATCTCAGATTGAGCAAGCATACCTATATTGGTCAAAAGGTCTTGAGGTATGCCGCTTATATCGTGATTAAGCCAAAAATCTCGATGTTCTTCTAGTACTTGGGCAAATCCCATCAAATCGTTCAGGAGATACGCTTGCATTTGTCCCAGATTCGTTAAGTGATACCCTTTTGATGACCTGGTTATCAGATCTGCTTCGCTCATATCCTTTATGGCATGAAGTATTGTAGTATTCCTGCTGCCAATCTCCTGTTCAAGCTCGCCTACATTTTTATCTGCATCTTTAAGACATAAAAGAACCTTTGTTCGAATTTTAGATCTCGTGAAAGACTTAAGCTGTTTTTCAGCCAGTTCATATTTGTCGTATGAGCACATGATTTGCCCCCCCAATCTTAATTACATATGTACTAATAAAATTCCATTTCAACTGTAATATTTGTTGATATGGAGCATTGTTGCCCCCTACACGCTCTAAGGATATATATTATTATCGGAGCTCATACATATTTAATTTTTTTGTTAACCAGTCGTTTAAATGCACCATCACAGTTTTACCGCGTCCATATTACGATAAAAAACATAACTATTAAAATAATTTTTATATATATGTATACACACTCTAGCTTCCTTGGATCATGCTTTCGATACCCTCATTTCTTGCAGACGAATATGTGTCTGGTAAGGCTTCGATGCACCCGTTCTTTGTGCAATTCAAGCACATCAAATCCAGAGTCTTCAATCAAGTGTTCAAT
>Ga0272441_10016988_pt1 | contig 10001 bp, 9 predicted proteins | sample SSMProp6N_FD_193582 | JGI IMG/M metagenome (GOLD analysis project Ga0272441, IMG submission 193582) | Marine sediment archaeal communities from Little Sippewissett salt marsh, Falmouth, MA, United States - SSM-Prop-6N | ecosystem: Environmental > Aquatic > Marine > Wetlands > Sediment ...
ACTGAAAATGATGAATGTGATGCACAGCCAGGCATTGGATCCGCATGTAAATCGTAAGCGTTTCAGGGAGGGATTATGGGCTTAACCGATGACCAATGAATAAGTATCTGAAATCATTCTCAGATATCGATCTTGATAGAAAAGCCACCATATCTGCAGGTCTTGTCTATTCTCATTATCACCAACCACTTCAAAGTATTCTTGACAAGGCCAATTATCTGCTGGACGATGTTGCAAAGGAAAAGAATGGCAGGGACAGCATAGCTATCTCAGTGATCAAAGGTAGTGGAGAATATATCAGATGCGTTCACAATTGGGGTGAGAATGCTGGAGTTGTTGATACCATAATGGATTCGGTAAAACGATTTGAAATCGAAGGATTGCTATCCTCCTCAATGATGTATTCCGTAAGGGACAGTTTTTCTCTTATGGGGGATATTCATAATTGGAAGCCTGGAGATGATATGAAATTTATTTCCGATAGTAATCTCGATATGGAGAAATTACTGGTTGCAGATGCTATACGATCCAGAGAAGGAAGTGCAGACCGAGAAAAAATATCAGGGGCTATCAAAACAATTGTGGACCTGTGCAAAAAGAAAGAGAATATTTTTTCGATAGACACATGGTTTTTGATCCATTTTCTTGCCGATAACATGAAGGGGGTGAAAGAGTGAAATATTACAAGATCGAACCTGTGGATTCTCTCTTCTTCAGAGATGGATCGCCTTACAATATGGATGAGACCCAAACCGATGTCAGAAGTATCTTTCCTCCCACACCATACACACTGACAGGAGCCTTGAGAGCTGCGATAGCAAGGGATATGGGTTGGGTTTCGGGTGATTGGACTGAAAATATTAAGGATAAATTGGGTGATGGGAAGAACATTGGAAGATTGAATTTCTTCGGACCTTATATTCTAAAGGATGATGAACCGATATTCCAGGTGCCAAGGACATTGATGGGTAAGAAATCAGATGACGGATCTCATTGGGAATTGATAAGGAAGATGATTCCAGGTGAACCCATAACAGGTGATATGGGAGAAAAAATCAGATATCCCTCTTTGACAGGAAATGAAGTTGATATGAATAATATCACAGGTTTTGTTTCCGGTAAGGGCCTGCATAAAATACTCTGGTCGGATGATCTGGACGATATTGAAATAATTCCTGATGATGATATCTATCAATTTGAATTCAATGTCGGTATCAAGAGAGACGATGATCTGAGAGTTGATGACGGTGGTCTTTTTTCCAGAAGATTTGTCAGGTTAAACGAGGGTAACTGGAACGAGAACGGAAAAATGGATGCAATATCAATATTGGCAGGGATTGATGGAACAGATAGTAGAATTTCAGGTCCTATCATGTTGGGGGGAGAATCAAAGGCAGCCTTCGTTGATGGAGTTGACCCGATCAGGTTGCCTTTACCAGGTGATGATGCAGGGATACAGAAAGAATTTGTTGTTCTATTGATAACTCCTGCAAGGATACCAGACCTATCACCAGGCTGCAATATCGAGGGTTTACCCGATGATTCCAAACTTGTATCGGTATGTGCGGATAGGCCGCAGATGATAGGAGGTTGGGACCACAACAGAGGACCACAACCTTTGAGGGCACATCTGAAACCTGGAAGCGTTCTCTTCATGAGATCGGAGGAAGGGATAAATCCATATCAACTCAATGGAATCAAGATAGGGAAGGATACCGAATTCGGTTTCGGTCAAATCATTACAGGAAAATGGTGAGAGGTGACAAAATGAAAGGTATAATACTGGGAATGCTGGCGGAAACGCCAGTGCACGTTGGATCAGGACAGTCAAGTGGATTCGTGGACCTTCCGGTTGCACGAGAGGGAATAACAAGTTATCCTGTCTTACCAAGTACGGGTTTGAAGGGTTCTTTCAGACAGTCCGTAAAAGATAATGGGTTGAGAAACGAACTCTTCGGTAAAGAGGGAGGGTCAAATGATGATGGGAGTGCAGGAAACATTATCTTCAGCGAGGGAAGATTGCTTCTTTTGCCGGTGAGGAGTTTGACCACGAGTTACAAATGGGTAACCTGTTCACACATTCTGGAGAGATTGAAAAGGGACATTTTGAGGACCTCTGGAAAAGGTGAAGATTCCCTTCCCATGGAAATCCCATATATTCCTTATAAGCAGGGAATGGGGAACAATCCAGGAAAGATATTCCTTGAGGAAAGGGAATTCGAGGTAAAGGGTCCTGCAGATGACAGAATAATCAAACTTCTTGAGATGATGATACCTAACAAGGATGTCGCATCAAGACTGAAAGATAGACTTTTGATCCTTAACGATGATGATTTCAAGTGGTTTGCCCAGTATGGTCTGGCTGTGAATGCAAGGAATGTCCTTCATGAAGATACAAAGGCCAGCAAGAACCTCTGGTATGAAGAGGTAATTCCATCAGATTCTATATTCTATACCATAGTCATGGAAAGGAATCCGAACATGCTTGGAAGAATAGAGACCATGATCTGTGATAACCCGTATGTCCAGGTTGGTGGAAACGAGACCGTTGGACAGGGTTGGTTCAATGTATCAAAGATTGAATGGTGATATTAATGGATGATGATAGAACCTATGAACAGAAGAGGGCAGCCCATGCTCTGAAAGAGATTAAGAAGCTTGAAAACAAGCAATCTGAACACTTCATAAGTTATGTGAGCGCTTTGCCAGCATCCATAGTAATGAATGGTCTTGGTCAGGCAATGGCTTTCGAGAAATCCAACAAAAATGATAGTGGACACAAGGACCTTTACAATATAATCGAGAGATGGTTGTGTGGGGAAAGCGGTGTTTTCGATCAGGAAACAGATCTTATGGATGCTATTACCAATAATGGACAAAATGACTATCTGAGAGCACAGGCAGAGGCACTTGCCTACCTGGACTGGCTGAAGAAATTCAGCAGAGCATACCTTGACAGGAAGTGATAACCATGACAGTTATTCCATTGTACAATGGATCGGAGATCAAAGAGATACTATCCGAAAGACCATCAATGGCAAATACCGGTCTCTGGTATGACAAATTCTGCAATCAGTGGACTGAAGATTGGGACCCAATTGGTGATAGAAAGAAGGACTGGATAGAAACCGTGACAAACGGTAAGATAGGAAACAGTGATGAGATCGACATTATCAACAACCGAATGAAGAAATTGATCGAATCATTTTCCGGTAAGTTTCTTCTATTCATCAACGAGTCCAGATTCGTAACCGGTCTTGGAAAGAACCATCCTGTTGAGAATGGTTTTACTTGGCATCATTCACTTGGTGTTCCATACATTCCCGGAACATCCGTCAAGGGGATAGTTAGAGATTGGGCAAGACAGAACGGAGTAGATAAACCAAAAATACACCGGCTATTTGGTCCTGATGATAATTCAGAGAGAAGTGTTGGATTGATTATATTCCTTGATGCTCTTCCTGCAAAACCTGTTTCTCTATCAGCTGATATCATGACACCTCATTACGGTCCTTACTATTCCAATCAAAAGATTCCAGGGGACTGGCATGATCCAACACCTATCCCCTTTCTCACTGTTGATAAGGATCAGGAATTTCTATTCGGGATACTTCCCAAAGGGGATGTATCTGAAGAAGAGATCGATGAGGTTGAGAAATGGTTGATCGAAGCCTTGGAATGGTCTGGAGTAGGTGCGAAGACGAATATTGGATATGGAAGGTTCGCGCATATTGAAGTCAAGTCGCCCGCCGAACAATGGATAATCAATCTTTCAAAGGAACAAAAAGTTGAAGAATCGGAACTGGTAACGAAATGTCCAAGAATTGTAAGAGATAAACTCAATATAATTGATGATATGAATCTAAGGAGTATGATATCAAAAAGATTAAAAACTCATTTCAGCAGCGAATTATGGTCAAGAGGAGGATTTGGAGAAGGTAAGAGACTGATTTCAGATCTAAAAAAGTATATTGGTGAATAGATGAAAGTTCTTGTCATTCTCCTTAGCGATCAACATATCCCCAATCTGTTATCGGTTGAAGCGGTAAGGCCCGAAATTATTGCATATGTTGAGACCGATGAGATGAAAAAGGCTCACGCCTGGAAAAATCTTGGATCTGCCCTGGAGATTAATGGGATAAAGATCGATTCAGAAGGATTCTTCCTGGAAAATGAAAATTCATTCAAAGCAATCAAGGAGATTTTTCAGGGGATAAAAGATCAATATGCAGACGAAGATATCATAGTCAATCTGACCGGTGGAACGAAGATGATGTCCATCGGTGCTTATGATGTTTTCAAGGATTCCGGTGCCGTTTTTATATACAAACCATTCAAGTATATCAATGAATTCTTGGATATGAGATCGGATTCAAGAAAGGAGTTCAAAAGTGAAATATCAATAAGACAATTCCTGAAAGGATACGGTTTTGAGATATCCTCAAGCGATAGTGAAATCGAGAAACACCTGAATGAAAGCTGGTTATTGTTTGAGATATCATCATATCTTGCAGAGAGACATAATAATTACACAATCCGGGGTTGCCTGTCAAATATTGCAAGAATCAATTTTAATGATGGAAGAGAATATGGGGACCTCAGGATAGATATATCAGATGAACTGAAAACAGATGATCCAGTCCTAAAAAAATTTCTCGTTGGTCAACTTGGAATGGAATCGATAGATGAAGAAGTTCTTCAAGGAAGTTTAAGCAGAAAGTATGTCAGGTTTCTGACAGGTGAATGGCTTGAGATATTCATATGGGGCATACTGAATGAATACGGTCATTTGCTGGGTTACAGAAATCCAATTCATTCATTGACCATATTCAAAAGGAACGAACCCGGGGTGACAATGAACGAACTGGATGTGGTTTTCCTGAAAGGAACAAGGTTGTGTATAATTGAATGCAAAACAGGAAAACAAGAACAAGATACGGATGCAAACAATGTCATTTACAAGCTGAAATCCGTTATGGAATCATTAAGAGCACTTGATGTGCATGGTTATCTCGTAACAACATCGGAAAATCTGGTTGGAAAAGATGGGAAAGTAAAACCCCACATTGCATCCAGATTAAGTGAATACGGAGTCGGTCTTATTCTATCCAGAGATGTCCTTGCACTGGCAAGAGCCAGAAAAGAGAATAGAACTGAAGAGATTATGAGACTGTTATCCAATCTTTTTAACTAACGATCACCGGCTTCATTCGCACCCGTTTCGGTTCAGGAGCTTTTCTGTCCGGGAGGAAAGCAGGGGAAGGTATCCGATGATACGGAAAGTGGAAGGGAAACTTTCCCCCAAACCGAGAATGAGATAGTCTAGTTTATATATTGAATGTTAAAAATATATAATGATATATATGGCAGAGGGAGAAATTCAGACCGTAAGAGGACAATTGATCCCCGCAAGAATGCTCAACGAATACAGATACTGTCCGAGACTCGCTTACATCGAATTCGTTCAGGGAGATTTTCAGGATAACGAGCATACCGTTGAGGGAACAAGAAGACATCGTTCCGTGGATGAAACATCCGGCCCTATGCCGCTCCCGGAAGATGTATTCGGAAATTTCAAGGCAAGGGGAATTACACTTTCATCCGTTGATTTCGGTATAATATCAAAACTCGACATACTGGAATCCAAACTGGGAAAGGTAAGTCCGGTCGAGATCAAGAAGGGTTCAGGACCAGAAGAAGGAGCATGGCCGGCGGATATCGTCCAGATAGGTGCCCAGATACAGATACTCAAGGACAACGGCTACAGATGCAATGAAGGATACATCTACTATTCCGCTTCGAACAAGAAGGTCCGGATAGAATACAACGACGATGTCCTCATCGAACTGATAACATCCATTAACGGTCTCCAATCCAGTGTGGAGAAGGAAAGGATCCCCCCTCCTCTCGTGAACAGCAGAAAATGCGAGGGCTGCTCGCTTGCCGGGATCTGTCTTCCTGATGAAACAGCACTGCTGGAAGAGATCACCGATGAAAAGGATATCAGGTGTTTGTATCCCGCCAGAGATGATGCATATCCGGTTATACTCAACGAGCAGGGATCTAGCCTGACAAAGAGCGGAGACGAACTTGTTATCAAGAAGAAGGGGGAAAAGATCGGAAACGTCAGGATACTGGATGTATCCCATGTATGCATATACGGGAACGTTCAGGTAACGACGCAGGCACTTTCAGAGCTGATCGAAAGGAATATACCGGTTCTTTATTTTTCGTATGGAGGTTGGTTCAAGGGATTATCATACGGATTCAATCACAAGAACATACAGCAGAGAATGAAGCAGTTCAGCATCGCTCTTGACAGGGAACAGAATCTAACGCTAGCAAAACAGTTCATCATAGGAAAGGTGAAAAACTGCAGGACGATGCTCAGGAGGAACTGCTCGAACGACGATGTGACATCAGCACTGGATGAGCTAAGTAAAATGATCAAGAAGATAGAAAGGTCGAAGGATCCGGACTCCCTTCTGGGTATTGAGGGGAACAGTGCCAGGATATATTTCGGGAACTTTTCAAAGATGATCAAGAAGGAGATGAGAAAGGATTTCGATTTTAAAAGTCGGAACAGAAGACCTCCAAGAGATCCGGTGAATGCCCTTCTATCACTTTGTTACTCATCTCTATCCAAGGATCTGGTGACTGCCTGTCTATCGGTGGGACTGGATCCATTGATGGGTTACTATCACAGACCAAGATACGGTCGACCCGCTCTGGCACTTGACCTGATGGAGGAGTTCAGACCTTTGATATCGGATTCTGTTGTTATTTCCGTTATCAACAACGAGGAGATCGTATCGGACGATTTCATTTTCAGAGGAGATGCATGCAATCTGACCGATGATGGTAGAAGGAAGTATTTCAGAGCCTACGAGAGAAGATTGAACACCCTTGTTAAACATCCGCTCTTCGGATACCAGGTCTCGTACAGAAGGATAATAGAGCTGCAGGCAAGGATCCTAACCAGGTTCATAAACGGTGAGATCGAAAGATATATTCCATTCACAACGAGGTGATATCCATGAATACCTTCATGATCTGTTACGATGTCTGTGAACCCAAGCGGTTGAGAAGAATGTATAAAACTATGAAAGGGTTCGGAAGTGCCCTTCAATATTCCATTTTTAGATGCTCTCTTTCTCCAAAGAACTATCAGATCATGCTGATGAGAATAGAGGAAGTGATCGATAAGGCTGAGGACAGCGTGATGATAATAAACCTCGGACCGAGGGAGGGTTTCTGGGAAGAACGCCTTACTTTCCTTGGTGAGAGAAAGGACATGGTTGAGGAGCAATATGCTTATATATTCTGATAAATATATCATTATATAGATGAAAAATCAATTTTTAATTTTCGAGAGCCTGGTTGAAAGCACTCCCAACAGGAACCTCTCGCTATCACATTTTTTACATATTATATTTGATATTATGAAATCATTCTTTTTGAATCCTTTCGAATCCAGAATCGCAAAGGTTAATTACGATCCGACACCTCTCGAATTCTCAGTTGAAAACTATATATTGCTCTCTCCATGGCCTACTGGCCGTGGCCCCATTGAAGCCCGCCTAAGCTACGGTTCCTCCGGTTCATGATTGACTCTCCATGGCCTACTGGCCGTGGCCCCATTGAAGCATAGTACGACGCGTCTCGGAAGAGGAAACATTCGCCACTCTCCATGGCCTACTGGCCGTGGCCCCATTGAAGCTGCGAAATGGACACGCTGCTGGTCCGCATGTTCCGTCTCTCCATGGCCTACTGGCCGTGGCCCCATTGAAGCGGGCAAATGGGACAACAGCAGAAGTAACTATATATACTCTCCATGGCCTACTGGCCGTGGCCCCATTGAAGCTAGGGTAGGAGCGCTCCCATCGGTTCACCTTCTGAGGCCTCTCCATGGCCTACTGGCCGTGGCCCCATTGAAGCGCGTCTCGAGGGCACTCTCGCCGTGTGCACTGCGTCGGCTCTCCATGGCCTACTGGCCGTGGCCCCATTGAAGCAGGGGGCCCAGCCGTGAGACATGTCATCGTGGAGCATCTCTCCATGGCCTACTGGCCGTGGCCCCATTGAAGCTGAATCGATTTTACGAGCTGATCGAGAACTGACGGCCTCTCCATGGCCTACTGGCCGTGGCCCCATTGAAGCGCCACCTAGGTCGTGCTGATGGCCGTTGGCCGGAACTCTCTCCATGGCCTACTGGCCGTGGCCCCATTGAAGCGGATAAAGAAGGCCAGACCATTTCAATAAGCGAGCTCTCTCCATGGCCTACTGGCCGTGGCCCCATTGAAGCCCTATAAGTGCGGGCAAAGGTATATATACCCATGGCAACTCTCCATGGCCTACTGGCCGTGGCCCCATTGAAGCGAGTGGCTTAATCGGAGAATGGGAGAGTATCTTAGACTCTCCATGGCCTACTGGCCGTGGCCCCATTGAAGCTCTGGGACGCGCCCGAAAGATATCTGGGGCTTGACGACTCTCCATGGCCTACTGGCCGTGGCCCCATTGAAGCCTCAATCTCTTCTATGTGTTCAAATATCCATCCAACTCTCCATGGCCTACTGGCCGTGGCCCCATTGAAGCTAATATATAAGCATTATTATGTTTCCCTATATAGTACTCTCCATGGCCTACTGGCCGTGGCCCCATTGAAGCCCGTAAAGTCCGTATGGAGTAAACCCGAGTTTGGGCCTCTCCATGGCCTACTGGCCGTGGCCCCATTGAAGCCCGACGGTAAAAGGGAATCGAATATCTCAAATCCATGCTCTCCATGGCCTACTGGCCGTGGCCCCATTGAAGCGGCGTGAACCAGCTCCCGCCCGAGATGAAGAACAACTCTCCATGGCCTACTGGCCGTGGCCCCATTGAAGCTTAATGGTATTTTGTTAAATTCAAGTTGTTAACCTTACTCTCCATGGCCTACTGGCCGTGGCCCCATTGAAGCGCATGTTATCCGAGACCGAGACATACGAGCGGGGCTGTCTCTCCATGGCCTACTGGCCGTGGCCCCATTGAAGCTCTCTGTAGACCTTTTTCAGCACGACCTTGTGCCCCGCTCTCCATGGCCTACTGGCCGTGGCCCCATTGAAGCTCTTACCAGAACTACTTCCCCACCCGCAAGGAAGCCCACTCTCCATGGCCTACTGGCCGTGGCCCCATTGAAGCATAGAAGCACAAGGAGGCCCTGATTACCTGGGCATGCTCTCCATGGCCTACTGGCCGTGGCCCCATTGAAGCGTCTCAGTCAGACCGAAAAACATCAATAAATAGTTTCCAGCTCTCCATGGCCTACTGGCCGTGGCCCCATTGAAGCGATAATGCATCCAGGACATCTACAATCCTCTTTGCAATCATTCTCTCCATGGCCTACTGGCCGTGGCCCCATTGAAGCTGCTGGTGCGTGTTCAGCAGGCCCATACAGTTCTCCTCTCCATGGCCTACTGGCCGTGGCCCCATTGAAGCCATACCGGGCCTTCCCGCCCTCGCCTCTCATCGGGACCCTCTCCATGGCCTACTGGCCGTGGCCCCATTGAAGCACTAATGTAATGCGCTTGCTCCACAAGATCTGGGGAGCTCTCCATGGCCTACTGGCCGTGGCCCCATTGAAGCATCTGGTAGCTTCTTCATAAGGTCAAACCCACACCCTCTCCATGGCCTACTGGCCGTGGCCCCATTGAAGCTAAAGATAAAAAAGGAAGGCAAATCATTTATTGACGACTCTCCATGGCCTACTGGCCGTGGCCCCATTGAAGCACTGCGAGGGAGAAGGATGAATCTACCTAATCAGAAGGCTCTCCATGGCCTACTGGCCGTGGCCCCATTGAAGCATCTCTTCGGAAGAACGTGATCGGGTAATCAAATTCAGGCTCTCCATGGCCTACTGGCCGTGGCCCCATTGAAGCGCGACCCGTTCGGGTTGACCGGGGATCCTCTGAACGTGCTCTCCATGGCCTACTGGCCGTGGCCCCATTGAAGCGCTGCGTCCTGGTAGG
>Ga0272441_10016989_pt1 | contig 10001 bp, 10 predicted proteins | sample SSMProp6N_FD_193582 | JGI IMG/M metagenome (GOLD analysis project Ga0272441, IMG submission 193582) | Marine sediment archaeal communities from Little Sippewissett salt marsh, Falmouth, MA, United States - SSM-Prop-6N | ecosystem: Environmental > Aquatic > Marine > Wetlands > Sediment ...
TCATTGAGGCGGTGGCCCTTCACGACCGGACCAGGCGGGCCAATGTCAAACGGGGAGTGCATCTGCTGTCGGAAGAGGCCGATGAGGCCTATGAAGATGCCCGGGCCGTGGTTGCCCGGTATCTGGGGGTTCCTGCCAGTGAAGAGGTGATATTTACCGGCGGCACCACGGCGGGGATCAACCTCCTGGCGCAGGGCCTGGGAGAGACCATGCGGCCCGGCGACGAGATCCTCATCTCTCAGTTGGAACACCACAGCAACATCGTTCCCTGGCAGATGCTGAGAGAGCGGCGGGGGATAACGCTGCGGTTCCTGCCCGTCACCGACGAAGGTGCACTCGACCTTAACGATCTTGACCGGTATATCACGGCACAGACGAGACTGGTGGCCCTCACCCATGGATCCAACGTCACCGGCGCTCTCACCGAGGTGGCGGCCATCAGGGACCGGGCCCGTGAGACAGGGGCCCTGGTGATGCTCGATGGGGCCCAGAGGGCACCGCATGGTCCCATCGATCTCCCGTCACTGGGGGTGGATTACTATGTCTTTTCGGGGCACAAGGCATACGGTCCCAGCGGTATCGGCATCCTGTGGGGGAGAGGGGAACTCCTGGACGCCATGACGCCCGCCTTCGGCGGCGGTGAGATGATCGACTGTGTGGAACTGGAGAAAAGCACCTATGCCCCGCCGCCGCACCGGTTCGAGGCGGGTACCCCTCCCATCACCCAGGCGGTGGGACTGGCCGCGGCGCTGCAATGGCTTTCGACACAGGATATCGAGGGGATGCACCGGCACCTGGCGGATCTGGCGGAGCAGGTAATGGAGGGACTGGAGGACATGGGCGGGGCAGGTATCCGGATCCTGGGTCCCCCGCGGGGCACGGAGCGTCTCCCCCTGATATCATTTGCCGTGGACGATATCCATCCCCACGACATATGCCAGGTCATGAGTGATCACCATGGTGTCGCCTTGCGGGGAGGACATCACTGCGCCCAACCGCTGCACGATCACTTTGATCTCGATGGGACGACGCGTGCAAGTCTCGCGGCATACAGCCGCCAGGGCGATGTGGATGCCTTTCTCGAAGGGATGGACCACTGCATGGAGATGTTTGCATAACGACAGTGAAAGGGGAGACAGGGAGGCCATGAAACATCCGGTAACCGAAGGGCGCATGCCGGCGGGGGGACCGCCCGAGTCTGATATCCCGAGGAGAACCCTTCCCCATGGATAGGAATATATACGACGACCAGATTCTCCAGTGGGCTGCGCGGAGTGATCACCGGTGCACCATGGAAATACCCGACGGGGAGGCGGCGGCGACGAACCCGCTCTGCGGCGACAGGGTGACGATCCAGGTGATGCTGGAGGGGGACCGGATCAGCCGGATCTGCTATCAGGTACGCGGGTGCGTGCTCTGCAAGGCCTCGTGCGCGCAGATGGCGCCCATTGTTACCGGCTTCGATTATGAGCGGCTGCATGGTATCCGTGAGGAATTTGCACAGTACCTGCAGGGGACCACTGACGACGATCAGGTCTGTCCCCAGTTCCGTATGTTCAGTCCCGTCCGTTCCCACAGGAGCAGGTACCGCTGTCTCCTGCTGCCTTATGATGCCGCCTTGAAGGCACTGGCGACTCGTGACGGATAGACGCCGTCTCGGTGAAAGGACCGGGAACATTGCACACCATCACAGGGGCCGACAGGATCAGAGACGCAGTGGATGTCCATGCCCGCGAGGTGGTGAGCATCGTGGGGGGCGGCGGGAAAACGACCCTCATGTTTGCGCTGGCCCATGAACTGATGACGGCGGGTCAGGTGGTCGTTACCACGACGACAACGAAGATATTCCCACCGTCTCCGGCGGAGTCATCGCAGGTGATTGTGTCGTGCGATACCGACGAGATAATCGATCTGATCGAAGGGGAGGGGACCCATTGGGGTCATGTGACCGTTGCCCGTGAGGTCGAGCCTTCCAGTGGAAAACTGTGCGGCATCGATACCGAATTGGTCCGGCGATTGAGCGACCTGGCATCGGTAACCAACGTCATCGTGGAGGCCGACGGGGCGGCCGGCCGCTCGCTGAAGGCCCCCGACAGGACACGCGAGCCGGTGATCCCCTCCATCAGTGCCTGTGTGATCCCCGTCATCGGGATCGACGTCGTGGGATGCGAGATGAGTGACGAGTTCGTCTTCAGGGCCGAAATAGCGACGGCATTGACGGGGATGGCCAGGGGAGACACGGTGTCCCCCCGTACCGTCGCCGACCTCGTGACCCATGACAGGGGTATGGTCTGGAACAGTCCCGACGGCGCGCGCGTCGTACCCTTCATCAATAAGGTCGACGGATATGAGTCACTGCCGGCGGCACGCATGGTGGCGGAAGAGATCCTCAGTCGCGGCCGTCGCGGTATCGACAGGGTCGTGCTGGGACATGTGAGGAGACATCCCCCCGTCACCGAAGTAATCTCCAAGTGAAAGGCATACGGGAATGCATCATGAAAGATGTTTTTGAAGCCATAGTGAGGATACGAGAGCGGGGAGGCTCTGCCGTCCTTGCAACCGTCGTTGCCGCGTCGGATTCATCACCGAGGGGCGCGGGGGCCAAGATGCTGATAGAAGACAACGGCACTGTCACGGGAACGGTGGGGGGTGGAACCATGGAGGACCATGTACGCCGGGAGGCATTGCAGGTCATGGCAGAGGGTCAGTGCCGTATGGTACACTACGACGGCGGAGATGCAACCGACGGGCCGGCAGGAATGGCCTGCGGCGGCAGGACCGAGGTCTTCCTTGAACCCGTCAGCGCACCCCCCACGCTCTATGTCTTCGGCGGCGGTCATATCTCCTTTTTTGTCGTAAAGATTGCCGCCATGGTGGGATTCAGGGTGGTGGTGGCCGATGATCGTGCCGACTATGCCACCAGGGAGCGATTTCCCGATGCAGCCGCTGTGATGGCGGCGGATTTTGCGGAGACATGTTCCCGTGTCAGTGTGAACAGGACATCCTGCATCGTCATTGCAACCAGCACCCATGCCCAGGACGAAGCGGTGCTGCAGTGGGCGCTGAAAACCGATGCGAGATACATCGGCATGGTGGGAAGCACAAAAAAGAGAGAGGCCATCTTTACGCATTTGAGATCGCAGGGTGTCACGGAGGATCGGCTCGATGCCGTCCATTCACCGATCGGACTCAACATCGGCGCCGAAACGCCGGAAGAGATCGCCGTCAGTATCATGGCCGAGATCATCACGGTGAGACGGACTCAATGACCGGGAAGCGATGCCCTCAAATTTGATTATATCAATAATAATGATAAGTTATGATTTGTGTGGTTTTCTTGACAGTATCTCCATTGTCTGATACATGATGTGCCAGTATCACGATATTGGAGGGTGAGTGCAGCATGAAGCAGATCAGTGAGAGGGACAAGACACCATTACAGTATGCAGTGAAGTCTCTATGCCTGTCTGTGCTCTGCATGCTTCTCTCCTCCCTTGTGACGGTACCGTCCAGCCTGGCTCAGACCGTCAAGGTAACCATAGCGCAGACCAATAACCTGAACGGCAGGCTCTTCGCCTACAAATCTTCCGGGTGAGGCAAGTGCGTGATGCTGGGCGGTCTTGCCCGGCGCGTCACCTTCATCGACGAGATGAAGGCGAAGGACGGGTCCCTCGTCTGTGTTGATTCGGGACGCCTCTTTCAGGACCCCAGAGTTGAAGACGATGCCGAAAAGGTTCGTATGAATGCACGACTGATGGGGCGTGTATACCGGCGTATGGATGTCACGGCCGTCAATGTGGGGGATCTGGAACTGCTGCAGGGGATTCCCTTTCTCAGGGACCAGGCCTCACAGGGACTGAACCTGATATCGGCCAATCTGGTCGATCCATCGACGGGGGATGCCATGTTCCCCCCCTATGTCATCCATACCGTTGAGACAGTGCGGATTGCATTCCTGGGGCTCCTCGCCTCCGATGTGGGGCCGGAAATCACCAGGGCCCTGGGGAACGACGCCATGGTGGCAGAACCTATCGAACGGGCGCAATTGATCGTTCCCCGCTTGAAAAACAAGGCCGATGTCGTTATAGTCCTGTCCTGTCTGGGGCTCGAAAAGGAACGTGAACTCATCAGGAAGGTGCCGGGTATCCATTTTGTCATGGGGGGGAAAGAGGGTCGTTTCTTCAGTAAGCTGTTGAAGGAGGGAGATACCTTTATCGCCCAGTCTTACTGGGCAGGCATGTACACGGGGAGGCTCGACCTGACGCTGAGAGACCGTGTGTCTCCCTTTCGAGATGCAGGCGAGAAGTTCCGGATCAAAACGGAGATCGCCGATCTCAATCGCCGCCTGGAGAGAATCAAGAATGTCCTCGATGAAGGCAAGAACAGTGTGCTCGAATTTACACTCCAGAAGATCGTCAAGAAGCGTGAACAACTAGAGGAGAAGCTGGAGAGTCTGGAGCGATCGCCCGAGAGCGGCAATCTCTTCCGGTGGCAGGTGGTTCCGCTGAATGATACCTACCGAGAAGACCGGGACGTCGTGGACTGGATTCGCAAGGCCGGTTTTACTGAAAACGCTCACCAGTGAAAGGGGAAGGGCATAACTCTGTGAAAGACAAGGGCGGTCTCCGTCGATTGCGTAAGGGATTCTATCAGTCTGTCATCCTCCTTTTGATGGGTGTCGGTATCGGTGTCGCGGTAAACATGTTCCATCCGGCGGGACTACCCTGGATAGGGGAGTGGTCGCAGAAGGCAGTCGCTGTCTCGGAGGGACTAGAGCCCCTATCACTGGATGAGGCGATGATGTTGCACGAGGCGGGCGTGGCCTTCTTTGTGGATGTGAGGGATCGTGATGCCTATCGGCAGGTGCACCTCCCCGGAGCCCGCAACGTTCCCCTGCATGAGGCAGAAGGAAGGATCCCGGAGATACGTGAGATGGCCGATGCGGGCATGATCGTAATCCCCTATTGCCATGGTGTTGACTGTACGCTGGCATCACAACTGGCCCGGATACTGGTGGCGCGGGGCGTTCCATCGGTCCGGCCTTTCGTCAGTGGCTTGAGCGCCTGGATGAACGCCGGATATCCCGTTGAGCGAGGTGGTTCATGATAAAGGGTATAGTGACATCACCCGTCGTCGCACTGATAGTACGCCTCATACTGGGGGTCATCTTTTTGTATTCCGGTATCGTGAAGGCCGCCGATCCCGCGGGATTTGCCCAGGCAGTCGCCAATTACCATATTCTTCCCGATAGTATGATCAATTCCGTTGCCATAATGCTCCCCTGGGTGGAGATAGTCACGGGAGGAAGTCTCCTGCTGGGTGTCATGATTGAGGGAGGGGCACTGGTGTCATCCCTGCTCTTTGTGATCTTTGCAGGCGCCCTGACCATCAATGTCATGCGGGGACTCGATGTGGCCTGCGTGTGTTTCAGCACCTCTGCCGAAGCCGCATCCATCAACGGGTTTTATATTGTCCGCGATCTCATCCTGCTGGCAATGGCAGTTCATGTGTTGTTCTGTGACAGGGGACTGGCCTCGCTGGGAAGCGTCGTGAATAAGATTACAGACAGAGGAAAGGCCTGATCTGCAGGGAGATTCAGAGACCCTCGACGGATATCCATACATCTAGAGCCTCTGGGGGGCGTGACGGTATACGTCACGCCCCTTTTGAGTCTTTACTGCTTTCCGATATAGTCCTCCAGGTTGACGCGGTCCATGACCTCCTGCGGTACTCGCGGTTTGTCGGCAAATTTCGCCAGTGAAGGCTTGGCCGTGGCGTCGATACCGACCTTGTCACTGATGGGAATGCCCTTTTCCTGCGATGGATCGAGGGGATCATGGGTTGCACCCTTGATAACGAAGAGATCGCGGTCTGCCTGCACCCTGGTGGCAATGGCCTGGATGACTGCCTGATTGTTGGTAATGTCTATGTCGTCATCCACGACGACGCAGTGTTTGACCTGCATGTCAGCGGCAAATGCCGTGAGGAGGGTCTGCTTTGCCTGTCCCTCGCGTGCCTTTTTGATGGAAACGAAGAGGGTGAAGGGGGCAGGGCAGCGCACGCTCTGCACTGCCGGGATATTTTTCTGCAGAAAGTCAAGGATGCTCGGTTCCATGGGGATCGTGCTCATAAGGAGCAGTTCCCGGTGAGGTCCGCCGCAGACATCCTGGAAGATGGCGTCTTTGCGGTGCGTCATGGCCTTGATGTTGATGAAGGGGCGGCGGACCTGTCCCGCCGAATACCCGGTGAATTCACCATAAGGACCCTCTTCTTCACGCTCGAAGGGAGGAATCTCACCCTCAAGGATTATTTCGGCCCGCGCCGGCACCAGCAGATCGAGGGTCTGTGCCTTGACGACTTCCAGCGGCTCACCCAGGAGGCCGCCGATGACGTCGTACTCACTGGTTCCATAAGGACCGATGAAGAGGGCCCCGGCGCACCATGCAGGATGAGTTCCCAGGACGATGGCGATCTCCATGGGTTTGTTTCTCTGTTCGGCCTTCTCGTAGATCTGACTGAGGTGTTTCCCCGGTGTCATGTAGATGCCCAGTTTTTGTGAGCCCTTGATCATGAGACGGTTATAGCTGCAGTTGTAGACACCCGTGTCGGGATCCTTTGAGACGAGAATGCTGCCGCTGATGTACGCCCCTGCGTCTGTATTGTGGTAGCACATCTGGGGGAGTTTCAGGATATCCACTGCCTCTCCCAGGTGGACCATTTCATGTACCGGTGCCTCTTTCACCTCTATGGGGCTGATTACATTACTGAGGGCATCGAGATATGTCTGGGGCAATCGTTCTTTGGGCGTATTAAGGGCTTCTGCCACCAAGGCTCGTGAAGCATTGGCGTTGACGACGACGGGGAAATCGGTTCCCGTGATATTCTTGAAGTGGAGGATGGGCGTTCGTCTTTGTCGTTCCAGTTTGGTGACTATGGCCGTTGTTTCGTATAACGGCGACGTCTCTTTATTGATCTCGATGTACTGAGAGGGGTATTTCTCTTTGACCTCTTGGAGAAACCCTCGGAAATCTTTGCTGCGCATGTTACTACTCCCTTTGTGTCTCATCACTTTTCCGCGTCATGCGGACTGCAAATTATTGTCTTGCACGGCGATGGTGCCTGTGCCTCCCCATCGACGGGATACCGGGGCTGTCACCGGTTCCGGTCGCTATACTATAGGTACTATTCCGCATAGCCATCGGTAACAGTACGATGTTACGGTACATTCGTACAATGGCGGTGTCTGAAAATCGGCACCCTTCAGTAACGGTTGCTGGGAATCCGATTTATTTCAATATGCAGATATAAAAAATCTTGACACATAAAATAATTTTATGCAACTATTAATTAATCAGTTAACTAATTAACCTGTTTTCTCAAGCGAGCCGGGAGACCGGTTCTCCATACGCGACAGAATCAGTGAGGGAACATATATCCCTGCCGGGGGCACGTCATTCACACTAGTACAGTGATAGTGCAGCATGTAACGAAGGGGGGTGATAGGATACACAACAGGCGGTATCAAGGTGATGGAGAACATGTATTATGATTTAGCTGAGAGGATTGTCGGGTGGAAATTCTCAAAAGGAGGAACCCATGTTGAAAAAAATCATTTCATTGGTAGGTGTGTTGCTGGTTGTTTCTTTGTTTTCTATGGGGGCACAGGCAGTTGCCGCTGACGAACCGGTACATCTGAGATTTACGAGTATGCCCATCGGGAGTACCTGGTACGTGCAGGCAGCGACGATAGCAAAACTGATGCGGAGTGAACTGCCGCCCAAATCGACTATTGATGTCCTTCCCTTTGGCGGGGGCATCGGGGCAAACAAGATGGTGTCCAAGGGAGATGCCGAAATGGGGCTGTGCTTCAACGTCAGTTCCAAGTGGGCCTATGACGGAACAGTTTCCTACAAGGAACCGATCAAGAACATCAGGGGAATCGTCGGGGGGCTCAATAAACAGTATGTGGGCGTGGTAATCAGGAAGGGACTGGAAGCCGAGTCCCTGAGGGACGTGAAGAGCAAAAAATTACCCGTGCGCCTCTATACCATGCCCCCCTACGGCGCCAGCGCGGCCAGTGCGGGATTACTGCTCAAGGCCTACGGCATGAGCTTCGACATCATAAAATCCTATGGTGGAACGGTAGAGCACACCACATTCCCTGCCATTATCTCTGCCTTCAAGGACGGTCGTGGAGATGTCTTCATTCACTGCATAACGGCCGCACATCCCGCCGTGACAGAGATAGCCATCAGCAGTCCCGTCAAGTTCTTCTCCGTCGAATCGAAGGAAATGGACATCATGAAGGGGCACGGATTCGCGCCGTCGGTCTTTCCCAAGGGTTCTTTCAAGGGACAGGACAGCGATGTAGACCTGCCTCTGCTCGGTACCAATGTCATAGTCAATGCCGACATGTCTGATGAAGTGGCCTATATCATTGCAAAGACGGTATGTGAGAACAAGGAGGGTCTCGTGAAGGGGCATCCTGCCTTCAAAGACTTCGTGCCCGAGAATGCATGGAAACTGGATGTGGTGGGGCTGCCGGTTCATCCCGGTGCTGAAAAATACTTCCGTGAAAAGGGCTGGATGAAATGAGACGCAGCGCACTGTGTTGAAAGACAGGACATGCGTTGTCGAAACTGTGTTCCCGGAGATGGGCCCATGGATCCATCTCCGGGATGCTTTTCCTTGTATCGTGTTGGAGACAGCAGTGGTTTTGGTAGTGCGGGCAGGGTGTAGATGAATGACGGTGGTGGATAGTAAGGCTTCTGGAAGGAAATGATCGCTATCGCAGGGTGACTGACCGTTCAGACGGTCAAAAAATTCACAAGGTGAGACCATGACAATATTTAAACCCCTTAGAAATGAAAAGTTTTCTCAGGAAGTGGCGACCAAAATCAAGGAGAGTATCTTTGACGAGACCTTTGCTCCGGGGGACAAGCTTCCATCGGAAAGCCAGATGTCCCGCGCCTTTGGAGTGAGCAATGTCACCGTCAGACAGGCCATCAGGGTGCTCGAAAGTTCCGGCATCCTGTACACCAAGCAGGGTGTGGATGGCGGAATCTTTGTGGCCGAGGCGGATACAACGGCTGTCAGTTCCTATCTGTCGGATATGCTCCGGTTGAAACGGGTGACCATGAGTGATCTGACCATGGCCCGGGTTATTTTTGAACCGGAGATCGCCTTTCATGCCTCCGAATCGTGGAAGGACGGTGATCTCGACGAGGCGATGGACAATATCAAGGCTGCCGAAGACGCCCTGGCCCGGAAAGAGCCCTTCAGCGCCAGGATGTGTAACCTCCAGTTTCACCAGCTGTTCTGCAATATCATGAGGAATCCTGTCGTTACCTTTGCAATCCACTCCGTCATCGACGTGCTTGAGGAGAATGCCATGAGGTCGAAATCCGACGCGAATTTTACGGCCGCGGTGATCGCCTCGCACAAATCGATCATGGACAAGATCCGTGCGAGGAACAGTGAAGAGGCTCGGGATGCGATGAAACGGCACATCGAAGATGTTCATGTCAGGCTGGGCGAATTGTATCGTGTGTCGAAAAAGGTGTGAAAGGACTGATTACGTAGAGTGCCGTGCTTTGGAGTAAGGGTAATCTTCGAATCTGTAAAACGTAACTATGCCATAATTGATGAGCCGATTTCTATGAATTATGGAATAGTTGCGCCCATCTCTGTGCCATTGAAATCACGTGCATTGTGTATGTATCGAGCGACGGGAATGATTGAATCAGGGATGGAAGGAGAAGAGAAATCTGAATTTGTTTGAGGATTGTTACGGTTTGTAAGTCCACTGTATATTTAGTATTATTAGTTGCTTATAATTCCGCTTTACTGCCGGATGTTATAGAAAAATATTCTCAGGAGGTTTGTAACATGAAAAAACACGAAGAAAAGATGACGATCAACGGCAACAATATCACCCTGATGCGGACCGATAATCCCACCAATGTGGATTACGTCGACGGTGATTGGAAGCTTTTGTCATA
>Ga0272441_10016990_pt1 | contig 10001 bp, 6 predicted proteins | sample SSMProp6N_FD_193582 | JGI IMG/M metagenome (GOLD analysis project Ga0272441, IMG submission 193582) | Marine sediment archaeal communities from Little Sippewissett salt marsh, Falmouth, MA, United States - SSM-Prop-6N | ecosystem: Environmental > Aquatic > Marine > Wetlands > Sediment ...
ACATTCTCTCCATCTGCACTTAATTCAATAACACTAGTATCAGTTTCATCTTCAACGGTATTCCAAGGAATACCATCCCATGAAGTAGTACTTCGACCATCAGTATCAGAACCATCAGTATAAATACCATAAGCAACATCTGATTCGTCTGGTAATCTTATAAGTACGACTTCTGAACTTGAATCTGCTGTATCGGCCGGAGTAGCATCTTCACCACGGTTCATATATTCAACACGGAAAAATTGTCCGGTTGAAGTTGCTTCAAATATGCAATGACTTTCAGCAACAATCTCATTATTAGAGTTATCACGATACCAACCAGTACCTTCAGAACCTTCAATTACCGAACCATTCCATAAACCACGAACTCTTCCAATATTTCTATTATTACCATTGCCTGCTGTACTAACTCTATAAAGAGCAAGATACCGTCCAGTTTCATTTATCTGAATGTCAATATCATTGGCACTCATCGAATAAATTGAATCAGGAGTACCTACAGTAGTAGCAAACTCTACTCCTTCCCACGAATCTTCAGTCGTTGGTAGAGCAAAGGATGTAACCCTATATTTACAGGTGTTTCCAACAGCCATTAGGTACACTCTCCTGAGCAACAATCACAATCGTTTAAATAACATTCATATTGCCAATTATGACATTTAGATTTACATGGGCAAGGTCTAATAAAATGAGCCAATGATATTATAACGCTTTTTCCAGGTTGAAAATCATCTGGAGCTAAATGTGTAATATCAATAAGAATATCATTGGGTTCGTCTTTCTTCAAATCTCCTTCTACAATAACCAAATCGTCTTCAGTCAATTCATTTAAATGGTTAAAAATAAAATCAATTTCCCAATCCTGTACCATTCTATTACCATAGCAATCAGTACTATATAGCCAATCTGACAAATGATCAATAATTATCATTGTCTTCTCCTAATTAAAAATGACTTTTAACAAGAATAATTTTGCGGGAGGCTATTCTGTAAATGTTAAAGTTACAGCTAACCCGTTTGGTGGAGTGTCATTAACAGCATCAACATCAATATAAATTTGATCTCCTGTATTCACATTATCATTAGAAGTATTAATGACTCCATCTCTTGCAAAATATTCTCCAACCGATAAAGTTATTAATGTTGAAAGCATATCTACGTTTACTCCACTTCTTCTTCTACGAATTTGAACATCAGTAGTATTTCCAACTGCTCCAGTAGTATATACAGTTGTAACCGCATCAACTAACTTCCAACCATTAATTTCAAAAGGAATAGCAAATGCAACATTTCCATCACCAACAGTAACCACTTCATCTGATCCAAATGGAGTAATACAAACAGATTTAGTACGAGGAGCATTTTCATCGATAAGTTTAAGAACATCTCTTTCTCCAAGACCACCACCAAGATATGGTATTCTTGGAACAGCTTGAAGAATTTCAGAAACAGTTTGAAGAAACTCATCGTCTTTTTTAAGTTCGTCTATAATATCTTCTGAAAGTGTCGCGGGTCTAATAAGAGAAACAAAATTACTGTCTCCCTTTAATGACTCTACTATATCATCTTTAGAAATAAGATTTTCTACAAAAACTTTAAATTCATTATCGTTTTTAATAAACTCGATTGCTTCTTCAATAGATACACTGTCTCCTTTAGGACCAACAGGACCACGAGGACCGGGAATGCCTGGAGGTCCGTCTTTACCGGGTTTACCAGGCTTACCATCTTTACCGGGTTTACCATCTTTACCAGGTTTACCCGGAGGCCCTTGTTTTCCAATTGTACCACTAGGGCCTTTTTCTCCCTTTTCTCCCCTAACGACACTAAACAAATTCAAAAGAGTATCAGTAAGAGATTCTGTGATTTGCTTTACAGCATCATCATCTATACTTTTCTTACCACCAGAAACAAGAAGCTTTCCTATTTTTTCTTTCTTCTCAATAAACCTTTCTATATTTTTTTTATCTGATTCGGTAAGATTAGCATTACTCTTCTTACTGATGAATTTTTGAATTATTTTCTTTTCTTCATCAGAGAGTTTTTTGTTGGTCTTTTTCATTCACTATCCTTATACTAATTCGATCATCTGTTTTAACTTATCAATAGTGTTTTCGCTGTTTATGTATTCTGTTCCTTTATCGGTGATTTTTCCTTCCGACATATAGCCAAAAAACGATAATTCTTTAGAAACTTCCTCATCGATCTCTTTTCCAGTATTTGCAAACATAATAAGAGATACAAGAGCACTAGCACTCAAATCACTTCTAGCAACAATATGTTCTTTAATAGTCTTGGAAATAATCGGATCGCTAAGGAGTTTTTTCTGCTCATCAATTTCTTTTTGACTTCTAAAATTTCTAAAATCTTTTTCCATTATTCCTCCTTATATTCTTTTACCATCCACCAAAAGGATCGTCTGGTTCACATTCTGATGGTTTAGGATCATATATAATATCTGATTTTTTATCATTAACATCATCTTTTACATCAAATACATCTGTCTCCTTATTAGTATAATCCTTAATATACGTCATAGTTGCTGATGTAGAAGGATCAAGAGCAATAAGCTCGTCCTTGAAAGGTTTAACTATTAATTCCCAAACATGTTGCTTAGATAATAGATACATTCCAATTTCTTCTTTGACCTCTACTATTTCATAAATGTATTTATTATATTCAGAAGCAATAACATCTCCCTGCTTGGGTATATAAGAAGAATATCCAGTATATGTTTGACTAGGATTGTATCTAGAAGCTTCCTTAAAATGAAGTTTAGAAACAAACATGCTAAAGTTATCCATTCCTTGAATACCAAATTTTGTCCAGAGCTTTTCTTCTCTCGGAAGATTAAAAAACGACATTATACTAAATTTTCTTGTAAATCTTCTATTTCTATCCTCCCCAAATATTTTATCATAATCAGTATTATAAGTAGTAACATAATAAGTCATACACACACCATGCTTATTATATGCCTCAGTTATAACAGAATCAAACAAAAATTTTTCATTATTATAATCTTGAGCACCACACTTAGCTATCCATTCACTATGAACCTTAGAATAGTCAAGATAACTAGGAAGTAGTTCTGAAGAAGAAGATTCTGAACTGCTTGATTCTGAAGAATATGATTCTGAACTGCTTGATTCTGACATTTATTACCACCCACCAAAAGGATCATCGGGTTCGCATTCCGATGGTTTAGGATCATATATAACATTTGGTTTTTCATCAGCGACAGCATCTTTTATATCAAATACATCTGTCTCCTTATTAGTATAATCCTTAATATACGTCATAGTTGCTGATGTAGAAGGGTCGAGTGAAATAAGTTCGTCCTTGAAAGGCTTAACTATTAATTCCCAAATATGCTGTTTCGATAACAAATACATTCCGATTTCTTCTTTGACTTCCACTATTTCGTAAATATATTTATTATATTCGGAAGCAATGACATCGCCAGGTTTAGGTATATAAGAAGGATATTGTACAGTTTGCTGTGAAGCATCATACTTAGAAGCTTCTTTAAAATGAAGTTTAGAAACAAACATGCTAAAGTTATCCATTCCTTGAATACCAAACTTCGTCCATATTTTTTCTTCTCTAGGAAGAGTGAAAAAAGACATTATACTAAATTTTCTAGCAAATTTTCTATTTCTATCTTCACCAAATATCTTATCATAATCAGTATTATAAGTAGCAATATAATAAGTCATACAAACGCCATATTTAAGATACGACTCAGTTATAACAGAATCAAATAAATATCTTTCGTTATTATAATCTTGACCATCACATTTAGTTATCCATCCATTGGGTAACTTACTATATGTTAAATATGAAGGATATGTTGTTCCTTGAAACCATCCTCCAGTCCAAATATCAAATGGTGTTGGTGTGTCAGTATCAGAATTAAACCATCCTGCAGTATATACTCCAAGATAATCGCCAGCAGTTATTTCATAGGCCATTATCTACCTCCTGTTAAGAAGTGGTTCTAGCAGAATCGGTTCCTGTTATTGTAAATAAAGTTGTAGTTCCGTCTTGTTTCTTATATGTAAATGTAGTTCCGCTCTTAGAAATATTTCCGATACTATATGCCATAAGAATTTCAAGAATTTCTTCAACAGACTTAGTATCAATAACAGTTTCATAAACAGCGGCAGAAATTTCAGCAGTAGTATTCTTAACTGCACTTGTTTCCTTAATATTATATTCTTGAAGCTGAATAAGAATAGACTGCTCTTGGATTTCACTGGCATTAAATTTAATAATAATATAGTCGTCGTTACCCGAATTTGGATTCATTTCTGACTGAGATAATGGCATATGCCACAAACCAGTCGAGTTTAATTCTACTGGTGTACCAGAAATAGATAATGAAGTTGCAGACTGGCTATCTTGCCACGAATATGCACTAATTGATGCGTTAGTTAAACTTTCCCATGCTGTTCCTGTAAAATAATCTGTTGATCCACTAGTAATAAGTGGAAACGATATTCTTGTTGCCAAATTTTTTGTTCTAAACAGTTCCATTTAGAATACTCCTTGTGGATTTCTCCTCAATTATAATTCTATACTTTTATTTATATTTATGATTAATAAGCCACATAACTACATGACTCCTCTTAATATTCCTCTATAAATTCCTCTTCCAACTGAACGCTCAGATAATTCTTCAGGAGAAATTGGTTCAGACGATGAACTAGATTCAGACGATTCACTTAAACTTGATTCTGAACTAATCGATGATTCACCACTAGATGAACTACTTGATTCTGAACTAATCGATGATTCACTTAGGCTTGATTCGGATGATAATGACGATTCACTTGAACTAGATTCACTAGAACTAGACTCTGATGATAAGCTAGAATCTGAACTACTAGATTCTGAACTAAATGAAGATTCACTAGAACTAGACTCTGACGATGAGCTTGATTCTGATGAACTAAATTCTGAAGAACTACTTGATTCAGAGCTTAATGATTCACTTGATAAGCTTGATTCTGATGAAGAGCTAGACTCAGATAAGCTAGATTCTGAACTTAAGCTTGATTCAGAACTAGAAGATTCAGAAGAAATACTCGACTCTGAACTAGAAGATTCAGAACTAGAAGATGATTCACTAGAACTCGACTCAGAAGAACTACTTGATTCCGAACTACTAGACTGCGATGAACTGCTTGATTCTGAACTACTACTTGATTCTGAACTTGAACTAGACTCACTACTAGAAGATTCGCTTGAGCTAGACTTAGAACTAGAAGATGATTCACTTAAAGATGATTCTGATGATGAGCTAGATTCACTAGAACTTGATTCTGATGAACTGCTTGATTCTGAACTACTAGATTCACTACTAGATGATTCAGAACTTGATGATTCAGAAGAACTACTAGATTCGCTTGAACTTGATTCAGAAGAACTACTAGATTCGCTTGAACTTGATTCAGAAGAACTACTAGATTCGCTTGAACTTGATTCAGAAGAACTACTAGATTCGCTTGAGCTAGACTCACTAGAACTGCTTGATTCAGAACTTGAGCTTTCCGAAGAACTTGACTCAGATGATGAGCTTGATTCACTACTTGAACTTGATCCTAATGAGGAACTCAACTCAGAACTTGAACTTTCTGATGATGAGCTAGATTCTGAACTTGACGATTCTGAACTACTAGACTCGCTTGAGCTAGACTCTGATGAACTAGATTCAGAACTTGAACTAGACTCACTACTAGAAGATTCAGAAGAACTACTCGACTCACTACTTGATGATTCACTAGACGAACTTGACTCTGAGCTTGATGATTCTGAACTTGAACTTATCGAAGATGAGCTAGATTCCGATGAAGATCTAGACTCGCTAGAACTTGATTCTGAACTAGATGATGATTCGCTTGAAGATGACTCCGAACTACTACTCGATTCCGAGCTTGAACTTTCCGACGAACTACTAGACTCCGAAGAACTGCTAGATTCAGATGAACTAGATTCAGAAGAACTACTCGACTCTGAACTTGAAGACTCTGAACTTGAGCTAGATTCTGATGAACTTGATGATTCACTAGAAGAACTAGACTCACTAGAACTTGACTCCGAACTTGAGCTAGACTCCGAACTTGAGCTAGACTCCGATGAAGAACTCGACTCACTAGAACTAGACTCAGACGAACTGCTTGATTCTGATGAAGAACTAGACTCAGACGAGCTACTAGACTCTGATGAACTAGATTCACTAGAACTACTAGATTCACTAGAACTACTTGATTCTGAGCTTGAACTTTCAGAAGAACTACTAGATTCACTACTAGACGATTCTGATGATGAGCTAGACTCCGATGATGAACTAGATTCACTAGAACTTGATTCAGACGATGATGAAGATTCAGATGAACTACTTGATTCACTACTACTAGACTCAGACGAAGAACTAGACTCACTAGAACTCGACTCCGATGAAGAACTCGATTCGGACGAACTGCTAGATTCAGAACTAGAGGATTCGCTAGATGAACTAGACTCAGAAGAAGAGCTAGACTCACTAGAGCTTGATTCCGAACTTGAAGACGATTCAGACGAAGAACTTTCAGAACTAGAGGATTCACTAGATGAACTAGACTCAGATGATGAACTTGACTCACTAGAGCTTGATTCCGAACTTGAACTAGACTCACTTGAAGACGATTCCGATGAAGAACTAGACTCTGACGAACTACTAGACTCGCTTGAACTCGATTCTGACGATGAGCTAGACTCAGAAGACGAACTCTCTGATGAGCTACTTGATTCTGAACTTGATGATTCCGAACTAGAACTCGACTCAGATGATGAACTTTCTGATGAACTACTAGACTCGCTTGAAGATGATTCAGAACTTGAACTTTCTGAACTACTACTAGACTCTGATGAACTAGACTCAGACGATGAGCTAGACTCAGACGATGAGCTAGACTCAGACGATGAGCTAGACTCTGATGAGCTACTTGACTCACTTGAACTAGATTCGGACGACGAACTTGATTCTGAACTTGAACTAGACTCACTTGAAGACGATTCCGATGAAGAACTCGATTCAGACGAAGAACTTTCCGAACTTGATGACTCTGATGAAGAACTAGACTCAGAACTTGAAGATTCAGAAGAACTACTCGACTCTGACGAACTGCTAGACTCACTCGAACTCGACTCAGATGACGAACTAGATTCAGAAGAAGAACTAGATTCACTTGAAGAACTTTCTGATGAACTACTCGACTCAGAAGAAGAACTAGACTCCGAACTAGATGATTCATCTTCATCTATAAATATCCATGCGGGCGAATTATTACCACTATCCGTTGAATTATATGCCGAAACATTTGCACCACTTAAGTTAGAATCCTGTACATCTACATAATAAGCATCAGTACTAACCGTTGAAGAAAGTTCAAATTGATCTCCCGAAACTGATGATCTTATTACAACATAACTTGCACTCGTTCCAGATAAATCCATCTCATTAATAAAATGTTGTTCTGTTTGTTCAAATTGTAAATTAATATTCGCATCCGTCGCATATGCAGACATCGTTCCACTTACATATAATCCGTCTTTAAATATTACTGCGCTAGTTTCATTTTCTATAATAAGATCATTAAAATATTGACTTCCAACTTGAATCTCTTGTTCATCTGATCCAGAAAGAATAACTGTACTAGTACCAGGATCGACTTCACTTCCAAGATTTAACCAATTACCTTGTAAAGTAATTGTATGTTCGTTAAGATCAAGACCACCAGCAATTAACCATATATTTTCTTCTACACATATATCACTACTAAGAGTTACTGGATGAAGTGATATTGCCGGTTCAAATCCAGTTGATAATCTTTCTATTTCATCACTATTAAGAATTTTATTATAAAATCTTGCTTCGTCAAGCCAGCCTTTAAAACCTCCACCACCAGACCAGTCAGTACCAATTCTAAAGTTAGTATCAGAAATTTCTATATCAGTGGCGGCTGAAGTTGTTCCCATCGACACGCCATCAATAAACAATTCTGTATCATAATTTTCATCAATAGTAAATATCGCATTATACCATGTATTAGCGGAAAGTGATAATGTTCCCTGTGTTGATACATCATATACCGTTCCACCACTATCAACAATTCTGGCATTAAATGTATTAATACCACTATCATTCCATACAAAGATGTACCAAGAATGCCAATCCGCTGTAGATTTTTTCTTAGTTGTTATAACACCCCAACCATCTGGAAATGTCGAAACGTCACCAGAAGTCTTAAACCAAATAGAATAAGTAAATGGAGGAGTATAAAAAACCGAATCATTATCCGCATTAATATGATCTCTAGGATCAGCACCATCAAAATATACACTTCCACCATTAGGAAAATGTGTTGGTGCATGATCTGTACTTGAAGTTGGAGAATTTACCCATGTTCCAGTTCTGCTATTTTCACTTAAATCATATGAAGGAGTACCTGGTTCGTCCAAACTATAATATAGTTCGGTTATATTATTAATGACTAAACGATAAAAACAATTTGTATTGTTTGGATTTGATATATATTGATTATCAGTTATTGCTCCATGAACAACATAGGCACCATTAAATGTTGCAATGTTTGGAGCATCGGCAATATCAATACTACCAGTTACATAAATTCTCGTTCCAGTATCACCAGAGAATGAAGCACCAGAAAAAATATTAAAATCATTTGTAGTCAAATCGTATCCATTAGTATCCCATGTTCCATAGTTAGAATAATCACCACTAAATGAAATATCTACATTTTGTGTTATTGTTCCATCATATCCAGAATCAATAAGTATTTCACCAAAAGTACCAGCTACAGCATCAATATCACAATCTTGATCTGATGTATTATCAAATAAAATTGTATCACCGGGAGCAGGAACGCCTGATGGACTCCAAGCAAGATCATCACTCCAATCATTATATGTAACATCACCATTCCAAACCTTATCATATACTGGACCTTCACTAGAACTAGATTCTGAACTTGAAGATTCGCTTGAAGAACTAGACTCAGATGAAGAGCTTGATTCGGACGATGAGCTCGATTCAGAAGAACTAGATTCATCCGTCGCCGCTAATGTACCAATATTAAGAGCGGCCATACCAACACTACCACCAACTGTTTGTCCTAGACCCCCCTGACCAGCCTGAAAGAATTCAAACTCAATTTCATCATTGGCTGTAAGATTAGCCATGAAGCTTCCATTGAAAGCTCCATCATAAGTATAGTTAGAAGATTGAAGACCTCTAATATAGCTCATCGAAATACGTTGTTGATCAGCATCATTCAATGTCCATCTTAAACCATGTTGACTTCGTGTACCTGTTGATACTGCTCTATTAATCCTACCATTAGCCATGAATAGATAATCATCGGATTTCTCAACCTCAATAGTAGTATTATCGTTTCGGGTAAAAGAGGCGGCATCTATTGTAGGAGTTGTTCTGCAAGCATTAAGTAATCCAGAAGCAACCGTTGTTTCTTGACCGCCAGTAGCGTCATTACCAATAACAACTTCAGCTTGACTTGGCAACTCCATAATTTGAAGTCGGCTTTCATTAATAACACGACTACCAATTGCTTGGTTGGAATTTCCTCTTTGTACTTCTAGTTTAAGAAAAGAATTAGCGGCTGAAACATCTACAATAAACATAGATGTTAGATTATTGTAATCTGTATCGGTATCTCTCAAGTAGCAATGACTATTAGATTGTGGAATCTCCACACCATTCAATGTCATTCTACCAATACGCTGTGCTCTATTTGTTGCTTCAAATGTTACAGAATAAGCTACAAGATATCTTCCAACATTTTTTAGTTCAACATTCTCTCCATCTGCACTTAATTCAATAACACTAGTATCAGTTTCATCTTCAACGGTATTCCAAGGAATACCATCCCATGAAGTAGTACTTCGACCATCAGTATCAGAACCATCAGTATAAATAC
>Ga0272441_10016991_pt1 | contig 10001 bp, 11 predicted proteins | sample SSMProp6N_FD_193582 | JGI IMG/M metagenome (GOLD analysis project Ga0272441, IMG submission 193582) | Marine sediment archaeal communities from Little Sippewissett salt marsh, Falmouth, MA, United States - SSM-Prop-6N | ecosystem: Environmental > Aquatic > Marine > Wetlands > Sediment ...
ATCAGGCGCCTGCGCAGGAGGCGCTGCTCCCTCAGGACTGTCCGCGCCGCATGGGCCGGGATCCTGCTGTATCTCGTTGTCGCGGTTCGAGTCCATCTCTTTCACCTGTGGACGTACGGCGCTAGTGTGTGAGCCCAGGCCACGGCAATGCCGCGCCCCGCAGTAGATAACCGGTAGTGGCACGCCCAGACTTTACGTGGTTTACTATCTTACGGGAAACGAAGACCCCTCGCAAGCGAAAAGGGCGGTTCGCACCCCGTCGCTGCCGGGCACCGACACGTGGCAAAGCCGGTCACGGTCTGCGGCCCGTCCAAGGGCTGTGACGCGGGCAGGATTGAAGCGCAATCCCCGCGATGGCCCATGCGCGATATTGGCCCAAATCCCCTAGCCTGAGCGCGTTGACTCGCCCTATTGGCTATGCTATAGTCTGCATCTGACGTGGTCCGCTTCCGTGGAACCACGTCTCCCGGTGTTCCGGTCGTGCCATCAGCCGATACTGGCGCCGAAGGGAGGGTCCTCCACGCCAGGCCGATGGGCCCATACGGCCTGAACGGAATGAGCCCCCAGTCAGCGACCGTCAGCGGACGAGGAAACATTGGACACTCTCCGCGCGGTCCGTCAACGAAGCCTTGCTCATTCCCGGATGTTGGTGCCTACCAATGCCGCGGCACTTAGCATCCCCGGACCAAATCGAGGAGGGTAAGAAACCACTATGAGAACCATCGTGCTATGTGCTGTTCTCTCCGCCCTCGCCATTGCGCCGTGCTTTGCGCAGGCGAACCCGGCGGAGACCGTGCCGTTCGATCACTGGGCGTACGACGCGGTTCAGGACCTCGTCGACGAGGGAATTATCATCGGTTACCCCGATGGCACTTTCCGCGGCGACAGGGCGATGACCCGCTATGAGTTCGCCATGGCGATCTCCCGCCTGCTCGACGTCATCCCCGCCGGTCCTCCGGGACCCAAGGGCGACAAGGGTGACACTGGCGCCCGCGGCGCTGCCGGCGTTGCCGGCGCGCGTGGCGACCGTGGCCCCGCTGGCCCCGCCGGACCGCCCGGACCCAAGGGCGACCGTGGCAACACCGGCCCCGCAGGCCCTCAGGGCCCCAAGGGTGACGTTGGTGGTCAGGGCACACAGGGCGTCGCTGGCCCTGCCGGCCCCGCCGGCCCTCGTGGCGAGCGCGGCCCCGTAGGCCCGACCGGACCTAAGGGCGACCTCGGCCCCGCCGGACCGCCTGGACCTGTTGGCCCCGCCGGCCCCGCCGGCGTTGCCGGCCCCAAGGGCGACACCGGCCCCGCAGGCGCCGCTGGCCCCGCCGGAGTCGCCGGCCCCAAGGGCGATGTTGGCCCCCAGGGACCCAAGGGCGATCCCCCGTCTCCGGACGAGGTACGCACCATCTGCAAGAAGCTCCTTGACGAGTTCGCCGACGAACTCAAGGACATCCGCGACGACCTGGACTATCTCGAGGACGACGTGTATGACCTGGGCGACCGTGTAACCTGGCTCGAAGAGCAGGTCAAGGGCCCGAAGGTCTTCGGAGTTGTCGATTACCGCATCGGCTACGCCGGCAGCGACATCTCCGCCGACTACCAGTTCGACAACCTGACCGCCAAGCTCGGCGTCGAGGGCCAGGTCACCAATGACCTCGCCGCCCGGATCGCCTTCAAGATCCGCGATACCGAGGACCCCGGTCGCTACTGGTACTACACGGCGAACGGAACCGCAAACAGCACGGCCCTGGACTATGGCCCTGCCGTTGACGGCTACGACATGGAGCAGGTCTGGCTGGACGAAGCCTGCTTGATGTTCCCCACCCGCAGCATCCTGCACGCTGACTGGACCTGGGGCCGCCAGTTCATCAACTACGGCCTCGGCCTGCTGGTCAACAACGAGCGCAAGTCCATGCAGGGCATCGCGGGTAGCTTCGCCGATCTGTATGGCACGAACCTGGACCTGGATATCTTCGCCGGTGGCGCGGAGTATGACTTCTACTCCGACTGGGACGACAGTGACGGCTATCTCGCCCTGGCTCTGAACTACGAGCGCCCGAGCTGGAAGCTGGGCGGCGAATGGCTCGCCGACGGCTACGGCGGCGAAGAGGGTTGGGCCGCTGACTTCTGGGCCAAGTTCTGGGGTCGCGAGTTGTACCTGCAGTACGCTGAGCTGATGGACACCCGCGACTACGTGAACGTGGACTCCTATCCGCACAACCCGCCCGCGGCCATCATGGCCATGCTCGATGTGTGGAAGGGCGCCAACTGGGCCCTGCGCGGCTACTACTCGGACATTGATGCCGAGTACGACGTGTGGTACAGCACCGCGAACCCCTACTACGAGACCTACCGCAACACCATGTTCCTTGCGGTACCGTGGGAACGCTGGCTGCGCAACCCGGTCGCACTGACCAACGTCGAGGCCCTCGGAGGACAGCTGGAGTTCAACGTCGCGAACACTCCGTTCGAGATCGCGTACTACAGCCTGGATCCCAATAGCGACTACTGGGACAAGTCCCCCTACGGCGGCATCCTCAGCAACGGCATGGATGAGCTGCCCTACGACGAGCTCTTCTCCATCCGTGCGAGCAAGCAGGTCGCTGACGGTGTGCAGGTCGGTCTCACTTACGCCCTGCAGAGCGCCAACGCCAACTTCTCGTCGTCCCTTGAGGACCAGGAGTTGCTGTCGGCAGAGGTCACGGTCGGCTTCTAAGACGCACTTGATCCGACCACAGACAAGCCGCAAATACAGGGCCCCGGTTTCCGGGGCCCTGTTTCGTTGTCGGCCCTGTGTGGCGCGTCGCCCGACGCCGCGGACGTCCACCACGGAACCTTGCACGACAGCACCCATAGGTGCAAAAGAACCCCCCGCCATTGCATCATGCGGGGGGCCTAATGAGCTTCTTAGCGCACTTCGTGCCGGGGGCTACTGCTCTCTCGAATACTCCTCCAGCTTACGGTCGACGTACAGCTTGCGCATGCGCGGATATGCGGGCAGATCGCCCGCAGCAATGCCCTGCGCGCCCTTGTCCGCCAGAGGCTTCACATAGTCGATGAACTCGGGCGTGACACCGTTGTGGCGGTCGTTGAGCCAATCCAGGGGCACCAGCTTCGTCTGGTCGGCGACACTGACCAACGAAGTCGTCTCCGTCTCGAACTCGAAGGGGTCTTGATTGGTGCGCTCAATGGTCACCATGATGTCCGTCTCGCCGTCGCAAGCCCGGTTGACGGCGTCATAGCCGGCCGCGTAGGCCTCGTCCATGTCCACCTGGGACATGGCCCAGGCGAAGCACCTCTGCAGGTTGCCCAGCTTGTCGTCGCGGGCGCGAACGCCTAACTCCTCCTCGATCATGTCCCCGAGCGCTGAGGCCACCCCGCCCAGACGGGCGTGCCCGAACTCGTCGATCTTCTGTGACATGGTGGCGGCGTCCGAATCGGCGAAGCTGAAGCCCTCAGAGACCGCTACGACCAGGTAGCCGTGTTCATCGTAGCAGGCCCTGCAGTCGGCCAAAAACTCGTCAGGGTTAACGTCCACCTCAGGCAGGTAGACCAGGTGGGGGGCCATGTAGTCGTCCAGGCGGCCGATCTGGGTAGCGCCCGTCAGCCATCCGGCGTGCCGTCCCATGATCTCGACAACTTCCACCGTGCCAAAGGCCTCGGCGTCCTTGGCTGCAAACTGCACGGCGCCCGCCGCGAACCGTGCTGCAGAGCCAAAGCCCGGGCAGTTGTCGGTTATCACAAGGTCGTTGTCGATGGTCTTGGGTATGCCGACGACCTGCATGTCCCAGTCACTGCTCTTGGCCAGCTCGGAGATGAGATGACAGGTAAGCTGTGAATCGTTGCCGCCATTGTAGAAGAAGTAGCGGATGTTGTGGGCCTTGAAGACCTCCATGCACCGGGCAAGGTCCCCCTCCGTGGGTTTCAGACGGCAGGAGCCCAGTGCGGCCGAAGGTGTGGTCTTGAGGGCGTCCACCACGTCATCGTCCTCGCGAAAAAGATCGATCATCTGCTCGTTCAGCACGCCCGTGAGGCCGTGGATCGCGCCGTAGAAAGTCTCAATGTCGTCGCGCTTCTCAGCGGCCTGAATAGCCCCGACGAGGCTGCCATTGATGACGATGGTCGGGCCTCCGGACTGTCCTATCAGCGCATTGCCTTTGGGTGGCATGTCTAGCATCCCTCCTGCGAACTGGACCGGCTGAACTTCGTGGGGAAGAGCATACTGAATATAACCGCGCCTGCTGCGGCCAGTCAAGCAGTTCGCCCCCTGTGCCGGGCCGCACGGACACCGGTGTGCAAGGCGGCCCGAAGGCGTGTGCACAGGGCTCGTAACGGGCGCCCCAACAACGAAGGGCGACGGCCCAGAGACCGTCGCCCTTGTGTGTCACCTGATGCGGCACGAAGAGTTAAGGCTTACTCGGTTGCTTCCTCGACAGCCTCTTCCTCGACGGCCTCTTCTTCGACGGCCTCTTCCTCGACGGCCTCTTCCTCGACGGCCTCTTCCTCAACGGCCTCTTCTTCGACAGCCTCTTCCTCGACGCCCTCGTCACCGATCGCTTCTGTGGCTTCGCCCGGTGGTGCCTCAGGGGGCATGGGCATGTCGACGGACGGCGGCTGAGCGTCCATCGGAGGGGCGCTCGGCTTGGGGCATCCGGTGAGAGCGATCAAGCCGAAGGTGAGCGTAAGGGCAAGCGCGACTACGGTAAGCATCCTGAGCATGTGTTACCATCCTTTCGCGATGTTGCATCTTGTCCCCGCCTTCGCGACCGCCCCTCCGGGCCGTGGGTGCCGGTGGCACCCGTTTCGGCGCAGAGGTTGGGCTGCGCGCAAGAGGGAAGATGCGCAACAACCACTACATCTCGGTGTCTCCCAGAATGTCAGCAACCGTGTAGGAGCGTTTGAGCAGCTCTCTGACACGCTGTACCTCGCTGAGCGAGGTACCCGTGAGCCCTTGGTACTCGGGCTCGGGAACCGGGTCTTCGCCGGCACTCATTTGTGCGCTGTCCGCGTCCGCGACCACCCCCTTGGCCTGACTAAAAGCGTGGGCGGCGGCACTGTCAAAGCCTGCGCGCTCAAGGCATGTGCCGATCCACCAGTGGAGGTCTGCGTCCATCGGGCCCCCCGTCAGACCTCTCTCGAAAGCGGACACCACCTTCAGCAGGGCCGACCGATAGGCGCTACCATCCAATACGATGATCTCATCGCTGTCTTCGTCTGTCGCGGTGTAGCGCCGCTCGGCCTGTGTGAGCATGTTGTGGCCCAGAGCGAAGTGCACCAAGGGCTCCTCAACACCAGATGCCACTGCCTGCTCAAGGCGGTGTACCACTTCGTCGAACTGATCTAGCTGGTAGTGACACTCGGCCGCCAGCAGATGGCAGACGCCACAGCGGCCATCGTCTCCGTCAGCTAAGTCTAGCTGCTCAACAGTCTCCTGCAGCGCAATGGTGCGCTTCTCGGCCAAGCTATGACCTTCACCAGTATCAACACCATTGTCATCAGCAAGGTTTCTAAGCCCACCGTGGAAACGCAGTTGTTGATCAAGGAAGGCAATGAACAGCCTTCGAAGGTCGGCCGCACGCTCCCCCAGCGATTCGAGGCGCGCGCCTATGAGGTCACAGTAAGCCTTACCGAAGTCAGACAGGCTCTGGCACCTGCTGAGCAAGTGTAAGCGTCGCCAGACTTCCTCCATGGAATCGTGCATTGGAATCGGCCAGATACGGTCCGGGCACAGGCTTCTCGTGGCAAGGCTCTTACCATAGTTCTCCGCCTGCGCCCGGATTCCTTCCAGTTTCTGTGTTGTTGGCAGCGAAGCGAGTCCGCCACGGGCCCGCGGCGTACGTGTTACTTCAGTTCGATGGTAGCGCCGACGCCCTCGAGTTTCTCCTTGATGACTTCGGCGTCCTGCTTGCTAAGCTCCTCGGCCAGCACGGCATCGGGAGCCGACTCCACGAGTTCCTTCGCTTCCTTCAGACCCAGGTTGGTCACCTCGCGAACGGCCTTGATGACCTGGATCTTCTCGGAGCCGATCTCCGTGAGACACACGTTGAAGGCGTCCTTCTCTTCCTCGGCGTCTCCGCCGCCTTCGCCCGCCCCCACCGCGGCTACCACAGGAGCGGCGGCTGTGACGCCCCACTCCTCCTGAAGCTTGTCCTTCAGTTCCACTAGCTGCAGAACCGTCAGCTCGTTGATCGCACTGATAATCTCGTCTACCGACATTGTTGTTCCTCCTAAGCTTCCCCACTATGCACGGGACACCGTATCGGTCCCCGTGAATTACCTGAGGTGATGTATGTGGTTCGCGTGCGCCGCGAACAGGCGTCGTGCGTGTGATGCCTACCGCTATTTCACTCGGACGCCGGCGGCAGGCCCCCCTGCACGGGGCCGACCTACTCGCCCTCGCGTTTGTCCGCGACGGCCTGCAGAGTGAACACGAGATCCGAGGCAGCCGCGTTGAGCGTATAGACCAGCGCGTCAGCCGGCCCGGCGATGGCGCCAACAACGGCGCCCTTAATGCCCTCGAGGGGCGGCAGATCCGCCAGTGCCTGCGCGCCTGAGGTATCGAACAGGCTCCCGTCGATAAACGCGGCTTTCAGTGAGATGCTCTGTCGGTCCTCGGTCAGGTCCTTGCTGAACTCCTTCAGCGCCTTGGCCGGACCGATGGGGTCCTCAGTGCAAAACATGAGGGCCGTTGGCCCGGTGAGGTAGTCACTGAGCCCCTCATAGTCGCTGTCGGCGACGGCCAGCTTCAGCAGACGGTTCTTAGCCACCCGCAGCCGCCCCCCCGCTTCACTCACCGTGGCGCGCAGTTGCGTCATAGCGTCGGCGCCGATGCCGGAAAACTCGGCCAAGTACACGCCTCCCGCCGCATCCAGATGCTCCCTGAGCTGTGCGACGGTGGCTTCTTTCTGGGGTGTCGGCATGGTTTCACCTCCTTGGATAGGAGCCCCGCAGCCCGTCACGGGCCGCCACAAGCCAGACTCCTTGATTGGTCTAGCGCTAATGCAAATACGCAAACGGCGGCAGTCGCCCAGTGTCGGGGACTGCCGCCGGTGAACGCGCGGTTAGCGCCGGCCTGGTTTGCCCAGGCCCAACGCTGCAGCTATGCCCGACCTTGGCTGGTGGGCCAATGCCCATTAAGCGATCTGCGCCAACTGTCTTCGGCCGATGCGCCCCTGCCGGGACGCGCACGCAGGTTGTCAATTTCGTTGATGGCGAACCGACTTAGGGCCGCACATAGGCCCCGCAAGAGCACAAGTCCCTGTGGGGCTCCGATGCGTCCCTCCGTGGACCGCGAAGGCGCCCCACAGCCGGCTGTTCAGCACAGGCTCGGCCGGACATGGCCTTTCCCGCCGTGGCTCTACGGCCGCATCGCCGCCGCCACTACTGCGTCGATATCCAGTTTCACGCCGGGACCCATGGTGCTGGAAAGCGCCCCGGAGCGAATGAACTTCCCCTGAATGGCGGAGGGGCGCGCCCGGTTCACCGTCGCGATCAGGCTCAGCACGTTTTCGAGCAACTGCTCCTCGGAGAAGGACAGTTTGCCGACGCCAACGTGGATCCCGGCGCCGCGGTCCATCCGATACTCGAGCTTGCCCGCCTTCAGCTCCGCCACGGCGGTGCCTACGTCGGCCGTTACGTTGCCGGCTTTCTTGGACGGCATCCGTGGGCCCAGCTTGCGCCCCAGCGGACCCACCACACGCATCATCTGCGGCTGCGCGACGAGTATATCGAACTCGTCCCAGCCCCCGTCCACAGCTTGCACAAGGTCCTCGGCGCCGACGCGGTCGGCTCCGGCGTCGATCGCGGCCTGTGCGCCGTCGCCCTCGGCGAACACGGCCACACGCGGAACCTTGCCGGTCCCATGCGGGAGCGTGGTGGTGCCGCGAACCGTCTGATCGCCTTGTGCCGGATCAGCGCCAAGCTTCAGGTGCAATTCCAGCGATTCGTCGAACTTCGCGCTCGCGGACTGCTTGATGAGCGCAAGGGCTTCTTGCGCGGAATACAGGCGCCCCCTTTCCACGCTATTGGCCGCCTTCTGATATCTCTGACTGTGTCTCGACATGTGGTGTGACACCTCTCTTGCCTCGAGGCGGCAGCCGGATGACGTCCCGACCGCTCCCACCCTGTGGTGGTGTTCCTCTGTGGCGGCTTTAGTCGGGTACGACCTCAATGCCCATTGTGTAGGCGGTACCGGCGATGATGCGCATGGCGGCCTCGATGTCGCGGGCGTTGAGGTCCTCCATCTTGCGCTGCGCAATCTCCCGCACCTGAGCAGCGGTGACCTGGGCGACCTTCTCCCTGTTCGGCTCACCCGATGCGCGCTCCAGCCCGGCCGCACGCTTCAGCAGACTGGCGGCTGGGGGCGTCTTGCACACATAGGTGAAGCTACGATCCTGGTAGACCGTAATCTCCACGGGAATGATATCGCCCATCTGCTGCGCGGTCTTCTCGTTGAACGTCTTGCAGAACTCCATGATATTGACGCCGTGCTGGCCCAGCGCAGGCCCCACCGGGGGCGCCGGATTCGCCTTGCCGGCCGGACAGTGCAACTTGACGACTGCTAGGACTTTCTTTGCCATGCTCGATACCCCTTACAGGCAGACAAGCGCGCCGGCACTGCCTCGGCTCACGCGCATGCCGAGGCGCTTTGCGGGCACTACTTACAGTTTCTCTATCTGAGTGAAGTCAACTTCGACCGGCGTTTCACGCCCGAAGATGGAGATCAGTACCTTGAGCGTCTCGCGCTCCGGATTGACCTCCACGATGCGGCCGGAAAACTCGTTGAAGGGGCCCTCGGTAACGCGCACCCCTTGGTTGACAGTCCAGATCGTCTTCGGCTTCTGTGACTCCTCGCCGACGGTCTTGAGGACCTCGCCGGCCTCGGATTCCTTGAGCGGAACGGGTGTGTTCGCCGAGCCCACGAAATGCGTGACGCCCGCGGTCTGCTGGATGAGATGGCGCAACTCGTCCGTCAGGTGCATCTGTACCAGAACGTATCCGGGATACAGCTTGCGCTTCACCTCGCGCCGCTTCCCGGCAGAGGAGCGGATTTCCGTCTCGGTCGGCACGAGAATCCGCCCCAGCAGATGCTCCAACGAATGCGCACCCACCATCTTCTCAATCTGCGCCTTGACCTTGTTCTCTTTGCCGGTGAGAGTATGCACAACGTACCACTGCATGTCAGAAGCTCCCTGCTTGTGCGGCCGCCTGTCCTTGGGTGGGTTACTGTGAGACGCCCAGGAGCATCATAATCCTGGTCAGGAGCATATCGAGTACCCCGACCCAGACCGCAACGATGCCCACCGCGATGATGACCACCACGGTGAAGGAGTAAGTTTCCTCGTGACTAGGCCAAACGACGCGCTGCAGCTCGGCGTGCACGTCCTTGAGAAAGCTCCCGAGCCTGACGAAGGGCCGCGTCAATCTGGATACGAAAGATGTTCCCTGGGCTTTAGCAGTGGCCATGCCACAAACCTCGTCTCGCCCCTTCGGGGCAACGCGCGATGTTTGGAAAACTGAAGATGAATAGACGCGCCGCGGGCGCGATGCTTCGCGCCCGCGAGGCCGTGCGTGTCGATGGCAGGGGCGGCCGGACTCGAACCGACAACCTACGGTTTTGGAGACCGTTGCTCTGCCAAATTGAGCTACGCCCCTACTGCGCCTGACGCACCCCGCAATGCGGCTACTTGCGCAACCGCGCTTCGGTATGCTCCGTGTGCTTATTGCACCGCCGACAGTGCTTCTTTAGCACAAGCCTATCGGGCACGTTCTGACGGTTCTTCGCGGTCAAATACCCCTGCGACTTGCACTCGCTGCACTGTAGAATCATCTTGGTTTGAGCCAATCTGAACACCTTCTACGCTGATAGCCTTGCCATCCCACACCCCTGGGCGGCGGCCGCTGCTACTGCTCCAGCACCTTGGTGACGACGCCGGCGCCCACGGTATGTCCGCCCTCGCGGATCGCAAACCGAAGGCCCTCTTCCATCGCGATGGGCGTGATCAGAGAAG
>Ga0272441_10016992_pt1 | contig 10000 bp, 8 predicted proteins | sample SSMProp6N_FD_193582 | JGI IMG/M metagenome (GOLD analysis project Ga0272441, IMG submission 193582) | Marine sediment archaeal communities from Little Sippewissett salt marsh, Falmouth, MA, United States - SSM-Prop-6N | ecosystem: Environmental > Aquatic > Marine > Wetlands > Sediment ...
TCGACACGAACCCGATCGAATGCTCAGCATGCGGGTTCGCGTTCGCCCGAGTTTCACTGCGTGAAACTCGCAAGCCCGACGCTGCATAGCAGCGCCGGGCCATCCTGATCGGGAGTACCCCGGACCCGGACACTTCGCACCTGCCGAGTTTGCACGGCGAATCGATGCAAACTCACAAGCTGGCCGAAGCCCACGTGTGGATCGGCCAGCCAAGTTCAGAATCCTGTCACTTACTTCCCGGGGGTAAACATACGGGGGAGCGAGCATGTGCTCGCTCCTTGTGCAGTCCCACCCGTCCATCATGAGTTGCACGTCGCAACCAGGAAGTCCTGCCGCAGGAATCCGCTTGCTGACTAGATCCATTGGCACGAAACAGGTGATTGAGTTGCCACTGCACGAAGTGTACTCATTGCGGAGAATGCCAAAGGACATGCCTTCCTGCCCTCAATGGCTGTGCTGAGATGGATGCTGAGATAGCCTCGCCGGTCATGCAATCCCTCCGCTCCAGCGTAGCTGGCGGCAGCGCCGCGCCATGAGGTGCGCGGCGCTGCCGCTGGGTTACTCAGAGAACCAGGCTGTGTCCACGATTCCGTCACGATCGAGGTCCGTGAGCACGAGGACTCTCCATGTGTGATAGAACCGCGAACTCGCAACCGCGTAGTGGGCCGTGTACTGAACGTCGTCAGCTTCACCGTCGGAATCGATGTCGCCAATGAAGACATCGTTCGACGCCGCGATTCCGAGCCGAACGTCGACAATCCCGTTGCTTTCCAGGTCCAGTGCAACGCTTGCAGCGATCCCATCTGCATCGATGTCCTCGAGCCATAGCTGATCCGCCGTGCCTTCGTCGAGGTCAAGTTCAATTGCATACGCAATGGGGCAGTTGTCAGGATCATTGGCATTCGTGCCGGCTGCCATCTCCGCCGAATCGGAGAACCCATCTCCGTCCGTATCGACCGTGTCCGCCTGCAGCGGCGGTTCGAGTTCGGGACCCAACACGACGGGGTGGCTCTCGGGATCGTCCGGGTTCGTGCCCGCCTCCATCTCGACAGCATCGGGGAACCCGTCGGTGTCCGTGTCGACGCGCACGTCCGTCAGTGGTCCCGCGTACGGCATGATGTCTCCGAAGCAGGGATTGGGATCGATGCCATCGATGAAGCCATCTGAATCGGAGTCGCGATTGGTCGGATCGAGTACGTCACAGATCGTACCCATCACGTAGTACTCGTCGACACCGTCATGATCGAGATCCAATTCAAATCCCGGATCGACGCAGGCCCACGCAACCTCTTCGCCATCGAGAAGCCAGTCGTTGTCCGTGTCGTGGTCCAGAGGATTCGTTCGGTTGAACGAGTAGAACGCGGATGGATTCGGCTGAAACCGTTCAGCGTAGTCACTCAGTCCGTCGCCGTCGGTATCCGGATTGCACGGGTTGGTCTCAGCAGGATCTGGCATCGAGGGCCCAGGAAGCGGATCGGTGTAGTCGAAGTCGCTCGGCAGGAAATCGAAGTTCCCATTGGCGTTGGCGTCCTCATAGCCGTCGCTGAGTCCGTCATCGTCGGTATCCTCATCCAACGGATCTAGACATCCACAATCCGGATACGGGACGTCGATCGTCCTCCCAAAGGAATCGACAGAGGGGATCATCCACTCGCGAGAGGTGGAGAAACCGAGTTTCTCAATGCCGTCGCCTAGCCCGTCCCCGTCCGTGTCATATCGGTTGGGGTCGGTTTCCCCGACATCCCAAGACCCGTTCCCGTTCTCGTCCTCACCGAGACCGTCCGGGTTCGGATGATCTCCGATTCCGCTGGCACTCCCTGTCGTGCAGGAACAGAGCGGGTTGATGCCGGTTCCCGACGGCGTGTTTGCGCCGCCGTCGCAGAGCCCGTCGCCGTCCGTATCAGGCATCACCGGATTGGTGGGATTGCTGCCCCACAGCTCCGCGGAGTCAAGGACCCCATCGTCGTCCGTGTCGTCATCAAACGGATCCGTCGGGATCGGTCCAAGGCCGAGCACCTCGTGGCCGTCGCACCGCCCATCATCATCGCCGTCCCAGTCGAGGAAATCCATGCTCCTCATGTGCTCGAATCCGTCGAGAATCCCATCGCCATCCGAGTCTTCGTCGGCGATGCTCGGAAGGTCGTCAGGCAACAGCTCGAGGTTGTCGCCACTGCCGGGAACCTTGACAACGTACAGCGCTCCAGGGAAGGCGTACGTTGGGTCATCCGCGAGGTCGGCATATGCGTCCAAGTTGTCACGCAGGCCGTCCCCATCCGAATCGAACGAGTTGACGAATCCGTCTCGTGGGTCCGGCATGCCGAGGCATCCCAACGGCATCTCGTAGTAGTCGCTGATCCCGTCGCCGTCCGAATCCTTCACCAGCGGATCCGCGTGGTCACGATCGTCCGGCGAGAGCCACGTGGCCACTTCGTCGCCGTCAATGATTCCATCGCCGTCTGTATCGGGGTTACACGGGTCAGTGAAGTAGATCAGCAATTCGTCACCGTCCCCCAGCCCGTCGTCATCGGTATCGTCATCTTTGGGATTCGGACAGGCACAGTCACAGCCACCTTCGAAGCTGAAGTACCCGTCTGCTTGATCCACCTCAAGCGCATCATTCAGACCATCATTGTCCCAGTCCGGGTCAAGGTCGGTCGTCCCCATAATGGCTTCAACGATTCCCGGAAGGCCGTCAAGATCCAGGTCTGTCGTCGCGATTACCACGTAGGTATCCATCGTAAGTGTGACAAACCCGATGGCAGCTGCCGCGATATCACTCACCGGAATCGTCGTACCCGAGATCACCCCAAAGCCGGCTCCGACGACAATGTCCGGAATCATGTCCGTGATGATGTTCGTCAAGCTGAGCGCAAGCGCTGCGATATCCGTCGCGAACACGCCCGCATTGAGTCCGTAGAGAATCGCCTGGACATCCAAGTCCCCGCAGTCTCCTCCTGAGGGCAGCCACGCGGGGTTGTCCCGTGTCACTGATGCGGAAGCAAACGAGTGGACGTGAACCCGGTCCGTCGGATCATACTTGACGTTTACCGGCACGAAGATGCTGTCAGGTGCAGAGACAGAAACGGGGCTCGGACCGCCGGTGTACATGCCGACAAGCACGTCACTCGTGGCCGTATCGATGACTTGCCCTACGGGAGCGGTTGCGACACCAGGAAGACCTGCTTCCTCAGTCGTCGTCATCTGACAGTCACAGCCTGCGGCCGTAGCTACACAGTCGATGCTCGACTCGGTTGGTCGCCGCTGGACACTCTGTCCGAACGCGCCAATGCTTTCCGCATGGATTCCATCATTCGGATGGTAGGTTGCGCTGATCGTGTCCATGTCGCCGTCGAGGTCCAACGCTGTGCACGCATACCGATACTCAGCTGTTGAGGCGGCGGCTGGGCCCTGAGTAAACGCACTCCAGGGCGTAATCACAACGACGCCGGCAGTCAGAGTCTGTGAGATCGTCAGGGTGCCCGCGGGCGCGCACGGGGTTCCTGGAGGCGCGTACACGGTCCATCCGCATGTCGAATCCTTGACGGTTACGTTGATCGACCCTGTCTCGTTGACAAGCAATACGCCTACATCTCCGCCTGAAGTGAGAACTTCAACAATAGTTTCCGTGGGACGGAGCACCACGTTCAGCAAGCCGTCTCCGGATCGCGGGTCGTAGGTTCCATCCCCGCTGTAGTCTGCCGTAATCGTGGTCGTGCCTTCGTCGTTCGCGCCAGGCACATACGTGACGCTACCTGTGCCGCCACTCAGTGTCACTGTAGACCCAGAGGGGAAGGTGCCGTTCGCGGCGCCGTCAGAGAATGTGACGGTTCCGGTTGGAGTTCCACTCTCGCCTGTGACTGTAACCTGGCAAGTGGCCAACTCGTAGATCTTGGCATCGCCCGGTGGCAAAGTCACCGTGACCGTTGGTGTCGCTGCCAGTGCCGCCGCTGAAATCAACAGCATCCAAACGACCAAACCCAAGGCTATGACCCTGCCTTTCGAAGACAGCGGCATCCCTTGCGGTCTGGCTTCTGGCCTTTCCTTCGAAAGAATCGATCCGTCACTCACAGTCCCATCTCCCTTGACATATTCACTCTCTGAATGGCCGAGTCCTCCGGTGACGCCATGTTGTTTCCCGAGGATCATGGCTAGAACACCAACCTTGCACTCAGCAAGCCTTGCACGAGGCCGCTTCGCCCGAATCGCGCGGATACCGAGAAGGTGATCGGTGTAAACCGTAAGGACAGTGCCGGAGACATCGAGACGAGTCGTAATGAGCCGTTCTCTTTCCCAATGCTGCACACCAACGTGCCGGAGATTGTCCCGTAGGTGAGGCTGCTGCCGATGGTAACCTGGGAGAAGCCGCTGGCGGAGGTTATGGAGCTGCTCGAGTAGATGCTGCCTTGCATGATCCCCGTGTCGATCTCGGACTGGCAGCGGATCGAGGCGCTCTCGAATTCGAATGCATCGGACAACTGCACACTCACCATGACGATATCACACAGCGATGTCGAGAAGGAGAAGCCGGAGATGGACAACGGGAACAGAGAAAACGCCCCCGAGAGGTCCAAGTCCCACAACCCGCTGATGGATCCGCCACCTGACAATGTCAAAGGCTCAGGCTCGCACGGCTCCACAGCGAGGCTCAGCCACAGCGAGACGCCGCAATACTGGATTCCCGAGAGTGTGAGCGTTTCCGTGAATCCGAAGTCGTTGCACAGACTATGGTCCTTGTCGACGCTGCCGGAAGCCGACCAACCAATGACACTCGTCGCTGACGAGTTTGCATAGTAGTTGGTTACGCTTCGTAGCGTGACGCCTGGGTAGACCTCGGCAGTGATCGTGAGCATGTCTCCGACATGGACAGACTGGCTCTGCAGCGTGTACTGGAGCGGACCGAAGTCGATCGCCGGATTCGGGAACGTGACATCCTGAACCATCAGCAGGTTCTTGAAATCCAGCCCGCCCACGCTCCCCGACACCGAGAGGCGCGCTGTGACAAACATCAGATCTCCTCCAGGAGGAATGGGGATGTAGTTCGTGAAGTGATTGACATCCACAACGGTCTCAAACGGTGTCGCGAACCAAAGCTCCGGCTTGAAGGAGAGCGGGCCGAGGGCGAACGAAGCATCGACGATGCAGCGCTCCAATCCAGCCACTCCCATGGAGGTGTTGAGATGGGACTCGAAGTCTCCGAAACCGACGCGGAGATCGAGCAAGGAATCGACACCGAACTTGAAGACCGTGAGCTTGCCGGGAGAGGAGACTTGGATCTCGTCGACCAGCGTTGCCGGAATCGGAATGGCCTGGATGTCAAGCCCGTATTGCCCCGAAACGCTCAACTTCCCTTGACAAGCAAGGGAGATTGCCGCCAATCCCACCGCACACAGGAATGCCGTCATCGAGAATCCCCGGTGATGCCCCACACCTTGACGGGATTGAGGATCCCGACTCCCTAGCCTCCGCATTGTGACCTCCTCCTTGCACGCCGCCAGCCAATCGGGCGAAAAGGGCGGAAACGGCGTCGTGGGAGGTGACGGATGTCACACTCGGGACTCCTCGATGAAATGGCACACAACGCGAAGACGCGTGTACGTTTTTCGTCGAGGAGAGGGTCAAGCACGTCCCGCGGATCTGGCAGATTACACAGGATGTGTCGGCGCCCTTTCCTCTTCCTTTTGCTGTCTACTGCATTACCCTCCGATCGCACAGAGTACTTCCTCCGCGCGAGTGCTTTCCGTTTCTTCTAGAGAGGATCGAGGAATGTGACGAAACGACGCGCAATCCGTAGGAACCGCGTTGCTCATGGCCCGAAACCCTCCGACCGTTGGCAGCTCGGCGGTCGCAACATGCCGCGGCGACCCGTAGCTTTGCGTCGCAGACTGGACTTGCGGTGCCCTGAGCAACGGTAGCAGCAATGTACAGGGATGTGTACATCCGTGTCAAGTGTGTGCCGATAATCTTATGATGAGCTTAAACTGGAGGGAGATGTCAAGCTTCCATCTCCGGACTTCCGCCATGAAGCTGGTCCAGACATGATGGTGGAGCCGACGTGGACGGACACGTTTGGACGACCTGCCTCACGAATTGAAGCCAGTTCAGGATTTGGCCCAGACTGCCTCCCGCAACTCCGACAAGAGCCTACCTGATCTTCTTCATGAACCCTGCTCGGAGGAGAGGCCAACATGGATGAGTCAGGAAGGTGAATCTGCGAGTCTCAACCGCAGAGAAGAAAGGAAACACGGCGACACGAAGACGAAGCCGTATCACACAAGGAGTCCCGCAATAGCCCCCGACTGGGCGACCGCGCAGTTCCAAGTCCGTCCACGGAGGGGTAGAGAAGGCGCGGGACTCCGCCTGCGCCGCTTCGTCAGTCTTCCCCGCGGAGATGTCTGTCGCGGAAGTCGCGGACCGCGCGGGGTGCCTCGCCGGTCCATCCCGTGGCCCCACCGTGCATTGCCCCCTCCACGAGGACGAGCTCTGAGCTGACGCCGGCTTCCTGAAGCAGGTCGAAGAGCGTCACCACAAAGGTGTCAGGTCTGTATTTTTGGCCTTTCAGTTCGGTCTCGACCTGCTTTGCGATCACGCTGATTGTCGAATCGTGCAGATCGAGATGCTTGAGCGTTCCTTGCCCGTGTGCTCATGGATGCGCACAGCACGCTTGGGCGAACTCGATGGGGTTTGGGCTGAACACGCGACAGCGTTCCACGAGGGAGCAAAGCGAAGGCTGCGCTCTCCGGCACGGCCTTCGTCGCTTGATGCCGGTGGCGTGATTGGCTACCGACGCCCGCCCATCGTCGGTTGGCCGCCCATTCCACCCGTCGATCCCAGCGTCGTGACCGAGCTTGAGATGGTGAACGATCCCACGCTCGTGCCGGATCGGTAGGTGCCGCTCGAATAGAGACCGTCGGTACTCGATCCGCTCGCGGAACCGCTGACGGAGACGGTGTAGGACTCACCCGTCTCAAGTGCCGAGGACGACAGCACGAAGGACTGCCGGGTCTTCGCCCGCGCGAACGAGACGATGTTTTCGCCATCGGCGCTTTCGATGTGAATGAGCGTCCCCGTAGACACCGCAGACATCAGGTTGACCATGACGGAGTTCTGTGCGGATGAACTGCTCGGGGCCTGCGCCATCCCAACGCTTCCGGTGACGACGAGGGTTCCTTCGGATACCTGGAACGAGTTCAGCACGAGCTCAGGCAATCCAGCGCGCCGTTTCCGCCGTCGGTCGGGCCGTTGACGATGACGACGCCGTCCGTCATGGTGATGGTGCCATTCGCATCGAGCCCGTCTCCGCCCGCGTTGATGTAGAGGTATCCGCCGTTGATGGACAGATGCAGGTTGCAGACGTGCTGAACATGTTCTGTCCTGGCCGCCCGCCAAGTGCGGAGCCGGCGTTTCCACCGGCGGCATTGATCCCGTCGTCGTCGGCGACGACACGCACGGTCCCGCCGTTGAGCGAGATGGCCACGCTCTCGATCCCTTCGTAGCTCTTGCTGATGGTGATTGCGCCTGCGTTGATCTCGATCGACGTGTCTGCATGGATGCCGTCGTCGCCGGACGAGATGACGAGGGTGCCTCCGTTGATCTCGAGGGTGTCGTTGGAGTGGATGGCGTCGTCGGACGAATCGATCTCGATCGTCCCGCCGGAGATCGTCAGCGACGTGCCCGCCTTCAGCCCCTTCGCACTCGTGGACGCACCAGATGTCGACGAGTTGCTCTGCGGTCCCCAGCTTCCCCATCCGCTCTGCGTGCTGCTGTTTGCGCTTCCCCCGCCGGTGACAAGGTCGATGTCGCCACCGTTGATCACCAAGGCTGTTTCCGCTTGGATCCCGTCTGCGCCCGCCTCGATGGCAGTCGTGCCGTTCTCGATGAGGATGATTCCTTGCGTCTCATCGTCGGTTCCGTTGGATTGCAGTCCAGCTCCTCCCGCGTCGATGGTGATGTCCGCCTCGCGGATGGTGATCGAGTTGCGGCCCTTCAATCCATCGTTGGCGGCAATCACGGTGATGCTTCCACCCTCGATCAGCAAGTCGTCCTTGCTCTGAATGCCGTCGTTGGCGTCGGCAATCACGGTGAGTGAGCCGTCGTCGGCGATCGTCAGGTCATCATGTGCAGATCGCCGCGTCCGGCTCATCCTCTCCAGCGACGAGGACGTATGTCGCCCCGTCTTCCACGATGTTGCTCGTGCCGTCGTTTCATTTCGTGTGTCACTCCTTTCATGGTCTACGATGACGGCTCGTGGTTTCGGTAACGATGGCGCTCAAGGACGTTGAACATGCGGCGGAGAGATGGCGGATTGATGGAGATCTCGCCGCTTCTCATGGATGATGTACATAGGATGCTCAGTGCGCTGAGCCGGATGGGAGGTCGGTCATGAAGGCGCTACGGATTCGGGGCGGCGAAGTCGTCCATCCACAGACGTCTAGGACGACAAGAGAGGACGTCTGGATCTGTGGTGGGCACATCTCCGCAAGCGAATGCGGCGAAGCGACGGTCCTTGATGCGTCAGGACTGTACGTCGCGCCCGGCTTCATCGACCTGCAGGTGAATGGGGGCGTCGGCCACAGCTTCGAAAACGCATCCGTGGCGCAGATCGACAAGATCGCCGGCTTTCACGCTTCGCACGGTACCACAGGCATGCTTCCTACGGTGGTGACCGCGCCGATCGAGGAGATGCGCGCCTCGGTGGAGAGGATGAGACTGGCGAACCACCCCGCCATTCTTGGAGCGCACATCGAAGGCCCGTTCATCGCGCCGGCAAGAAAGGGCGCGCACAACCGGGACCACATCGCGGAGCCGTCCGTCGACGTCTTGAACCAACTCCTGGGCGAGAACGGCGCATTCGTCCGAGTCATGACGCTCGCTCCCGAGTTGCCCGGGGCGAACGAGGTGATTGCCGAGATACGAAGGCGGGGCATCGTCGCATCGATGGGACACTCCGACGCTTCGTACGAGCAAGCGATGGAGGCCATCACGCGTGGCGTCACGCTGTTCACCCATGTGTTCAATGCGATGCGCATGGCGCACCACCGTTCCCCCGGCGTCGTTGGGGCGGCGCTTGCGTCGGACACAATGGTGGAACTCATTGCCGACGGTATCCACGTACACCCGGGCGCTGTTCGCTTTCTGTTCAAGGCGAAAGGAGCGGATCGAGTCTGCCTTGTCACCGACGCAGTCAGCGCGGCGGGGCTGCACGACGGAGAGCATCAGCTCGGGGGCCTCAAAGTGATTGCTGTCAACGGAACCGCCCGGTTGGAGGACGGGACGCTCGCGGGCAGCACACTGACGATGGATCAAGCCCTCAGAAGATACCTGTCCGCTTCGGGCTGCAGCATTGCAGATGCCGTACGGGCGGGCAGTCTCAATCCTGCGAAGGTCCTGCGGCTGGACGACCGAAAGGGAAGCCTCGACCCCGGCAAGGATGCGGACGTGACCGTCTTCGATGACGAACTCAACGTTCACTGGACCATTATCAATGGCGAGGTCGTCTTTGCGCGTGATCGTCAAGCATGACTACGAGGACGTGAGCCGCGTAACAGCTCGCCTCGGGGGGGGCTGGACAACGTTGCGGAGCATCCACTCACCATGAGCATCAAGGCCATCATGCTCGCTCGTTCCATCCTGCTTGTGGCCTTGGGCAATCGCAAGGCGAGGATTTTTCAGCAGGCGCTCCAGGGCCCCGTGACGAGGGAGATCCCCGCATCGGTCCTCCAGCTGCATCCCGATGTGACCGTCCTGATCGACAGGACGATCTCTCTTTCCGAAGCGTGATGTAGAACGGCTCGGAAGCCGCCGTCATGGCCGCACCGCTCCTGGTGAACTCTTCGCAAGCGCAACTTCAAGCAACCGCTCTCACGAGCCGATGGCCTTGACGCGCGACACTCGTGTTGTCGATTCTTCCCGAACGTCTCGGGGGGGCAGTCTCGCTGGGCCGGCTACTCCAACTCGGTCACCACGATGTTGTCGAACGCCATGTGGGCGTTGGTCACGCCGT
>Ga0272441_10016993_pt1 | contig 9999 bp, 8 predicted proteins | sample SSMProp6N_FD_193582 | JGI IMG/M metagenome (GOLD analysis project Ga0272441, IMG submission 193582) | Marine sediment archaeal communities from Little Sippewissett salt marsh, Falmouth, MA, United States - SSM-Prop-6N | ecosystem: Environmental > Aquatic > Marine > Wetlands > Sediment ...
CTGACCGCGGAGATCCGTACCAGACTGGCGCAACGGCCCGCGGCCCCCTGAATGACCCGCTGGACGTGAAGGGGTGACAGCGGGGCGTGTTCCGCGTCGATGCAGAGCCAGTCAAAGCCGGAGGATGACAGGATCTCTCCGGTTTCCGGGATTCCAATGGTTACGAACAGGCCGGTAAGCAGTTCACCCTGTTGCAGGCGTTTACGGAAAGTTGTATTCATGGGGGTGCCTCCGCCAGGATTGTACGTCAGGATATCACCTGGAGCAAGGAAGCGTTCGGGGAGTGAGAGATTTGACGGCTTCGTCATATGAATTTCCTGGAGACGGTTATGCGAAAATTCGCCGCCTTTTTGTTGATTGCATCGGTATTGTCCCCGGGATGTAACCCGGAGCGGAACCAACACGATAACATGGTGCCGGAATCGCAACCCCGCAGGTTGATGCCGACGGATCTCGACTACCGGGGGGCGTTCCGATTGCCCCGGGACACCTTGGGGGATACCTGGGAATGGAGCGGTACTGCCGGGGGCATGACCTATCGGGAAGGGGGGGACGCCCGTGGCGGGGATGACGGTTACCCCGGGTCTCTGTACATCAGCGGTCACGCCTGGCGTATGCAGGTAGCGGAAGTCTCCATCCCCGCCCCGGCCTGGACGGAGCGGATGGATGTGACCCGTCTGCCGCGGGCGCGTACCCTTCAGGATTTTCACCCGGTGGCCGGGCGCCTCGCCGCGGTAGAAAACCTGGAAATCATGCGTACCGGGCTGGCGTTCCTGCCTTCCTGGCCCGGCGGGACCGCGGCGCGGTTGTATTTCTGCTGGGCGGAACATTTCCAGGAGGACGGCCCCTACCACGGCTGCTGTTCTCCGGACTTGTCCTCTCCCGATGTGTTCGGCCCCTGGCGGGTCGGCAGCCTGCGGGTATACTCGGTAAACGATTATCTTTTTCGCATTCCCCGGGGTTGGGCCGGGGAAAACGCTCCGGGATATTTCCTGGCTACCGGACGCTTCCGGGATGGCGGCTGGTCCGGTCAGGGGCCGGCATTGATCGCCATGGGACCGGGACTTGAGGGCAATCCCCCGGAAAAAGGAACCCGGCTGGATGCGCTGCCCCTGTTATTGTATACGTCCACCGAGGACAGCAGAACCTCCCAATACGTGATGGACGGGTACCACCATTCCGATGAATGGACGGGAGGCGTATGGGTCGATTCCGCACGCTTCCGGGCCGTGATTTTCGTGGGGACCAAGGGCCGCGGGAATTGCTGGTATGGGGACAAGGAAGGTCCCTGCCTGGAATGCCGGGGCGAACGCGGCTGGTGGAGCGACGGTTTTGAGGGGGGATTCCTCTTTTACGACCCCGATGACTTCGCCGCGGTGGCTCGGGGAGAAGCCGCTCCCCATGACCCCCAGCCCTACGCCTTCATGGTTGTGGATTCCCGGTTGTTTCATATTGAATCAGAACAGGAATGGCATCACCTGGGCCCGTGCGCCTGGGACGGTGAACGGCGGATCCTTTACGTATTGGAACCATGGGCCGATGGCAACCGCGGCGTTATTCACGTATGGAGGATCAAGAACGAGGATTGAAACCAAACTTTCCTTTCCCGGTTGCGTACAATTGATTAAACTATCCATCCCAGGAGGTGAATGATGTCCGTGCATCGTCGTCGTGAATTTCTCAAACGCAGCGCCATCGGTCTGGCGGGGGCCGCCGCGGCCCCGGTAATGGCTTTTCGAGCGGATGAAAAAACATCGGGAGGCAAAAACGCGCCGGCCCAACCGAGGATTCGAGAATACCGCCCCCTGGGCCGTACCGGGTTCAAAGTATCGGATATCAGTACCGGTTTCGTAAACAATGAAGCCGTCCTCAACGCTCTGCTGGACGCGGGGATCAATTATATCGACACGGCGGAGAGTTATGGAAACGAGCCGGTAGTCGGTAAAGTGCTGAAAAGCCGGGACCGGAGCAAGGTTTTCGTCACGACCAAGCTGGAGATCAAGAAGGACCTCAGCCGGAAGGGGTTTTACGAAAGAGCGCTCAAATGCCTGGAACGACTGGAGATGGATTACGTGGACTGCCTGATGATCCACAGTTGCGAAACCGTTGCGGCGGTCAAAACTCCGGGGTTTCATGAGGCCATGGAGCAATTGAAAAAAGAGGGACGCTTGCGGCATGTGGGGCTCTCCAACCATGGCAGCAATCACGCGCTGGTTTCCAAGGATTCCATGGAGGATATCTGCCTTGCCGCGATCAAGGACGGGCGTTTCGATGTTCTGTTGCTGGCGTATAATTTCGCCCAGGAAGATCATGGCGCCAAGGTCCTGGAAGCGGCTCATGCCCGGGGAGTGGGGACCACCCTCATGAAGATCAATCCCTACGGCAATTATCACCGTCTCAAGGGCTATCTGGAAAAAGCGGAAAAACAGGGGAAAGAGATTCATCCCGCTTACAAGGAGATGTACGAGAAGTTCAAGGCCAAGACCGAGAGGGCCAGTGATTTCTTCGCGCGATACAACCTGAAAGGAGCTGAAGAGATCCGTGCGGCGGCTATCCGATTTTGCCTCAACAATCCCCATGTTTCCACGGTATGCCGGTCTTTCCGCAGCTTCGAGGACGTGGAGACTTTGGTCGCCCTGTCGGGTACCCGCCTGGAATTACCGGATCGCCAGGTTATCCGGGCATTTAAAAGTGAATTGGCTCCGTTTTATTGCCATCACGGCTGCAACGAATGTGAAAGCCGCTGTCCCGCGGAAGTTCCCGTCAACGCCGTGTTGCGGTATTTTCATTATTACGCCGCCGAGGAACGCCAGAAATACGCCATGAAGTGCTACGCCCGCCTGGAGGGCGCCAATGCGTCGGCCTGCCTGGATTGCTCCGGGTTCTGTGAATCCGCCTGCCCGCATGGTGTCGCCACCCGGTCCATGCTGGCCATGGCTCACGGGAAGCTGTCCCTGTACTCCTGATTTGCGTAAACTTGCGGGGATTTGACTTTCCCCCCGGTCCGGTGTAGACAATCTCCGGAAGAGAAGTGTTTCCCCGGGGGGATGATGAAGGTTTTCCTGACCGGAGCCACGGGGTATATCGGCAAGCGTCTGCTTCCGGTACTCCTGAAGGAAGGTCATCAGGTTACCTGCTGCGTGCGGGACCTCCGCCGTTTCCGGATTCCTCTGCAGTTCGCCGGACAATACCGGGTGTGCCAGGTGGATTTTTCCCATCCCGTAACCCTTCCCTCGGATGTTGACGGCATGGACGTGGCTTTTTATCTGATCCATTCCATGTCTTCCGCTATCCGTCGCTTCGAGGATCTGGAATCCGAGACGGCGCGGAACTTCGTGGCCTGCATGGATGCCGTCGGCGTAAAACAGATTGTGTTTCTCAGCGGAGTCAGCAGTGATGGGCCTCTCTCAGCCCATATGCATTCCCGGCGGAACGTGGAGCGTATCCTGCAAGGCGGCCGCGCCCCGGTCACGGTTTTGCGCGCGGGCATCGTGGTCGGATCGGGAAGCGCTTCCTTCGAGATCATCCGGGACCTGGTCGAAAAACTGCCCTTCATGGTTGCCCCTCGCTGGATCCAATCATTGTGTCAACCCATTGCGGTTCGTGATGTGATCGGATGCCTGACCGGGGTGATGGGCGATTCCGGAACCATGGGAAGGACTTTCGATATCGGCGGTCCGGACATGTTGACCTACAAGCAGATGCTGATGGAATACGCACGCATTCGCGGGCTCCGGCGCCTGATCTTCACCCTGCCTTTCATGACTCCGCGCCTGTCTTCCTATTGGTTGTATTTTATTACTTCCACTCCATACAAGCTGGCGGTAAACCTGGTGGACAGCATGAAAGCCGACGCGGTCTGCGCCGATTGTTGTCTGCAGCGCAAATTGGGACAACAACCCCTGGATTATGCCGGGGCCATCCGGGCGGCGTTCCAGGTGATCGAGCAGAATGCCGTAATCTCCAGCTGGAAGGACGCGCTGGTTTCCTCCTCCGCCATGGACCAGTTGCGGGATTTCGCCAGGGTACCGACCCATGGCTGCGTATCCAATGCGCAGAGAGTGGATCTGGATATCCGGGAAATGGACCGGGTGCGTGGCAACATATGGGCCATCGGCGGAGACAGGGGGTGGTACTATGCAGATCGGCTTTGGGCGTTGCGGGGCCTGTTGGACCGCCTTGCCGGAGGGGTGGGCCTGCGTCGCGGGCGTACCCGGCCGGATACCCTGCATACCGGAGACGCCCTGGATTTCTGGCGCGTCGTGGTCGCCGACCATGCCCGGGGCCGGCTCATGCTGTACGCGGAAATGAAACTGCCCGGAGAAGCTTGGCTGGAATTCGAGGTCTCCCGGAAGGCCGGAGGCGCCATGTTGAAACAGACGGCGACTTTCCGACCCAGTGGAATCCTGGGGCGTTTGTACTGGTACCTGCTCTGGCCGGTCCACATTCCGATTTTCCGCGGTATGGCGAGACGGATCGTCGCCTTCCAGCCGGACCAGTAATCTCTCTCCCGGAATAGGAACGAGGTTACAACGGCAGCAGAGCTTCCACCAAACCGATGATGAATCCCAGCACGCCGCCGGAAAAGAGGATAAAACGGATCTCCGGCCCTGAAGCCCGGCGGATCGCCCTTTCCAATTGGGAAAGATCGGCTGCGGAGATCTTCTCCACCATGATCTTTTCCAGGTCGGCATCGTTCAGAGCCAGTTCCAGGATCTCATCCTTCACGTAACCGTCCCGGTCAAAGATATAGCGCCAGGTCAGTTCCCGCAATCCCCGGGACAAGATTCTGCGGCCCAGCCGGGGCATGAGGGTAAGCTGGCGTTCAACCAGGCGGTGAATGCTGCGCCGGGCCTTTTCCCTGTCAACCATGCGGCGGATTTCAGCTGTATTCAAGAGGTATGTGCGCACGATTTCAGCGGTACTGCGGGCAATGGCGGCTTTGCGTTTTTCCAACAATCCCTGGATGCCCAGAATGCGGCGTCTGGGGCGGAATAAGAGGGTGATGGCGATCCAATTGGTCAGGTAACCCAGACTGGCGCCCAGCAGGGGAAAGATCAGAAACCGTGGCCACTGACTCATCATGAATTCTCCGTTTTTCGGGGCGTATACAAATATATCACAGCTCCCCGGACGCTGGAAACGCTTCCGGGCGGCTTGACTTCCGATCTCTTCCGGGGCATGATGGGAGCCGATGAAAAGTCTCCGTACCCCTTTACGTCCGGTCAGGTACCTCGCGTTGTGGCCGGCCCTGGGACGGATAGCCGGGGTGTTGTTGGTATTAACCCTGCCGTTCTGGTTCTCCGATTTGGATATAGCCGTTCAGTCACTCTTCTATCACCGGGGCTGGATCCTGGAGGAAAACCCGCTGATCCTTTTCCTGTACCGATGGGGTGTTCTGCCGGGGCTTCTGCTGGCATGCGGAGGACTTCTGCTCTTAATCCGTCGCTCCGTAATCGAGCGGCGCCGGGAATGGCGCCGCGCGGCGGCGGCTTTGTTGATTACCCTTTTTCTCGGACCCGGACTGCTGATCAACGGCATCTCCAAAAAGTACACCGGCCGTCCCCGCCCCAGGGAAACAATACAATTCGGTGGAGACTGGCGGTATCACCGGGTGATGGATTTCGGCGTTCCCGGGCGGGGGCATTCGTTTCCCGCCGGCCATCCATCCACGGGTTTCCTCTTGTTTTCCCTGTATTACTCGTTTCGCCGCCGGAACCCCCGGCGGGCGCGCGCCTGGCTGGGAGGCGGGATTGTGTATGGGGGAATCATGGGCATGGGGCGCATCGTCCAGGGAGCGCATTTTCTGTCGGACGTTGTCTGGTCCGGGGGCATGACTCTGATGGCGGCGCGGATCGCCCATGAAATCACCGGCGGGGATTGCCCGGAGAGGTCATGGTTTATCCGACGGAGCCGGGGAAGGGTGGTAGGCGGAACCGCGCGCCTGATAATCGGAGCCGGGGTTTTCATGATGTTGATCCTGGGGATGCTGGCGGCAACTCCGTTCAGCCTGAGAAAGAACTATTCTTTTCCCGAAACCCGGGTCCTGGTTGTGGACCTTGCGATGGGGCAATTGACAGTATCGCGAAATGGCGGGGAACCTGGTGTCGCCATCGAAGCTCGGGGATTCGCCCCGCCTTTCAGCCGTTATCGGTGCGACTGGGCGGTCATGGGACAAGAAGCCGTACTACGGACGCGGAAACGGGGGATATTCTTCGAGTTGAATGCCCGGGTCACCATGATTCTGCCGCGGAATTTCAATGGAAATCTGGTATTGCGCACCCGGCAGGGGGATTTGACGGTGCGGGACATTCCCGGTACGGGTATCACTCTGGCCCAAAGCGGCGGGGGTACGATAAGCTGGCGGGGAACAAACGCGGAACGCCGGGTGCTGCTGCGTAATGCCGATGGTGATATTCGGATATCCGGTAGTGTAGGATTCAGAGAGATCTGCGCCTTTTCATTTGGTGGGGAACTCTTGCTACCAACGGAATTCCGGGGGAAGGGCGGATATATCAAGGGAACAAGCGCAGGCGGCGATAAGTATTTCGGATTTTGGGAGCAGGGCCGCGGCATACTTGCGGCGGCCCGTTCCATCGGCTACGCTGAACCCGATGATCAATAGGTTTCGCTTAAAATCTGCCAGCACTCCTCGTCTATGTTCTCACGCAAATAGTAGTACCGATTGCCGTGGAAGCGGTAGAACCGGGCCGGACGGCCGAATATCTGGTTGGCGAACCCTGTATCCAGGGGTGCGGGCAGGAAAAGTTTCCTGTCCAATTTTCCGTCCAGGTCCAGGCGCATGAAAAGAACCTTTCCGGATCGCCTTTCCGCTCCCATCACCCATAGGTTTTCGTTTTCCGCGGTCAGGTCCTGGATAAGAGGGACGTAATCATCGTGAACGATCTTGATGGCCGGACGGATGTTTTCCCAGCCGATGCGCTTGATTTCGGGATTGGATTTGATTCGCTCGATGGCGGCTTTTTCATGGGCCGCGGAAAATGCGACGGGTTTCATGGGGATGCGGATATTCCCCACGGACTTTCCGGTAGGATCAAACCGTGCGATCACAAAGCCTTCGGGGCTCTGATCGACAAAGATGCCCCGGGAATTCACCACGATGTTTACTCCGTCGAAGGTAAGGTTCATCAGATTCCGCCCGCCCGATAATTTCTGGGAATAGAGAACTTGTCTGGGTTTGAATTCCCCGTCCGCCAGGGCGACTTCCATATCGGGGATCCGTTCCCTGCCGGGATTGAACCGCATGGTCAGGAAATCCTTTCCCATGGGGTAAATATAGTTGGTGAACTGAGGGATTTTGAATTCCCTGACCACTTCACCCTGATGGGAAAACTCGATGGCCTTGTCCATGCTGACCACCAAGATGGTCTTTTTCAGGGGGATCAGGTAGTTGACGATGGATGGGACAACCTTCAACTCTCCCGGGCCTTCTCCGGCTTTGCCGAAGCTGCGGACAAAAGAGAAATTCTCCAGCCGGTATTGATATACCGTAGCCCCTTCCACCAGGAAAAGGTATTCCCCGGAGATCTCCAATAATTCAGGCCGCCCGATCTCGGGCAGCAAGCCCTGCCCGTCAGCGATGAGTAACGTTCCAGCTAGTATAATGAAGAGGAAAATCATCATCTTGTATTTCATGCGGCCTCCATTTACACCTTAAACGAGCGGGAAGCCGATAGGGTTCCCGGCAATCATGGTGGGAGGAGCGGGTTTTGCCATTTTGTCCGGATTGATTGACATCCCCGCTGCCTATACGTAGGCTGTATGCATGACCGAGAGCGATACGCGGAAAGTACGTGTCCTGGTATTGGCGGACTGTTATGATCCTCCAACCGGGATCGGGGCGCAACTGGTCCACCTGGTTCTGGGTTGCGGTGATGTCCCGGAATGGTTGTTGAGAGATGCGGCGGAAAAGTGTTCCTGCGCTCATATCATGGCGGTGAAAGGCAATCACGATAGTGAAGAGCCCTTTGGCCCCGGAATTCAAGCCCTCCACCTGAAGGTACGCAGGTTTGGAGGAATCAGCCTGGGAGGGTTCAATGGAGCCTGGCAGTACAAACCCCGGGGGTATAACCTGTATTCCCAGGACCAGGCTTCCGAGTTGCTGGATGCTTTTCCCCGGGTGGACGTAATGGTGGCGCACAATTCTCCCTTCGGGATACACGAAAGGGGCGACCCCGCGCATCAGGGTTTTGTCGGATTGCGCAGGTACATTCACCGAGTCCGGCCATACTATCTGATACACGGACATCAACACGTGAACCGGGAGGATGTGGTGGAGGACACCCGGGTGATGGGGGTTCGGGGCTTTGGATTCGTGGAAATAAAGATCCCGGCCCGGGGGCGAAACTAATCCCGAATCGGCAGGTGAACCAGGACGTAGGGATCGGAGGCGCCTTCCGGGGGGTATTGTTCAAACAGAGGTATGGCGGGATCCCTGCTCTGGCCGCTCTCGGGAAGCCACTGATTCAGGATAGAGCGGTGGGTTTTCTCGATTTCCTTTGGCAGGCATCGGAACACCGCGTATCGGGCCGAAGGTATTTCACGCACCATGAGGCCCGCGGGCGTGGTGTGGGCTTTCGTTACCGCCATGCCGGCCTGGTAATCGAATCCCCGGCCCTCCTCGGTGGGGAAGCGGACTCCATAATAGGCCCGGTCCACGCTCAGAGGCATGATCTGTTCGTGGTGGGATTCAAAATGCCGCCAGATTTCTTCAATAATCGCGGAACCTTCATTTTCGCTGATTCGGGTAACGGTACCCATAACCATGAATGCCGGCCGGCGCAACCAGGTTACTTCCATTGTCTCTCCATGGGATCCTTCTCCGGGCATATCCCGAACGAATCTGAATCTGATTCTACCCTTCAGAAAAAAAAAAGGAAAGTCCCCGCCGGCTGAATCCGGATGTGTTACCTTTTCGGAGTGGATTTCATTCCATTGTTTTGCTAACATGGTTTTCGGTTCCCTTGCAGTGGAAACCCAACCACGTGGAATCAACAACCGGAAAATCAGCGGACTGTTCCAGTCCGGTACGAGGGAAGGAGGTTTTATGTCGCACTTCGGGTCCTACGAAGAAAGAGTGGAAAATTTCAGCTGGTCGTTATCGGAAAAGGAATTGGGATACTCCGAGGGAGATATCCTGAACATCGGTTGGTATTGTTCGGACCGCATCTGTGAACAAGGTAAGGGAGACAAGACAGCCCTTATCTGGGAGGGTCTGGGGGGCCGGGAGAAACGTTACACTTTTCATGACATCCGCAGGGCGGGCAACACCATCGGTGCTTTCCTGAGGGATTTGGGGATAGGGGCCGAAGCTCGGGTCTGCCTGTTCATGGACAAGATACCGGAATTGTATCTTGGATTCCTGGGGGTACTCAAGATCGGGGCCATCGCCCAGCCGTTGTTTTCGGCTTTCGGTGACGAATCGCTTCATGTTCGACTGGACAACGCGGAAGCTTCCGCTATTATTACCCAGCGCAAGCATGTCGGCAAAGTGCGCAAGATCATTGATCGCATGCCGTATCTCAAGCATGTAATCATCGTGGATCATGATGGCAAAAAGGAATTGCGTGAGAGGGAGCTGGCATTCTCCCTGGAAGACGCGAAACCGGTGGAAGAGTTGGAAATTCACCCCACCCGGGCGGAATCGCCTTCGGTTCTGCACTACACATCGGGTACCACGGGACAGCCCAAAGGTGTCAAGCATGTGCACTATTCTCTGATATCTCAATACCTGACGTCCAAGTGGGTGCTTGACCTGAGGGACGACGATATTTATTGGTGCACCGCCGATCCGGGCTGGGTTACCGGAACCTCCTACGGGATCATCGGACCCTGGAGCCTGGGAGTGACCCAATGCGTGCTGGACACGGGATTCAATCCCGATTCCTGGTATGGTTTCATTGAAAAAAATCGCGTATCCGTATGGTATTCCGCGCCCACGGCGATACGCTCCCTCATGAAAGCAGGAGAGGAGATGGT
>Ga0272441_10016994_pt1 | contig 9999 bp, 9 predicted proteins | sample SSMProp6N_FD_193582 | JGI IMG/M metagenome (GOLD analysis project Ga0272441, IMG submission 193582) | Marine sediment archaeal communities from Little Sippewissett salt marsh, Falmouth, MA, United States - SSM-Prop-6N | ecosystem: Environmental > Aquatic > Marine > Wetlands > Sediment ...
ATCGCCCACCAGCTGGCGGACCAGAGCCGGATGCTCGTCCTCGGTGATCTCCCTCTCGACGTAGTAGCGGTAGCCCGCCACCCGCGCAGCCTCGGCCAGCTGCTCGATCAGGCCCTGGCTGCTCTCGAGCTGAAGCTCGAGGTCTTCGACACGCTCCTCGAGCGCATCGATCTGCTCGTCCTTGGCCTTGAGCATGGCCGCCGTGTCGGAGGGAAGCACAAAAGGTAGGAGGGTGGTACGAAGCGTCTCCAGGACCGTCTTGGCCCCTGCCACCTCGGGGTCAGCCAGCAGCTCAGCGCGGACCTCCTCGCGAACGGTCTCGCGCATCTCACCGAGCCGGTCGAGGATCGCCTTGGCGAACTCATCACGGACAGCGCGCTGGGCCTCTTCACCCTCCTCGCCACCAATGGACCGTCGCACAAACTCGGCGGCGAGTCGGTCATCTTCGGTGGCCTCCTCTTCGAGGCGCAGCTGCTGCTCGAGGGGCAGCTCGACCCCTTCGAACATCATCTGAGTCCCCTCAGGGGTCACGCTCTCGAAGACGATCTCAGGGTAGGCGGTATCGTCGGCGGGCTCGGCCACAAAGTCGAAGGTGATCAGCTTGTAGTCGGGCTGGACCTCTTCCAGGCCCTCGCGGACCGGCTTGGTCGAGCCAAATCCACGGGAGCTGATACCCACCGGCACGCCGGCCTGGAGGATGGCCTTGAGATCGCGCCCCTTGGCCGTGTCCAAGATCTCCGCCTCGCCCATCACGATGTCGCCCTCCAATCGGAGGTCGGTGATCACGTGCGAGGCCCGCTGGAGCGCGGTTCGCCCATCGGTCGGGTGGTCCAACTCGCCGACGACCTTCTTCCTCTTGAGGTTCGGCCCGAGCCGGTTGAAGTTCTGCTCCCAGATGCTGTGCTTGTAGAGGCGACCGTTCGCGGTGGGCTTGGAAGCGTGACCAAACTCACCACGGGCGAAAACACGCCCCGCCCGAGGACCCTCGGTCTCCTCCACGAGCTTCAGGTTGCAGTGCTGCACCTGCTCGTCGATGAGGTTCGGCGAACCCTGAGCCCCAGCTGCGGTGAGTATATGCGTCGTCATCAACTCGCTCCGAATCAAGCCCTGTGCTTCAGCGGCTTGCTCCACCTGAAGTCCGAACGGAAGGGGCCACGGTCCAGCTGGGACCCGAGGATCGAGGCGCCCAGATTCGGCCGGTCGAACGCAGGAGAGCCGTCACCGACCTTCCGCGTCTTCCGCCTCACCGGACTCTTCTCGACTCCGACCACTTCCCGCCTCCCTGAAGAATACGCTGTGCGACGATCCCGACTCGAGCCCCCCTTACGCGGCGGCAAGGGGCGCCGTCGCCGACGCCGCCGCCTCAGTCGTTTCCCTCGTCGTCCTCTTCCGCACCCTCGTCGACCTCGTCGTCCTCGCCGTCATCCTCGGTGATGCCGGCGTACACGTCGAGACCCTGGACCACGTCCCGAACATAGTCCTCGAAGGTCTCCTTGAGGGCGACCATGTTGATGGTCGAGGGGTTCTCCGTCTGGAGGAAGCTGACGATGCCCGCGGAGTACTTCGCGATGTCGGCGTAGCCTTCAGCCATGCCTTCCGCGTCCGCGCCCTCGACGAGGTCGCCGTGCTCGCTGAAGAAGCCATGCAGCTTCTCGGCGAGGAGCGCCACGTTGGCGAAGGCGGGGATGGCGGCCTGGATGTCGTCCACGCCCTCGGCCATCAGCGACTCAATGCGGTCCAGCGACTCGCGGATCTCGTCGACCTCGGAGGTGACCTCCGTGACCTCGCCGCCGTCGTACCGGGCCGCCTCCTCGAACTCCGCCATCTCGTCGTCGTCAAGGTAGAACTCGCCCTCTTCGTCCTCCTCACCCTCCTCGAAGGCCGCTGCGAGCTCGTCGAAGTCAGGGTCCTCGTCCTCGGTGGTCCCGTAGTCGATCGAGGGGTCCTCACGATCGCTGCTCTGAGAGTTGAGCTCGTCACCACCGACCTCATAGCCCATCATCATGTCGGAGGCGCCGCCCTCCCGGCGACGGTGCTTGCCGGGGCTCCCGGTCCCGGTCTTGCCGCCCCTGCCGCGGGGGATATCCTTGGCGCCGTGGGTCATCTCCTGAGCGCCCTCAGTCAGCGGGGTCTCGTCCTCTTTGATCAGGCCGATCACCTTGAGATCTTCTTCCAAGGTCGTGATCACCACCGGATGCCTGAGCATGTCTCTCCTCCTCTATCGCGACTCTGCCAGCCGATCAGCCACCACGACAACGAAACGGCTTGAGACCTCCCGATCATGCAGCCCCTCGGCCAGCAGATCGTAGAGCCTTGCCCGTGCTGGAACATCGGAGACGGCGTCCGCCGCCCGAGATCCTACCACGTGCAGTGCCTGAAGGTCGTCGATCAGGTCGGTGGCGAAACTCCCAAACACAGCGAGGATGCCCTCAGCAGGCGCATCTTCGAGCTGGTCCTTGACCCCCTTGAAGGCGATCTCAGTCTCATCTCGAACGGCCGTAATCCGCTGCAACACGGCGCTCAGCTCCTCGCTCACCCTCCCAGAGACTCTTTCGAGTTTTTCCTCTGCGATCGGGCTATCATACAATTCCCCGAACCCCGGACGCAACTGATCCTCTTCGAGGCGCTGCACCTCATCGCCGAGGAAACGACGAATATCATCACCCCGCTCGTCGAGGATGGCCTTCCACTGTCGTGGCGCTCCCTCGACGGCGATGATGTTCTCCAGGGGCTTCATAGGGTCCGTCGATCGGCGAAGGCCGACAAACTGGACCAGGCCCTCCATGCGCTCGGCAGCCTTGTCCGGCGCACCCCGGAAAAAGAGGTCCACGATGCTCTTCGCCTCGCGCTCGAGGTAGTCGCCAACGTTGGCCTCGTCCAAGACCTCGACCTCGAGCGCGGTGACATCTCCCGCCCGGATGGCCCCGTCCCCGTTCTTGAGCTCGACGCGGTGAAAGGACTCGTCCATGAGGACCACAGCCTCGTTCTCGCGCGTCGCGATGAGGCGGAAGTCCTTGTCCTTGAACCGATCGGCGAGGGCGGTCTGCGTCTCCTCGATCCGTTGCTCGTGGCTCCCATGGAGAAGCCGCCGCAGCTCAGAAGCAGGGACGAGTTTTTTCGCGGAACCGAACATTCCTGTTGACACTACCCGCTCCCTCAAATCCTTGTCAACGCGGAGACACCCGCTCTACATACCTCGGGAGGCCGCCACGACCTCACGCAGGAGCGCCCCGGTCTCGCGGAGGCGACGGGTCTGCACCGCGCTCGCGTTGAGCAGTCGATCCAGCTTGTCGCTCGCTCTCTTTTCAGCCTCTCGGCTCCCCCGGAGGAGTTCTTGTTCAGAAATACCACCCCGCATCGAGGGCGGCAAGGCCCGCAGACGCTCGCTGAGGCGCTTCATGCTCGGCGGGGCCATAACCCCCTCGAAGCCCCCTCGGCCGCCTCCCATGGCCTGCTCCGCGGCGCTCTGGGCCATCGCGCTCAGCTTCTCGACCTCGGCCTGATCCTTCCCCTCGCGGACGGTGTCCTCGGACCGTTCTTTGATGATCAGCTGGATGTCCTCGTCCGAGAGGAGATAGACGTTCTCGAGGACCCACCGGAGGGACACATGCTCGCGCATCCGACCGGCAAGGTCCGATCGAGCATTGCGCACCTCGAGCTGGGCCAGCTCAAAGATGGCACTCGGGACGGTCATGTTGATAGAGAAGTCAACCACGCTAGGATCGATGTTCAGAGCAGCCAGGTGGGTTCGCGCAATCTTCGAGAGTCCGTTGCGCACCTCGCGCTGCACCCGCAGGACCGACCGCGCGAAGCGAACATCCTCCGAGGACAGCACGGCGCGAGCGGTGTTCTCGTCCTGAGCGAGGTACGCCTTTGGCACCTTGAGCGCCGAGAACAGCTTGGTCTGGAAGTACTCGACGTCCTCCATGTGCTGCCAGCTCGGCGCGCCCAGGACCTCGATCCGCGTCCCCTCCACACCCTTGCGCACGGGGACCCAGAAGTCATCATCCTGGCTCAGGGTCTCGTACTTGAGGTCCAGCTTGCCCGTCGAGGGGTTGACGAACCGCTTTTTCTTGTGCTGCTGCCGGATCTTGTTGACGAAGGCCAGGGCCTCGCCCGGAGGCAGGTCGCCGACGTCGACGTAGAAGGCGAAGCGCTCGGGAGCTCGCTGAAGCCGATAGATCATCGCAGCGTCCTCGAGCAGCATCAGGCGCTTCCAAATCCAGCGCGCGGGCTCGAGAATCGAATAGCCGTAGACGTTGCGGCGATGCTTGCCCCGGAGGCGCATGTGCACCACCTCCCAAGGCTCGAGCGCGTTGACCTGTTGGAGGAGGTTCCCCGGCTGCTGTGCGGCCCCCTGGCCGGGCTGGAGAGCTCGCCTGATCGCGTCGGTCCGCGTGGCGAGGAGCTTCTGGAACTCCTGCGGCGAATACCCGAAACGGCCCTTGAAATCCTGCACGAAGCCGTAGAGCTCGCCGCGAGGACCCTCGACCCGGCGCACGGTGGGCGCGGGGAGGAAGTTCAGGCCGACCACGCCCTGCTCGGTGACCAGCATCTCCTCGTAGTCGTTCCCGTACTTGCAGAGCGACCGCGTGATCTCCCAAATCTCCTCATCGAGCCGGAGCCGCCGATAGAAGAGATCGTCGAGGACCGCCTGGAGTGTCCTGTCGGGGGACGTCACCCAGACCGTCCGCTGGAGCTGCGCATCAGGCTGCGAGGCGTCATCGGCGTAGACATCGACGGCCGAGGCCACCTCGGGATAGTCGTCCATCTCCTCATAGTCGACGTAGCGGCTGAGGAGGTCGTGCTCGAGGCGCAGGAAGTCAGCCAGCGCGTCGTAGCCATAGGCTTGGAGGAGGTCGTAGCCCGAGTCAGGATAGGTCGGGGACGTCGATCCCTTGGCCAACAGATCGGCACCGCGCTCCTTGTCGGTGACGAACGCCTGCCTGAGGAGACCGATGACGTTCTGTACTGCGCCCACTATCCCCTCGCTGCGAGGTGCCGTCTAAAGGATCGAGAAAACTCGTCTGACCTCAGAAGATACCCGACGATGCGCTTCGACACCAGCCTCGGGAGCTCTTCGAGCGCCGCATAATCGGCCGCGCGGAGCTGTCGGGACTCCAGCTCGTCGGCCACCACACGAGCCGCCACCGCGCCGAAGTCGCGATAAAGCCCGTCCAGAGGCATCGCCTTGACCGACTGACCGGCGATCTCGAGGTCCAACTCCGACGGCGTGGTGAGCACGGCCCCCGTGCCCCCTGGCGCGACGTTCATATTCCCACCGAAGATCTCGGTGAGCTGCCTCTCGAGCTGATCGTCCATCCCCTCCCTCAATACCACGGCAGACCCGAGTTTAGAAACCCCAGTCGTCTCCGTAGCCTCCTGTGATGAAGGGCGGCAACATCCCGCCCGACAACTCGTCCGCTTCAATCGAAGCTGCGTCCGCACCGTGCATCTTGGCCGCGGCGGCCTGCTGGTGCTCGGCCATCCACGCATCGCCAGGCAGGGGCACGCTCCGAAGCATCGAGAGCGGCACCTGCGAAGAGTTCTCTGTCAAGGTGAAGACCACCCCCGCGAGCGCATCCGAGCAGTCCTTACTCCCGCGCACGGGGTGGTCGATCTTGCGCTTGACCCGATCGTGCTCGAGCTCCCTCAGCTCCTTGAGGAGGATGGGGTAGTCGTAGATCTTCAGGCGGTTCTCATAGAGCGCCGTCTTCGTCAGGTCGTAGGGGGCCACCGTCCGATCCACCGAGAGGAGGATCGCGTTGAAGCCCCGCTGATTCAGCTTCTGGATCGCGTCGGCCGAGTTCCACGAGTCGATCGACACACAGGTGATCATGTAACCCCGGGCGGAGAGCTGGTAGACGAGTTTTCGCACATCGCCGAGGATGATCTCGCCGCCCGCGGGAGGAACGATGCGCAGAATGAGGTCGATGGTGATCTCAGGCGCGCGCTCGGGGAACTTGCCCCCCTCGTCGTCCTTGCGAATGACCTGTCGCCACCCCGAGACATGGCCCATGCAGAAGCCCGTGGCGTCACCACGAAGCGAGGGGTCGATGTGAATGTGCCTGGGGGCGTGCGGGTTGATGATCGGCCTGTTGATGCCCTCGTAGTTGGCGTCCGGGCGCACCATCTTGCTCCAGTAGAACTGGCCCGCCTGCGAAGGGTCCCACTCCTCGACGCTGAAGGGGTGCTTGAGTCCGGGCGTGACGGCCTCGACGATCTTCACCCGGTTCTGGATATAGGGGCTGATCGTGACCGTGGCCACGCCGGCGAGGTCTCGAATCGACCCCTCCAGGTCAGCCTCGAAGTCATCCCGGAAATCCTCGGGGACCTCGATCATCACACAGTCCTCGGGCAGCGAGTCCTTGACGATCAGAGGGTCCTCATCGGCCTCGAGCAGCCGACTTGGGGCCTGCTCATTGCCCACGACGACGTGAAACCACTCGCCGCCCGTGTAGTGCTCGGGCTTCACATCCCAGAGGCCGAAGTCACGAACGAATACCGACGGATCGGCGACGGACTCCTTGATCCGCTTCGCCGTGAAGTCGTCGTTGGTCTGCTTCGAGGAAACCACAAAGAGGGTCCCTGGAAGCCGACCGCGGCGTTCAAAGCGGGACTTCATCCGTCGAACCATCGCGTTGTACAGCACCTCAGAGCGGTCCTGGAGGTTGAAGCGAGGGTCCTGATTCTTCGAGGCCCGAGGCATGAAGTTGACCTCGTCCAGCAGGCCGCCGATCACGTTGAGCCCGAGGACGGAGCCGTCGTTGGAAGCCCGCGCCGCCACCCAGATGTGATGAGGGAAGCGGAGCTCCTTCTTGGTCTTCTCGAAAGCGAAGTTTTCTTGGAAATAGGGGCTGGCCTCGATCTTGGTGGCGATGTTCTCGTAGGCGACCTTCGTGGCCAGCATCTCGTTGACGGAGACGCAGACGATCGAAATGTTCGACCGGGCCGCAAGACCGAAGGACCGCTGGGGGTCCCGCATGCAGCTGAGCTCATAGAGCAGTCGGCAGAGGCCGATGGAAGCCGCGAAGGTCTTGCCCGTACCGATGGCCCCGGTGAAGATCGCCTCCCGGTAGCGCCCCTCTTGGAGGTCCTTCAGCGCCTCGAGCCAGGACGAATAGACGGTGTCGCAGGTGTTCCCCAGATAGTAAGGGTCCATGCAGAAGGTCTCGATGTCCACGGGGGACCGGACCCACTCCATGTCGCCCAGAGCGTTGAGGATGGTAGGCCCCGAGCCCTCGATGTCGAAGTCACCAAGAATCGCCTGGACTGCTGCCAGCTCCTCCGGCGTGAGGTTCGACACCTCGTGCTCGAGGAGCCCCTCAGTCTCCGTCGGCGTCCGAACCGAGCGCCAATGCCCCTCTTCGAAGTAGATCATGGGTCCTAGTTCTGCGAGTCGTCCGAGGTCGTTCCACCCGGCAATCGGAGGAAGCGATCGACCACGCCCAGGACACGACGGCGCGACTCGGGGTTCGTGAACACATCGGCCAGCTCGGGGTTGTTCATCTTCGTGGCGAGCTCGGCCCCCGCCCTGGCTGCACCGCCCTCAACCGTGACGTCGATGTCCAGGTCAAGCCCAACCTTGGCTGGCTGCTGAGGCGCACGCTTCCGGATGCCCAGATCCGCCTTGATATCGGCGATAGCCTGAAGGGTCTGCCGGGCCTCGCGCATCTCCGCCGTCATCGATGGGAGGAGTTTACCGAGCTCGGTCTCGATCTTGTTGTCGACCTCGATCCGGGACTTCTGGAGGCGGAACAGGTCTTCGAGCTCCTTGAGCTCGTCCAGCCCCTCTTCGACCTCCTCGAGCGCCTTGTTGAAGACCTCGGGGAAGCGCTTGGCAACGAGGTGGCCCGCGGGGATCGACTTGCGGAAGTTGGCGAGCTGGATCGCCAGGCTGTGCCTGGTGACGTCGGTGCTCTCGCCGCGGTCCTCTTGGATGTACCTGGCCAGCTCCTGCATCGACCAGCCCGAGCAGATCCGCGCATAGACATCATCGAAGCACTGGAGCGCACGAACGCGCTTGTGCCCTGTCTGGCGGCTCCGGGGCCGCGATCTTCGTCGCCGTGCCATCGTGACTATCATACGGCAATGTGGCACAGAGGGCCACCAAGGGGCGGGTCAGACCTCGTCGCGCCAGCCGGGGAACCCCTCATCGAGCTCTCGCTCCAGCTCGTCGGCGGCCATGCCAGGCCAGCCCCCGGCGATATTCTCGAGGACCTTGGTTCGACGAGGAGTCAGCCTCCAGGACTTCGCCGTCGGCAGGACGAGGCACCGCGTGGGATGTGGCTCGCCCGGCGCGCCCACCTGTTGGATGCCCTCCGCGTGGCGCAGGTACCAGAGAGCCTTCCTCAGGTCCTCGAGCTCCTTGCCTTTCGACTTGGCCCGGAGGAGATACTTGATCGCGTTGCCCAGGTCGAAGCCCCAACCGAGCCCCCAGTCGGTGATGACCTTGATCGGCTCGTAGACCGCCGTCCCATCCTCAGCCGTCTCCCCGCAGGCGTTATAGTGCTGAGGATGCACCACGTTGCTCTTGCTCTTGCTCGCCATCTCGCGCCTCCCGCACCGACACCTGTGTGGCATATCACCCGACTCGCAGCCTGGCCACGTCCCAGGCGTGGTCGTAGATGTGGAGCCCCTTCGACGAGCAAATGATCTCGCCGGCCGCAACCCCGATGCACTCGGCCATGTACTCCTGCATCATCCTGATGGCCGCCAGGTTCGCCGGGAAGCCGCCCCAGAGGTCCCAGGAGCGGAAGTAGGGGAAGAAGTGCAGCGCAGGCTCCTCGCCCTCCTTGAGGCCGTCAGGGGACACAATGCGCGTGTCGATGGACCGGAGGCACGGAGGGTCGCTCAGGCCGATGTCATCGGGTCTCGAGACGCTGATGCACTCCTGGTTCGACCCGTGGCCCTTCTTGAGGTAGCGCTCGATGATCGCCTCCATCTGAGGCGCCACGCGCTCCCCGTAGGTATAGGTCTCGTTGTCCTTGGGAGGTGCGTCCGTCATCAGATAAGGCAGGTACTCCTCGACGTACTCCATCGTCGTCGGCGGCGGGATGTTGGAGAGGTGCGCCGGCATCTCGGGTACGAGGGGCCGAGCTCCGGGGTGCTTGATGTGGATCGTGATCCAGTCGAACTCCCACCGCTTCTGCCCCTCATAGGAGCCGTGCTGCACCGTCCACTGTCGACCCTCTCGAAGCAGCCAGTCCACCGCGAGGAACCACGCATCGGGCAGGTCCCGCGCCAGCAAGTTTGTCGGGGTCAGTCCCATCTCTCCACCACCTTGATTCCATCGAGGGCCGCGTTGACTCGCTGCCGCCAGCCCTCGCGCTCCTTCTGCTGCTTCACGTTGATCGCCAGGGCCGACTCGTAGAGCTCTTTGTAGCGCTTCGCCCTGACCTCTGCCGCCGCGTGCGCCTCCAGGGCCTCGCCGTACAGCCGCAACAGCTCATCGTAGGGAGGGTCCTGGTTCTGCTGTCCCACGCTAGCCCCCTTCCTTGTCGACCCAGTAGTGGCAACTCGAACACAACCACTGCACGTCGAGGCGGTGCTCCTTGTCGTAGCCCTTATGGTGATGCCCATTCAACTTGACCCCTGACCGACCGCACCGCTCACACGACTCTGGCTTCACCAGCCGCCCCTTCCTCAGCGCATACTGAACAGCACTCCGCGCAGGCCACTTCCGCTTATACTCGGGGTCGTCCTTCATCTTCAGGTAGTAGCGCCTCGAACCCTCGATATGAACCTGGCGGCCCTTCCCCTGCGCATAGGCATAGGATCGAGCATTGGCACAGGGACGACAGTACGGATGAATACCCTTCTGTGAGAACTGGGTGGTCGGCTTCACCTCCCCACAATCCGCACACCGCTTCTCAAGCGCAGTCTCCACCAACTTCCGACGGGAACCACAGTCTCGACAAATCGCCCGCAGACGAGGACGCCCATCAGGAAATTTTCCATTCTTGTTGAACGCAGCGCTCTCTTTGAACACCCCGCACT
>Ga0272441_10016995_pt1 | contig 9999 bp, 7 predicted proteins | sample SSMProp6N_FD_193582 | JGI IMG/M metagenome (GOLD analysis project Ga0272441, IMG submission 193582) | Marine sediment archaeal communities from Little Sippewissett salt marsh, Falmouth, MA, United States - SSM-Prop-6N | ecosystem: Environmental > Aquatic > Marine > Wetlands > Sediment ...
AAACCTAACAGATGAGACAGGTGTATCTCAGCACTCGAAGTACAGGATCATTGACAGGAGATATGGTTACGCGACAGATGATAATGCTAGGGCGCTCATTGCCGCTGTGAGGCACCATGAAAGATACGGCACCGAGTTATCTCAGAGTCTAGCCGAAAGATACCTTGAGTTTCTAATTTACATGCAAAAGGATGACGGGGGTTATCATAACAAGCTTGGATTCGATAGGATCTATCAGGACGAGGCAGGCACCGAGGACGGCGTAGGCCACGTGCTGTGGGCGGCAGGATGCACGATGAACTCGGGGATGCCCGGTAAGTTTAGAGAGGTATCGAAGTACCTTTTCGACAGATCATTGCCTCATTCGAGAAGATTCACCTCACCTCGGGCGAAGGCGTTCACTTTGATGGGTCTGTGTGGGTATTACCATGTTTACCCGTTTGAAGAGGCAATCATCCAAGAAATTGAGAGCCTTGTGAAATATTTCACTGATAAATTCGAGTCTTCAGTCGACTCGGATTGGAAATGGTTTGAGGATTACTTGACGTACGCAAATCCTAGAATACCGCAGTCACTGTTTGAGGCCTATAGAGTAACAGGTGACACCAAGAATCTCAAGATCGCGAAAGCGTCCCTTGACTTTTTAATAGACATCCAGTTTAACGACCAATTATTCCAACCCATAGGAACTAACGGATGGTACGAGAGAGGTGGAATGAAAGCATCGTTTGATCAGCAGCCCATTGAGGCTTCGTGCATGGTGGAGGCAGCCACTATAGCGTGGATTTTGCTGGGAGATGATAAATACAGGAGGGCGGCTGAACAGGCTTTTGCTTGGTTTCATGGCGAAAACTCGCATGGGATTTCCTTGTTCGATCAAGATTCTTACACATGCTATGATGGTCTAACGAATGAAGGCTTGAACATAAACCAGGGAGCTGAATCGACCATCAGCTATCTTTTAGCCGAGCTGTGCCTTTGTTCAATTCCTGAGGAAGAGTCTACGTAACGACAACAACAAAATCATTATAAATTATCAGGTAGCAGGGGACTGCATGGCTCGCTTCGAGGGCAATCCGATACTAGCCCCCGTACCCGAACACCCATGGGAGTCAAAATATGTTTTTAATCCGGCTATGTTTGAGCTGGGTGGGAAAACTCATTTTCTTTATAGGGCCATGGGTGAAGACATGGTTTCGAGGCTAGGGTATGCCTGGGCTGACGAAAACTTCAATGTTAAGGAACGACTGAGCCACCCGGTTTTTATGCCTGAGACACCGCAAGAAGTTAGAGGCTGTGAAGACCCTAGAGTGACGGTTATTGACGAGTATTGTTACATGGCGTATACAGCTTTCTCATGGACACCCCAGATAGGTTTGACTAGAATCCATAGTAATGATTTGTTGCGTATGAGATGGAGCTGGGGGGAGAGAACCTATCCTTTTCCTGAGGTGACTAATAAAGACGCAGTGATTTATCCGAGGAAAGTATCGGGCAGGTACGTCATGCTGCACAGGATTGACCCTAACATGTGCATAGCCTATTCAGATGATCTAGTTACCTGGGAGAACCACAATGTCTTGGCTACCCCAAGGGAGGGAAGATGGGACTGCGTCAAGATAGGTGCGGCGGGTCCTCCTTTAGAACTGGACGAGGGTTGGCTTCAACTGTATCACGGTGTGGACCTGAACCGTTTCTACAGGCTCGGGGCGATGCTGCTCGATAAGGATGACCCCAAAAAGATGCTGTACAGGTCTGAGGACCATTTTATTGAGCCATGTGAGTACTACGAGTGTAATGGCTTTGTCCCCAACGTGATTTTCAGCTGCGGCGCTGTGATGAGGGGAAACCAGGTTTATGTCGCTTATGGTGCATCCGACACGTGTATCGCTATGTCCAGGTTCTCGTTAAACGAGATTTTATCCTAGATGGCGGTCTCTCTGGCGTGTCTACTTTCTGATTCGAGCCTCCTCACCAGGTCTCGGATTTTTTGGTCCTGATCATTGGCGCACACAAGTAAGGCGTCGGCTGTGTCGACGATTATTATGTCTTTTAATCCTATCGTCGCTATGAGGCGTTCGCCGCCATATATCATGGAACCACTTGTGTCAATACCTAAGTGGTTTCCCTTCACGGCGTTTTCATTATGGTCCTTCGGTAGGAGCATGTACAGGCTTGACCAGCTCCCTACGTCCGACCATCCGAATTTTGCTGGGATTACAGCGACGTTTCTCGCTCCTTCCATCACGCCGTAGTCGATGGTCTGTTTTGGGACATGAGGCCAGCACTTGGATAGTGTAGAATCGTAACTTGGGGTTCCTATTGATCTCCCTATTTCTATTAGGTTATTGTATAGGTTAGGCATCTGACGTTTGTATTCTTCTAGGATGCTTTTAACGTTCCAAATGAACATACCGCTGTTCCAAGAGTATATGCCTTCATGGAACATCTTTTCAGCGGTCTCCATGTCAGGTTTCTCAGTGAAACGGTCTACCCGGTAGACGGGTCGCTCTTGTATTTCGTCTATCTTCTCACCATGTTTGATGTATCCATAAGCGGTTGAGGCTGCGGTGGGTGTTATTCCTATTGTTGTTAGATAGTTTTTTTCTGCGGTTTTAATGCCCAATTTTAGTATTTTTCTGAATTCTTCAGGGTTCTCAATGTAGTGGTCGGCTGTTAAGATCGCCATGACCGCTTCAGGGTTCACGCTTTTAAGATGGATTGCAGCGAGGCCGATACATGGTGCGGTTCCCCTTCCTTCGGGTTCTATGATAAAGTTCTTGGATGGTATATCTGGCTCTTGTTTAGATAGAACGTTGGCTTGTTTCTTACTTGTAACTACGAATATTCTATCGCGTTTAAAAATCGGGGCAATTCTGTCAACGGTCTCTTGGAACATTGTTCGTTCGCTTAGGAGCTTGTGTGATTGTTTCGGTGTCTCTCTGCGACTTAATGGCCAGAGACGGGTTCCAACACCGCCCGCCATGATCACGACGTAGGAGTTCATCATTTTGGTATCCGCCTAAAGTTATAGGTATTTGAATAAATAGCTGCCAAGCTTATAACAGCTCATTCCCCGTGAAGACAGGTTTTACCCTTCTCCTCCTTATGGGCTTGATCGTATCTTTAACACATAAACGCTTAAACCAATATGCTTATAAGTGGATAGGCACATAATATATAATGTGGATAAGCAAGGTGAAACAAAGATAATGCCAAGAACAAGAGCAACAACCAGCGAAGACACAAGACACTTTGCTTACTGGAAAAACGTCTAGCGCTTGGCACGCAAAAAAAATTGTAGGTGAGTAAAGTGGGTAGAATCAGCGCGGTACTCCCCGATGAGCTGGAGAAGAAGCTAAGGTTTAAGGCCATCGAGATATTCGGAGGAAGAAAGGGCGACCTATCCAGAGCAGTCGAAGAAGCCGTAAAAACATGGGTTGCCACAGAAAAATAGGTAAGGCAAAATAGACCCCAAGAGGGCAGCGCCAAACAGATAATGGGTCTAACCCCCCCCTCCGCACGCGGTACAAGATAAGTGTACTACGATAGACGCGTGTGGATCAAAACTGATTACCGTATTTTAGTAAACGGGCTAAAGTAAAAATAAAAAACGTAAAAGGAGAACCAAAAAAAATGACAATTAATATTCAGGAGCAAGAGACACGCCGTTTAGACATTCTCAAAGGAATAACCGGAGGCTTTGCTAACTCAAAGATCGCAGAAAAACTAGGAGTTCCTTTATGGGTCGTGAGGAGAGACTTGAAGAGAATGCGGTACAACAGGGACCCAGAGCTCAAACAGGCTTACAGGGAAGCTGAGGAACAGGTCCAGGCGAAGAAACAATCAATCGCAGGCTTACCTGATGAGAGGTTTCACCGTATGACGGGGATGACCTTCAAGGAGAAGACGTTCAACAACATGATGAGCTTTTATAAGCCTGAGCTCACGAAGATACTTAAAGCTGAAAACGAGTGCGCCGCGATTAGAGACCTGCCTAATGGCGTTAGAAAAACCTTGAAGCGTAATGGAATCATCGCTCAGGGATGGAAAGTTCCCGAAATCACTGAACATGCCCGTGTACATTTAACGGGTGTGCCATCTGTGAATAGCTAAACCTGTACGAGCTTGAACACTTCCTTATCTCTTCGAACGATGTGGGTGTAAATAAAATGAATCAAATAATAGATAATAAAAACCAGGGTGAGCACAGTTCAAGGTTTGCATGTGCAGAGGTACGAAAACACCTACCACAAGATCTTCTACTCAAAGTCACGGTATTGCTTCAGGACTCAGGTTACGTCACAATAAGCCCAAGAGAACTATCGAGACTTAATTGGCGTAATATGAATAACCACGTTAAACAAATGGGCGGTGTTTGGATTTCTAATGATAGATTCAGTCATTGGAGCATCCCTTTCTCCTAACACGATAAAACCCGCTTCTAAAAACGACGTATCTTTTCAAGTGTCCTTCTCTTTGAATTACTGAGGATTTTGTATGTAGATACACCCTGAAGAATACGTTTTAAACTCCTTTCCGTAATAATTGACAAGGTTCTCAAAGTTTCGTTCACTGTGACTATCGCGATTTTCTGGCTTCAAACTCTGAACCCCTGACCTAAATAGGAGACTCTAATTAAGTGCACCCGCGTGCACATCATATTATATGTAATCACTCAGTTATCAGTATTAATGACTGAATATGTGAAAAGGGTTCATAGTGAACAACCTGATCAACTGGAATACTATCACTGGCACAAAGAGTGTCCCGACTATCCCCGAAGAGGAAAAGAGACAATATTGATATTCAAAAACAAGCCCTCCCATATTCCACCATGTCCAAAATGTGCTCAGCTGGATCATAAGTGAGCACGATAGCGCTGCGCGCGCGTACTGAAGCGTCAGCAGTCATCCGGTGAAGGACGCGCAGACGCCGGACAGCGCGAACCACATTAGTGCTCCCATGTCCAGCAGCGGGATATCCCAGATCAGCGGAGCCGTGAGCACGGCTGTCTAAACGCCCGTAAGCACCAGGTTCGCCGAGTCCACGTCGCTGTCCCTCATGCCTTTCGTTACCAGCATGGAACTCAGAGCGGTGGAGAACGAGGCTACCAAGGCGAGGTACTGCGCACATGGGCGTAACCCAGAGATTGTTTGATCGCGTGTCGCTTCAAAACAGTACTAATAAAATAGGTTGCGAGGAGAATCAGACCTGACTCGCTAATTATTATACTATCCGACTTAATTCAAGGCCACTGGTCCCCTGAGCCACCTGCCACGCACATATATTCCACGAACCAGACATCTACCTGACCTTGTTCAGCTTCATGCTCGCACCCATGGAGGGCTACAGCGACGGCGTCCTCCGCACCCTCTGTTACAACCACGGAGTCGACCTAACATTCACCGAGATGGCTCACGTCGAAAGCCTCCTCAGAGGCAACAAGCCGGCGCTCACCCGGATAACGGCCCTCGACTCGACGCCCGTACAGATACAGCTCCTCACGGGGAGGGAGGACCGGCTTGAACGGTTCGTCGACGGCTTCACGCCCTTCCCCGGCTTCAAGGGATTCAACCTCAACCTGTGCTGCCCCAGCAGGGACGTCATCAGGCACGGCAAGGGTGCCGCCATGGTCAAGCGGGCCACAAAGACCCAGAGGCTTGTGTCCATCATCCAGGGCTACGGGTATGCGGCGTCGGTGAAGCTGCGGCTCGGCATCAACATGCATGAGAAGAGGAACAGGCTCTACCTGAACTGCCTGGGTGGAGTCGAGGCAGATCTCTTCATAGTCCACGCGAAGACCGCCGCTCAGGAGTCGGGTGAGCCCGAGGACTACTCGGTGTTCCCTGAGTGCGTCGAAGCTGCAGGTGGTATACCGGTCATCGCCAACGGTGGAGTGGACTCCGTTGAGAAGGTGAGGGCTCTCATGGGGATGGGTGTGGCGGGCGTCATGATCGGGAGGGCCACCCTCTGTGACCCTGCGGTGTTCGATGCCTTGAAGAACGAGCTGGGGTTCAACAAGCCGAGGAGGATCGTGCCGGGCATAGGTGAACTGGTGAGAGAGTATGATTCGCTCCACGAGATGCTCCACGGCGACGAAAGATACAGGGACAGATTTCTCAGGGTCGCCGGGAGAACGGTTGGGAGTGTAACATACTAGCCGCGCGCGCAGTTAGTATTGTTTTCAACCGTATATTAATTTAATAATGGCCATTGATAATTCTTATTTGATAATTTTGAAGGATGAAGAAATCACAGTAAGAACACATTGTATTCGGTGTGGCTCCCAGATTGAAGTAAAGTCCAAAATCTACAAAGGAAGTGAATTTACAGGATTGCATACAATGGATCAGATTCATTCTGGTGATCCTTATACCCTTGTGCATTTACTATGTGAAAAATGTGATATGATGAAAGGCTTTCAAGAGGAATCGGATAAGGAAAGTACACGAGCTAGCGAGCGTATTCGTAAATTTAGTGGCAAACCCAAGAAAAATTAAAGTAGCAAAAATTAAGATTGATTATCTAAATAAATAGAGCGCGTATATTAAGCGTCGGCAAAGCTTCCTTGGGAGTAGGGTTGCGTATCTTAAGGAAGTGGCCACTTTACCATTGGCTGGGGGATAAAATTATGGCCCCACACACACAGAAAATTTAGATTTAAAAACAGATAAGGATTATAGGTCGCTGTTACTTTACCATACGCGCGCTCTCCAGAAAATCAAAGACTCAGTAGAAACTCTCCACGATTGATAAGGTATAATTGCAGGTGTCACTATACATTATGAGGATGAATAAAAAATGACAGAACTGTGGAGGTATAAGTACCCTATAGAGTACAAAGTGACTCCTAAGGATATTGATAAAGGAACTAACTGGATAACATTAAAACTGAAAAATATAGGAAGTGAAACTCTTAGAGGACTTGACATACAGTTGCACTCTCTGGATACGTATAATCTAACAGTTTATGGAACAGGGTTATATGGGGCTGGACAATACCTTACGGAGTTAGGGTCGAATAAAGAGAAAGAATTGTTTTTCCGGGTTAACGCATACGGATCAGCTGAGGTATACGCCACCATCAAAGCACGTAGGGGTGAAAAATACTTCTGGTGGGAATCCGGTTGGACGAATATCAAGATAAGTGAGGAAAAAGCTGAAATCGGACGCCTGCTGGTGCAATCAAACCCGTATACGATAATTGGGAAGACCATCAGTGTCGAGGCAACAATTAAAGGCTTGAGAAAAAGTACTGGGCTGAAACTGGAGTTCTGGGTGGAAGACCCCTCAGGAAAGTCTGAGGAGCAGGCTACAATGGACATTAAGGATCTTCCCGTTGGAGAGGAAGCCCGTTACACCGCTGAGTTCACACCCAAGGAAACGGGGTATTACACGATAGACGCGTACTTATACGATGGTTGGCAAAGAATAGGTCACAAGACAGAGGCAATCTATGCGCTGAAACAATAGCAATCACCAAGCCGACTTGAATTTTCCCTTTCCTTTTTTTGGTTTAACAGAACCTCGTGGCTGGATCATATTTCTAAATGAATAACATCCGTTGCCTCGATTGCTCTAACTCACAGATCAGTCTACAACGTGGCGCAAGCCTGGATGAATTTATTTAATCCGAAAGCCCCATAACCTTATCCCCCACACACACACTTTTAGTTAGAATTGAAGCAACTATGAACACCCTGGGTAACCATAGTTTATCTCAAAACAATCTCAAACGGATCTCAAATCAATCTCAAACGGATCTCAAAAGAATCTCAAATGGTAAAGTACCATAGTACCATGTAATATGTTATATGTAGTACGTATTAATTCATAATTCACACCAAAAATACGGAATTTGAGATGAAAATAAGACTTATGATATGAGCTGAACTTTCACGCATTTCGGACCCTTTTTGGTTTGAATCAGTGTGAAACTGACTCTATCACCTCGCTGTACCTCTTCAGCATTCGTGATTTGGCTAATGTGGAAAAACACTTCATCACCAGACTTTGATTCAACAAATCCATATCCCTTATCCGAGAACCACTTACTTACAATCCCCTCTAATTTATTCTCCCTCCCTTTTCACTGTTTTTTAGTGTCTTGAGTTTAAAAACCTCGTCGCATAAACGTGCGTGCGCACTTGAAATATGATCCCTAAAAAAATACTCACAAACCCAAAGATTATCAAAAGTTTACTGTCAATTGAATTCCCTATAAATATCAAAAAAAATCCAATAATAAACAATAATGAAAATGGAATTGAAGTAAAAAATGTTCCTGGCATCCGATTTTGAGACATTGATAGTATCGTCTTGAAAAAGTAAGGGATATACTATTAAACTTTTTAGTGTTATTCTAGATTGAATTATCTTCATTAGTTCAATAAATATGCATATAAAAAAATACCACGCCTCTTTAAGAGCCAAAGCACTGGCAAACTTTTCTATCGAGTGATCATGTGCTATCTGGTGCACGCGCATCCAGCTACCCTGAGATCACCCTCGACACGGTAAGATCCCTGTTGGCAGAGACAGAGCCCCACCTATTCGCATAGAGCTACCTACGTGCGTGGTTGCGTTGATCTCTGTGGCTCCCTTCGATAGTGTGTGTAGGGCCATAATTTTATCCCACACACATATTTTTACAAGTAACATGAATGTTGAATCTCTCGTAATAATAACGTAATCCTCTTACCGAAGCTACGCGCGAGCAAACGTTAATTTACAGTAGAGAAACACTATATGCACGATGGAAATCGAGAAACAGGCTAAAGATTCATCAGAAGAACACAAGGAAAATACCGAGAAACTCGAGGATCAGACAAAGAAAATAATAGAATCTCACCTTGAGAAAGTTCAAAAAGAAATAAATTCACAGATAGATGAAATTGAGAAGCGTTTCCAGAGTCAGATCGAGGAACAGTACGAGGTAATCAAAAAAGAGTTGTCAGTTATCACAACCACCGCAACAAAGATCGAAGGCATGGAGAACCGGCTCCAAGCCTTAGTTGAGAAAGAGCGTGGTGAAATCAAGAAGGAGCTCTCAGTAATGACTGCTTCTAAGCAGAGGATTGAGAACGAGTTGGGTGATAAATTAAGTGATAAGTGGGATATTGTTGTTAAATTAAGAAGCCAAACCTACGATAAGCTGATGAAGGAGTACAAGAAAGTTGAGGAGAACCTTATCCTCCACCCAACAGAGATATCCGACGAAACAATTGATAACGAAACTCAAGAAGATGAATAATGAACATAGTTCAAAGCATCTCATTAACAATTTTTCTCATAACCATAATCCTGATTGCTACTGAGCGGATTGAAAGAGCTTACACAGCTCTCTTGGCGGCGGGTGCAACATTTCTAATCGGATCAGTTTCGCCTCAGAAGTTCCTAGACTTCATCGACATCGAGATTCTAGGCGTCATCATAGGAATGATGCTATTAGTGAATGGCGCGGAGAAATCCGGTTTCTTCAACAGCATCTCTGTTAGGATTCTGAAGGCATCGAAAAGCCCAACATCCTTCGCCATCATCCTACTTTCTTTCACAGCCCTCCTGTCGTTGATATTGAACAACATCGGCGCGATGCTGGTATCAGCAAGCATCACTATCACTATGACTAAAGCCCTCAAAATGAAGTCGGAGACCCTCCTAATTTTTCAAGCAATAATCGCGAACATCGGTGGTATGACCCTGATGATGAGCTCGATACCGAACATCATAATTGCAGTTGAAGGAGAAATATCCTTCAGCTCCTTCGCCCTCAACATCGCCCCTCTCGCTATTGTGCTTTTTATTATAACTGCACTTGTGTTTCTAAGAGTGTTTAAGCAGGAATCTCAAAATGAGTTGATTCAAAACAACAAGTTAACAGAGCACAATGAGTTGACAGAGGTTGATATACTCACTGATGAGATGAAGGCTCAGGAGTTCTCAAATTGGATTGAACTAGCTGTCAGAGATCTTCGTCAGGTTGGGGGGGGAGGGCGG
>Ga0272441_10016996_pt1 | contig 9999 bp, 16 predicted proteins | sample SSMProp6N_FD_193582 | JGI IMG/M metagenome (GOLD analysis project Ga0272441, IMG submission 193582) | Marine sediment archaeal communities from Little Sippewissett salt marsh, Falmouth, MA, United States - SSM-Prop-6N | ecosystem: Environmental > Aquatic > Marine > Wetlands > Sediment ...
GAGGTGGAGGAGGAATGTCTAAGAGATAGAGAGCAATTTTTTATAAACAAACATGAAAGCCACAATCCAGAAAATGGGTATAACATCAGAAAAAGTGTCAACGCTACTTATGGTAGCTCTACCAAAGAAGAGACAAAGAGGAAGATAAGCGCAGCTCATAAAGGCAGGGTTCATACAAAACAAAGTAGAAAGAATATGAGCCTGGGGCAAGTGGGAAAGAAACATACGAAAGAAACGCGCAAAAAAATATCTAACGCAAATTCAGGTGAGAACCATAATTTTTATGGCAGAAAACTCACAAAAGAACATTGCGACAAAATAAGCCAATCCAACAAGGGAAAAATACCTTGGAACAAGGGGGTGCAATATTCCGAAGAAGAAAGAAAGAGAATGAGCGAGAGAGTTTCTGGAGAAAGGAACCCTCACTATGGGAAACACCTCAAAGAAGATACAAAAAGGAAGATAAGTCAAACCCTTATGGGGCATGTAGTAACGCAAGAAACTAGAGAGAAGCTAAGAATAGCACATAAAGGAAGAGTTGCGTCAGAAGAAACCAGAGAGAAGCTTAGAAAAATAAAAAGAGCCAATATCGAAAAACAACCTCAATCTAAATTGGATTGGGGGAAGGTAAGAGAAATAAGAGAGGCGTACAGTGAAGAGGGGAGGACACAAACTTCTTTAGCGGAGCAGTATGGCGTTTCTCAATCGGCTATCTGGCAGATTGTGAGCAATAAAACATGGGTGGAATAGATGTCATCGCCAGCGAGCAAATTAGAAAAAGCAATCAACATTGTCAAATCACATGGGTTTAACATTCAGCATCTCGATGTCAACAAGTCGGGCAAGGTCTGGGAAATCTCTGAAGATGGACGCACGCTAATCCAACCCCTAACATCCATAAAGGGGTTGGGAGAGGCAGCCATCGACCAGATACTCGACAACAGACCATTCAAAACAATAGAGCATTTCCTCTATAGCGAAGAGATTGTCTACAGCAAACTAAACAAGAAGTGTAGAGACGCATTGGTCAAGTCGGGAGCAATGAACTGCTTGATAGATGACCGCTTTGAACATCAACAACACTTCTGGGCTTGTGTAGCCGACAAACCGAAAACAATAGAGAAGTTTCACGAGACAATAGAACTCACCAAAGGTGACGTTGATTTCACTGAAGAGGAGAAGATACAGCACCTTGTTTCACTCACTGGCGTTTTTCCAATGAGTCTTGTAATGACCCCAGAGTTAGAGCAAAGGCTTGAAGAGGAATGCGTGCCGCCCTTGTCGGAGTATGACCTATCACTTGGAGTGGCTTGGTTCATCCCACGAGAAGTCATCCCGAAGAAGACAAAAAACGGGAAAGATTACTACATAGTTGAGGCGATTGACTCAACAAACACAACAACCAAGATTAAGTGCTGGGGCATCAACAGGGAAAGAGACATCATTCACGTCAACCGCCCCTACATGGCTCAACTAAAATATAGTGAAGATTGGGGTTTTTCTTGCCACAGCGTAAGACATAGTTTTGTATTATTAGCTTGACAATGATAATCGAACTTGCTATAATAAACTAACATAGGAGATAAAATGTTAAAAGAGAGTGTGAAGTTTTGGGGAATCGTCGCTGCTGTTTTTGTGCTTGTCTATTGCCTGCTATTAGGCGTAGCAAACGCTGAACCGCTTCAGAAAACTGCCTGTTCCACAACGTGCGAAACAACGCAATTTGCGGAACACAAAAACAAGAAGAAGTGGGTGTGCTGGTATAAAAGCACAAAAAGTAGTGGTGGTGCTTGGGGGATGTCGGAGAGCAAAGGGGCAGCCAAAGAAGGCGCCAAAGAAAAATGCGTAGAAACATACCGCAGTTGTGTGTTTGATTATTGCGAAATCTATGTAGCCCCAAAGGAGAACGACTAATGTCAAGTGCTGTTGCTAAGTTTGCCAAAATCGACCCAAAGGCAGTTATTCCAACATACGCAGAGAAAGGCTCTGTTGCGTGCGACCTGTATTTGCTTGAGAAGACGGTTGTCTATCCAGGTGAGGTTGTTCTTGCCAGGACCGGCATTGTAGCAATCCCACCAATCGGATACCACTGGGAGCTATGCTTGCGCTCAAGCACGCCGGTGAAAAACCCACTACTGCTTCAAGCGAACGCACTAGGGTTGATTGACTTTTCCTACGTAGGTCCAGAGGATGAAATCAAGATTCCCCTATTGAATGCTAGAACAAGCAGCAAAGGTTCTGCCCAACATTGGAGGGGTATGGGAGAAGAGCTGAAAGACTTTGACCCGAAGGTTGTTGGTGCGTTTGTGTTTGAAAAGGGAGCGCGGATTGCTCAGATGATTCTGAGAGAAAACCTTGTTCCAGCAGTCGAGGAGATTAGCATCGAGGACTTGCGCAATAGTTCGCGCGGTGGCTTTGGGAGCACAGGCGAGTAAAAGAAAGAAAAGAGGATTAAATAGCACCCAAATACTGGAAAAGCTTACAGCTTGTTCTAGGTATGGCATGGCTCACCATTACTATCGTTGCTCAGAAAAAGCACTGGATGAAATAGCTGAAAGGTTTGGTGTTAAGTGGGTGGAGACGAGGTATGAAGATGGTCAACTCGTTAGCGCCATGTCCATGCCAACAGAAAACGGCAGGATGTTTTCATTAAATCCACTAGTTTTTGAGGATGAAGACAACAGCGAATAAGGAAAAAAGGACAATAAAATGAAAGGTAAATTAGAATTCAACCTTCCAGAAGAACAAGAAGAGTTTGAAATTGCATGTAATGCTAGTAAGTATAATTTAGTTCTTTTTCAATTTGACCAAGAACTTAGAAGCAAGATTAAATATCAAAATCTTAACGAAAAAGAGCAAGATATTTATCAAAAAGTTCGTGAAATGTTGTGGAGTTGTTTAGACAATGCTGGCTTGGATATATTATGAAAATGAATGACACACCTGAAGGCTGGCACCGCCATATAAAAGGCGGTGGTTTAGTGCAAGACACCACCACGATGTTCAAAAGCAGGATTGCCAAACTACAATAAATGTCAGAAGAAGAAACAAACCCTCTTAAAGAGGGGAACCAAAACTACGCCTCTTACGACGATTGGAAAGAGTCCACCAATCCTCTAAAAAACAGCCTCCAACAAGTAAGGTTTACCTATTTCATTCAAGAGAGGGAACACTTTGAGTTTCTTTTGAGGTTGAAAGAGGATTTAATCTCTATAAATGCTTTTTTCCAAGCCATGGTCAGATTGTATGTTGCCAGAGATTCACGCATGATATCTATCATAGAAGAAGTCCGAGCAACCTACAAGAGCAAAGACTATCTGAAGCGACAAAAAAAGATAGAACAAATCCAAGGAGAAAATAGAAGAAGGTTCACCTTCGGCGAAGAAGAAATGGATGAACTTTTTGACATTATTGAGAGTGAAAATGAATAAGAATGGTATTTAGAGGTATAACGCTACTATTTATTTTTGAATCATTATTTTAATGATAAGGAGAAATCTTTTATGAAAAAGGACACAAAGAAGGAAAAGCTACTAAACGAGTCGACCGTTCGACGTTTTATGGGGTTGGCTGGAATCAAAGCCCTTTCTGAAGAGCGAGCCAAAGAACTCTTCGAAGAAGAGGAAATGGAAGAGGAAGAAGTCGAGGAAGAGGTCCCCGTGGAAGATGAAGAGCTTCCAGCAGAAGAGGAGCCAATGCCAGAGCCCGAGCCAGAAATGGGTGAGGAGCCAGAGGAGCTTGTTCAAGCTCTTGTTTCTGCTATTGCTGATGCGGTTGAGGAAGTGGCTGGTGTTGAAGTAGAGGTTGAGGGTCCTTCGGAAGAGCCTGAAGAAGCTCCCGAGATGGTAGAAGAGCCAATGGACGAGCTTCCCCCAGCAGAAGACGGGGCACCCATGGATGAAGAGCCTATGGACGAAGAGAAGAAAAAGAAGTCCGATGACCCTTGGGGTTTGATGGAATCCAAAAGAGCACGCACCAACCGAAAAAGAGCAGTCAACAAGATTGCTAATCGAGTTGCGAAGCGCATTCTTTCTAAAAAGAACAAGTAAGTAAGTTATCGAACAACCACAGTGGTTACTCCTGCTCAAAAGGGGGTTTTTCTTGAGAAGTTTATCAAGAATGAAATCCCTAAGTTCGAAATCAAGATATAAGAAGATAGTTGGCTTATGAAAGTCTTGTCAAAGCTCTTGTTCTTTGTAAACTTTGACCGTTTTATAACCGCAATATACCCAAAAGTCTATTTCCTAAAAGAAACATACTACGACGCTAGCGACACTCGTTATCTAACAATCCTAACCCACGAGTATGTTCACTTGCATGACAGGAAAAGACTTGGACAACTATTCAACCTTCTTTATTTATCCCCGCAAATACTGGTCCTGCTTTTTCTTGCATTGGCTTTTGTCAGCCCTTGGTACTTGTTCGGTCTCCTGTTACTGGCACCAATCCCAAGTATCGGAAGAGCCTGGCTAGAATTGCGAGGCTACAGAGCCACGATGTATGCCAGCCATTGGGTGACCGGCAGCGTAAGATTCAACATTGATGGGATTCTAAAACACTTCACGGGTCCTTCTTATTACTTCATGTTTCCGTTTGAAGCTTTCATGCGGCGTAAATTCAGGAAAGTTGAAGAAGACATCAACAACCACGCACCAGTTCCAAAAGAACTACAGCCGCTAGAGACAATTCTCAAATCACACCCCTAAAATAATCCTTGACTTTTCCCTCAAATAGGCTACTATAATCTTATAGCCTGTTTACCACACAAGGAGAGGTGCTAATAATGCCCAGAAAAATCGGAAAATCATCCAGCTGGAACGACATGAAGGTTGGTCGCTGGGTTCATTTGGATGAAAGAACAGCAAGGTATTTGAACACAGCCTTTAGTCAGTATGATGTCGCAGAACATAGAGCCTACGAAGGTTTCTATCAAATCACTGACATTGAGCAAGATTTTCAAAATCCACCCAATATCCCAGATGTTGCCAAAGTCCAAGCCACAATCTATTTGAAACACGAAAACTGGCGCTCACCCCTTGCAAAATCCATGCCAGTTGTCATCAACCCCTTCTGCTCCATAATCCTAGCCGGCGCAATTTTGATGCCAGATTCAATCAAGACCGTAATCACCAGCGTCGATGAACTGATTGCGGCAAATAAAGACCAGTTTCACTGCACTTTTTGCGGCGAACCGCTAAACGTCATCACTGTAAACCTGCGAATTTGCAAGGATTGTGAGGAGAGTTTTTCTCAAGAAAACCCCTTGACAAACGACGACGACCCTGCTAACATTTATATAGAAGATGAGGACACGCTAGAGCCGTTTTAACCCGAACCCCGAACCCTGGAGTCTATTCAAAATGATATCAGCCGAAGCCTGGAGAATGCCCTGTCAAAACGACAGCCTTCTTAATCGCCTCCAAGTTAATGGAGTCCCCAGCAAGTCTTGTGATAAGCTATTAAAAGCAGTCAAAGGTTGGCGTGAATCAGGGGTTATTCTTCACAGAGATGGTCAAGTTGACCTGCTTTACAGTTGCGACTTTGAAGACGAGCAAAAATGGATAGAATGGGCTAAAAACTTCCCCTATGATTTGGTCGAGGTATCGCCAAAGACAGGGAAAGCTAAAGCAATCAAGCTTGGAGCTGCAGCGGACAGCAAAACCCGCAAAAAGAGGAAGACAAAAGCTCTAAAAAAGACCACAACCGGGAAAAGCAGAGGTAAATGCACTTGTAGCAAGTGTGGTAAAAAAGGTCACAACAGCAGAAGCTGCCCCAATCCGCCGAAGAAAGAAAAGCCCAAGAAAACGTCTTCAGTAAAAAGGCAAATCACCTGCAAGATTTGTGGCAAAAAAGGTCACAACTCGCGTTCTTGCGCTACTGTGAAGACGCTTTAGCGAATAGAGAAAGGAAAGAGAAATGGAAGATAAAAGGTATTTGGTAGTAAAATCCGGTGGTCTTATATCCGTTGAGGTAGCCTTGAAAACCAACAACCTACAAGAAGCATTGTGGTTTATTGAGGAGAACCTTGGCGAATGCGAAGGGTGTTTAGCTCTTATAGATTCACAAGAGGTCCCCAAGTATTTCTCAGGTTTGTTGAGAAAGTTTCTCAAGGGGTGCGACCAAGAAGTGAGCCCCCAGCCCGATAGTTGCTGCGGATTATATGAAGAAATAGATGGAGGGTGTGAATAACATGAAAGACAATGAAAGATTGCTTTTAATAGAAGCTCTTACAAAGGAATACGCGATGATTGACCGTCGCGACCTATTCACGCTTGTCAAAATAGCATTGCTCTGCGAAGAGATTACCATGTTGAAGGCAGCCGAGCTGTTAGGTCTTCCTTTAGTAGAAATGCGCTGTATAGCTAACTATTGGGTAGAAGAAACAGGTGAAGCAAAATGAATCAGTGGAAGAAATACCCCAAACAACCAGAAGAGTTCCACGATGTAATGGTTTATGTCCCCCACTTGGCAAGACCAGTGATATGCTATAGGGAGCAACAAGGGCATGGCATCTATTGGTGGACAGACTCGTATTCCGAAAAACAAGTAGGTTTGTGCGACAATGAAGAATTGTGCTATTGGATGGACTTACCAGAACCACCAGAATAGAAAGACGACAGATGGCTGTTTGTATTATTTGTGAAGAATCTTATTCAGACCAGCGCAAGAGCCTTGGCTATAGAACTTGTCTAGATTGCGGCGACAAAGAAGCCGTTAAAGAAACCAAACGCAAGAGCAGATGCATTGCTCCCGCTTATAACAAAGGTGCTTACCAATACATCACTAGCAAAGAATGTGTAAAGAGTATCCACCCCAATAAAACATAATGTCTATTTACTTCATTTCCGACACTCACTTTGGTCATCGCAATGTTTTGCGCCACGATGACAGACCATTCTCAAACATAAAAGAGCATGACCAAACGCTCATTGAGAATTGGAACAACACCGTAAAACCTAGTGACCTTGTTTATCATCTTGGTGATATTTTTATGGGATGTTCGCCGGGTTATGCGAAAGAGATTCTCAACTCACTCAATGGTCAACTCTACTTGATTGAAGGTAATCACGACCACAGATATATCAAAAAGCAAGAGATAAGAGAGCGCTTCATTTGGACCAAGGGAATCCACACCCTCGACATAAAAAAAGACAGGAAGGTTGCTCATCAGATAGTATTGTGTCATTACGCGCTAAGAACTTGGCACAAGAAACACTGGGGTAGCTATCATCTATACGGGCACAGCCACGGAAACCTCGACGAAGGTGATTACCTATCATTCGATGTTGGCGTAAATCTGCACAACTACCACCCAATAAGCCTGGAATACGTTGTTGATAGATTGGAAAAGAAGAAAGGGAAAATACAAAAAGGAGAAAACAAGAATGTCATTGAGTGATAAGAGCTTTTACAACGAAGCAAGCGCGCAAAAGCTCGGCTGGGAACCAGAGTGGTTTGGCTGCGATGATTTTGACGAATGTCTCATAGCAGAGATTAGCGAATTCCAAAGAGAGAACGACCTAGACGTAGATGGTCTTTGTGGACCTACAACCTTTAGAAGGATTCTGGCGGAAAGAGAACTAGAGCGAGAAGAGGAAGAATCATTTATCATCTGTAATCAAGAAAAGGTCCCAATCGAGTGGGAAAAGACCGTCCACCTTTATCATGAAGGTAAACTAAGACTCAAGCCCGGTAGAAGATGCCAGGAAAAGAGAGAAGTCAACCAGTTCGTTGTTCACTGGGATGCCGCACTAAACTCTAAATCTTGTTATGAGATTCTAAAACGACGTGGTTTGAGCGTCCAGTTTTCTATCGACAACAACGGAACAATCTATCAGTTCACCGACGCCAACGATATTTGTTGGCATGCCCCCCCGGTAAACTTCAACTCTGTTGGTGTCGAGGTGAGTAATGCTGTTCAACTTAAATACCAAAAGTATTACAGAAAACACGGTCATGGAGACAGACCCGTCGTGGATATCCCGAAGATTAACGGCAAACTCTACGCTCGCAAAGCATTGGGGTTCTACCCTGTTCAAGTAGACGCGCTAAAAGCATTGACAGAAGCATTGATGAGTTACTACCCAATAAAGCGTCAATCCCCTTCTGAGTTGGGACTACACAAAAAGACAGAGCGAGAGTTGGTAAGGTACTCCGGCGTTGTGAGCCATTACCACGTTGACCCAAAAAAGAGGAAATGGGACTCCGCTTGTTTAGATTTGAAAGAAATCTTATGAAAACCAAGAAAACACTAGCCGAGAGGAAGAAGATTGCCTCTATGAACAACCCAATGTCCGAGGTTAACGAGATTGCTTTTGGGCATTATGCGCTTGGGGGCACATGGGAAGGGTTTGACGACTTACTGGAGGTGAAGACAACGTATGAGAAAGCAAAAGATACTATAGGGGCAAGACAAACTTCCGACCAACAAGGCAGAGCCAAGGCAATGTCCGAAGAACTCTTCAGGAGTAGAGGCGCCAAGCGTCCAATCAAAGCTTGGTGGATAGCCCGAAAAAGAAATCAAGATACTCCAGCTGATGTTGTTTTGGAATACGAGGATGGTGAACAGCTTGGTGTTTCTTGTAAATCTACGAGCAAAAAGTCAGGCGACATAGCATTTAAAAATCCAGGGATTGGCTCTTTGGCTAAAGCTTTGGACATTGACTTGGCTTCTCTTGTTTCTCAGGAAGAAGAAAGGGTTGTTGCCGAGCTAGACCTTCCTTGGTCGAAAAAGGAGAGGAAGAGCTACATTCGAGCCAACTTAAGCATAAGAGAAGAGACCATGAAAAGTGGAAAGAGGATTCTGAACAGGTTGCGTGACAAGCTTTTAGTGACCTACCAATCCATGACAAACGAAGAACTACGCGAGCATTTAAAGAGCACTTGGTTAGATGCACAAAATACAGAACTTCCATACATAAAAATCACCGGGAGAGGAGCAGATGGGGATTACAGTGCCTCTATCCACGACCCGACAAAAAACGATAAGGTTAGGGCGCTATCCTCAGAAGATTCGCAAATAACAATGGCTTCAGTCGGCAACGATTCTATTGGTGTCAGCGTGGGACCACTACGCATTATGAAAATCCGCTTTAAGTATGAGTCTGAAAAGCTAGCCTCTACTATAAAGCTAAGCGGTGACCCTTGGTAGACAACAACAAAGACAAACTTCCTGAAATAGTTGCCATTATCTTCTTGACAATCTTCTTTATACTGCTATTATGTATAGGTAGGGGTATTATTACCCTCAAGGGTCTTATTGTGCCATACATACCAAGAATCTATTTCTAACAAGAGGTGAAAACGTGTCTAAAGAAAACTGCTTAAACGAGAATGAACTGAAAGAGCTACTCTACGAAGGAGTTGAGGAGCTTTGCGCTCTTGTTAGTTCTACGCTAGGTCCAAGAGGACAAAACGTCCTAATCCAACAAAAGGGACGAATGCCTTTTACCACCAAAGATGGCGTGACAGTCGCGAAGTTTGTCGATTTTGAAGACAACTCATTCAAGAATGCCGGCGCACAACTGCTTAAACAAGCATCAATGTATACAAACTCAACTTGCGGTGATGGAACGACCACTTCAACCGTGTTGAGCACTGCCATTTTCAACGCTGCTCGCAAACATTTAGCTGCCGGCATCGCCCCCATTGAAATCAAAAGAGGCATCGAACACGCTGTAGAGTTAGCCGTAAAGCGCCTAAAAGAGTCAAGCAAACAAATCAGAAGCCGAGAAGACATCGCAAACATTGCCAAGATTTCTGCCAACGGAGACGAAGCCATTGGAAAACTTATTGCCTTGGCAGTTGATAAAATCGGCAAGGATGGCGCAATTACCATCGAAGAGGCTCGCTCGATGGAAACCAGCCTGGAAGTCATTGAAGGCTTCCGGTTTGACTCGGGCTATCTCGCCAATGCCTTTGTGACAGATGAACGTCGTGGTGTTATGAAGTATGACGACCCACTACTTCTCATTACAGACGAACGCATCGACCAAGTAA
>Ga0272441_10016997_pt1 | contig 9998 bp, 9 predicted proteins | sample SSMProp6N_FD_193582 | JGI IMG/M metagenome (GOLD analysis project Ga0272441, IMG submission 193582) | Marine sediment archaeal communities from Little Sippewissett salt marsh, Falmouth, MA, United States - SSM-Prop-6N | ecosystem: Environmental > Aquatic > Marine > Wetlands > Sediment ...
GTCTTCTTCGTCTCGGATCGGGATTTCAATCCGATCTACAGTCGAACCGAATGGAATCATGCCTACCTGGACATGTCGAAGATCTACCTTCTGACCCTGACGAAAGAGACCGATTCTCCGTTCAAACCGAAAAGCGACGAAGTCGAAATAGAACGCAAGGAGAAAGCGGAGAAGAAAAACAAGGTTGAGACGGACGATCCAAACGAAGCCGCACACAAGCCGAAAAAAAACGGACAGAAGAAAAAAGAGCAAAAACTAAAAATTAAAGTCGATATCGACGGAATAGAGGATCGCATCGCCGTGCTGCCGACCGCCATCGGTAATTATCGAAACCTAACGTCAGTCGGCGATCATCTGTACTACAACCGAAGGAGCAGCCAGGACAACAAGAATCAACTGCTGATGTACAATCTGAAGGAGCTAAAGGAGATCGAACTCGGCGACATCGGTACGTTTAAAATAGCGGCCGATCAGAAGAAAATGCTGGTCGCATCCGGCGGGAAATACGCCATCATCGATCTGCCCAAATCAAAAATCAATATGAAAGAGACCCTCGACGTGTCCGGCATGGACGTCTATCTCGATAAGAAGAAACAATGGGCGCAAATCTTCGACGAATGCTGGCGACAGATGAGGGAATTCTTCTATGTGCCGAACATGCACGGCGTCGCTTGGAAAGCCATGCACGAACGTTATAAACCTCTCGTCGCCCATGTGAATCACCGGGCGGACCTGACCTATATTATCGGAGAGATGATCGGCGAACTCAACGTCGGTCATACCTACGTGGGCGGCGGAGAATATCCCAAGCCGAAGCGGATACCCCTGGGTCTTCTCGGGGCGGAAATCAGTCGCGATCCGAAATCGGGATATTATAAAATCGAAAGGATCTTACGCGGCCAGAACTGGAATAAATCCACCCGCTCTCCACTCACTGAAATTGGGGTCGATGCCGGCGAGGGCGACTACATTCTCGCCATCAACGGCACATCAACCGACGATATGGAAAACATCTACACGTCGCTCGTGAACAAGGCGGGCAGGCAAATAACGCTTAAGCTCAATTCAAAGCCGACCCGCAAAGGAGCGCGGGACGTCGTCGTCGTGCCCACAAGGAGTGAAGAAGACCTGTACTACACCAATTGGGTCCAGACCAATATCGAGAAAGTCAGCGACGCCACGGACGGTAAAGTCGGCTACATCCACGTACCCGATATGGGACGTCGAGGTCTGAACGAGTTCGTGAAATACTTCTATCCGCAGATTCGCAAGAAAGGATTGATCATCGATGTGCGCGGGAACGGCGGAGGAAATGTCTCCCCGATGCTGATCGAACGCTTGCGGCGCGAGATTGTGATGATCGACTTCGCCCGAAACGGCGCGCCCGCCACGGACCCGTCGGCCATGATCTACGGTCCGATGGTCTGCCTGGCGGACGAATTCTCCGCCTCGGACGGCGATCTCTTTACGTATCGCTTCAAGACACACAAACTCGGAAAAGTCATCGGCAAACGAACCTGGGGCGGCGTGGTCGGCATTCGAGGCTCTTTGCCGCTCCTGGACGGCGGCTATCTCAATAAGCCGGAATTTTCCCGCTACGACGTGGAGGGCCAAAAGTGGATCATCGAAGGGTACGGCGTCGAGCCGGACATTTACGTCGATAACGATCCCGCCAAAGAATACATGGGAATCGACCAACAGTTAAATAAAGCCATCGACGTGATCCTCGAAGAATTGAAAACAAAAGAGAAAGAGGTGCCGCCTTTGCCCCCCTACCCGGTGAAATAATCGGAAAAACCAAGTTCGCGAAAACATACCGGCGCTATTTTTCATTGCGTTATACTTAACGTCTAAATGGATAGCGTAAAGGCTATTCAAGAATATCATGTATTTATGCAGACAATATCTTGAATAGTTCATGAAGATATTTTGCCTTTGACATTACCTCACGTTACGCATATCCTGTCTACGAACGGAACAGGCGTCGGGAGTTTCTTGTCCAAAGGTAGGGTGCGATGAATCGCACCAAAAACGAATGGGATAAAACCATGTCGAATGATAGCCGTTAGAGAATAGGTAATAAAAGCAATTGGTGCGAAATATCGCACCCTACATGCTTTGTATAAGATAAAGAAAATGAGCAGGAAGTATATTGACATCGCATTACTTGTGGTTGGCATCATTGCTGTTCTCTTAGCGATAAAGACATCACATGATCCCTTTCCCTGGAATAGTACACATCCTCTTATAGAATTTTTAGAAGACCTTTTTGACAAGTTCGAGACCGGAAACGAAGTGATATTTAGCCTTTCAGTAGGAAGTGCAGTCAGCATTCTATTCTATTTTCTCATCGTATGGTATCCCGAGAGAAGAAAAAGAAAAATCCTTAGAGAAAGCCTTAAGCAGAACTATTATCGTTTCAGGCTTTCCACTATTGGTATTTTGCTACATAGTTCAGACCACTGTTGTGATTCCCACCTTCAGCAAAAGTTAAATGATCCAAAAGAATTTCGGAAGTATTTCCAAGAGGATGTCACAGGTTCAGGAGAGCGATGGTATGATGTTCAGAATAATCTGGAAGAATGTCATCTCCAAGAACTGCGGATCGAGTTAGAGATTCTACGAGATGAGTTGGCATATATTATATCTCAAATTGATATATCAGAACCTAAAACACTCGATTTTTTCAAGAACCTCTCTAAATATGTGTACAGAATGAAGCAGAAGTCCCTCGAATATGATGATGTTAAGAGTCTGAGTGGTTTTCTTTGGGAGATCTTTGCAAATTGGGATTTTTCGACGGGATATGTAGAAGAAGATATCATCGAAAAGATGATTCAAAAAATCTGAGATCGTGTAATAATTATAAATAATTGCACATGCGGGAGACGCACCATTTAGTAGGGTGCGATGATTCGCACCATTTTATTAATGGGATAGCATCATGCCGGATTATAGACGATGGTTTCATGCGGGTGGAACGTATTTCTTTACCGTCGTGACATACAACCGGCGAAAGATATTTCAAAATGCTCATGCCCGTGAGACTCTGCGTCGGGCCATCCTTCAAGTTCAGGCATTACGCCCGTTTGAGATTTTGGGTATCGTGCTTTTGCCCGACCATTGTCACTGCATATGGAAAATGGCAACCGACGATGATAATTTTTCTATACGATGGAGTATGATCAAACGAAGATTCACGAAATCCTGGCTCGCCGATGGCGGTCAGGATGCTCCGATATCGAAATCGAGAAGAAAAAGAGGTGAACGCAGCGTTTGGCAAAGACGGTTTTGGGAACACCTGATTCAGGATCAATATGATTTTGCCTTGCATATGGATTATATACACTATAATCCGCTAAAGCATGGATATGCAAAATGCCCTCATCAATGGGAATATTCAAGCTTTCATCGTTGGGTTAAAGAAGGAATTTATAAATATGATTGGATGTGTCAATGTCAACGGGATGGTAAGACGCCCGACTTTAAAGCGATTGCTCATTCCGTTGGAGAATAATTGAAATGGTGCGATACATCGCACCCTACTTTGATGTAGTTTGGCCAGTAATCAGGATTATCGTCCAATTCTTCTCAAAAATGGTGTTTTGTATATTAAGCGACTCGCCATTCCGTCGAAAATAATAGCGGATGACTTCAACTGAGGATTTGTTGATGCAAATTATGGCCATATGTCCGGGATGCCATCATGTGTGGATGCTCGATAGCGACGCCGCCGATAAGCGGATTACGTGCGAACAGTGCGGCCGGCTCTTCAAAATCCCCAGGCCGGAGGAGCTTGCAAAGGCCGCGAAGATTGTCAAAGGGGCTAAAGGGGTCGTTTACGTGGATAAGAACGGGAAAATCTACGGGTGAGAGAGAAAAAAGAATATCCAATGTCGAATATTGAATTTCGAATATCGAAGTGAAGTTCATCATGGGATTTTGGGATTTTTTGCTTGAAATGCCGATAAATTTGTGTTACGATTAATTTCAACCAAGACAGCGCCGGGCTCACTGCCGGGCATAGAAGAAGAAAAGGTAGAAACATTGAGGAAATGGAAGGAGTGTAACATGAAAAAGCTCATTTGCGTCCTAATATTAGCTATTTTTATAAATCCCGTTTGGGCCGACGTCTCGATTATTGTGACCGATCTGGGCGGGGGTAAAGCCGCCATCGATTATTCGGGAACCGAACGGGCCCGGGGTTTTGCGCTGGATATCCTGGTGGATGCGGGCAACATTGACGCTATCAGCGATTTTGCCGTCGGCGACGATAACAATGGCTACGGTATCTTCCCGGCCAACTTCAGCCGGCACATTACCGTCGATCCGACGACCGGCGAGGTCAGCGATTGGGCCATCGAGGGGTATAATCCCGTGGCCGACGTGGACGATCCCGGGGCGCTGGGCGGTCTCGGCACGAACGGCATTACCATCGAGATGGGCTCGCTCTACGATACGAAGGCCCCGCCCCCGGAGGGCCGGCTTTGCGTGATTACGTGCAGCGAAGCGTGTAACGTGACGGTGAGTCTGAACGCCACTCGCGGCAACGTCGTGCTGGAAGATGCGACCGAAGCGGTTGTTGATTTATCTGCGGCGACGGAGGTTCCGATTGGAGCCGTAGCGGTGGGCAGTCCTGGCACGCGGTCGGCTGAATGGCTCTCCGTGGGCCAGCCGGCCTGTTGGCTCAATGCACGGCATTGCCACGGCGATGCGGACGGCAAATCTCAGGGGCTGGAGAAGTACTGGGTTTCCACCAACGATTTGGATATCCTGATTGCGGCCTGGAACAAGACCTATGCGGAAATCGGCGGTCAGGCCATCAACGGCGTTCCGCTGATTTGTGCCGACTTCGATCATGCCGCCCAGGGCAGCAACAAATTCCGCGTTTCAACGAACGACCTGGACATTCTGATCGCCAACTGGCAGCTTGCCGATCAGCCGGCGGCCGATTGTCGGTAATCAACACCTATTGTTTTGTCAGCGAAAGGGCAGGTCTTCGGGCTTGCCCTTTTTTCATCTTGCCGTTCTCGCTCATGTGTCCTACAATCCGCAGATTCCTTGTTATCGGAAACATGCCGATAACTGCTTTTTTAGGGAATCAAATGATGAAACGATCCTTTTTGCTGTTGCTCTGTTTCTTATCCGTTTATCTGCAGGGAGGGTGTCATAATCACGTTTCGAGGGAATCAGCCGTCGAGGTTATCATTGACGGCAACGGTCAATTCCCTGATGTTCTGGTCGGTCGATGGAAGGCGGACCGAGGCGGATGGGAATTCGTTTTCGAGCCGGATGGAACGATTTCCTCGGCGGTGGTGAGCATCGGACGGGCCACGTTGAAGCCGGGGCAGACAACCACGGTTCCGATGAAATTAGGCGGAAAAGGAATCTATGAACCGGGCCGGTGGACCGTCCAATATTCACAGGCACAACGGGAGCTCATCGTAGAGATTGTCATCGATAACTTCTATGTCGAACTCGGCGAAAACGTTTTGCGCGGTAAGACGCGGGATTTTTTCGTCGGTTCGGTCTCCGAGGATGGCCAGGTGTGGCCGGTTGAAAGGATCAGTTTCCCTGAGTATATCGCCGATACGAAGAAAAACCCAAACTACAGGCTTCCTCTGGATTCCAATGAGAATGTTCGAGAAAGTTTGCTTTTCCAGAAGGTGCTGGAATCGGAATAAATGATGCTAAGAAAATCAACAGAGATGTTTATAAAAGTCAACGCAAGTCTAACTGTTTAATTCTGCAATTGTTATGTAAAAAGGCAAAAAAACGGTGAAATCTACAATGTTGCTTTATTGCAACATGCAGTTCCAATCCTCATAACGTGCGCTTTTCCGAGAACAGAAACAACGCTCAAAGGCAGAATGGACAATCGGCCTGATTCGCCGTTAAACGGCTGATACTCGCAAAAATGTCCATAAGACAGCTTTCCTGGCATACCGGCACGCTTCTTGCTCTATATAATCCAATTAGTTTTTTGGGGGCTCCTGCACGTATTACAGTACGCTCGGGGTGATGAAAAAGGACCGTGTTCATGAGGAGAGCGATGGGATGGATGAGACAAATCTGGAAGACAAACTCAACGAATTAGTCAAGGAATTTGGAGAAGTAAGCGATCCGCAACACAAGAAGCTTGTTCAGCTTGCCAAACAAGCCCAGGCCAATCGCAAGAAGCTCGAAAAGAGCATCAACAGCTTGCAGGAATCACTGGACTACCTCCGCGTGTGCATTAAATACCAGGTCTTCGATCTCGAGGCGACTCGCCGGGAAAATGAGTACCTCAGAAAGCTGCTGGAAGAAAACAACAGCTAAACAAAGCATGTCAGAGCCAAGGTGGATAACGCACCGACGATATAGAAACGGAGCGGAAAAAGAGCGTTTATCGCTTTTCCAGCGTTGTTAAATGGGCAACCCTCCCTCGAAAACGCCCAATAATTGAAGGCGTATCTTCTCCATTGCGCCGTGCAGCACGCCGATCATCCTGTCCGCACAATCCTGGAACTCAAGCCTCATTTGGGTGATCGACCTACACATTCCGGTGTACCCTTTTTCATACTAATATCTTTGATTTTCCGGCTGGAATCGAAAAGTTTACCCCCGTTTTGGTCGATAGAATGTGGGGCCGACAAAAAAGTCTAGTCGAGAACGAACATCCCCTCGGCTTCAGGTATATAAAAAGATAAATTCTCAGCTTTAAGAAGCTGTCGGCGCAAGTAAACCTGTTTGACAGACGTGTCGGCTCGGGTATAATGCGTTCGTTTGACATGTGATTCGTTACGCATCGGTTCTCGGGTGTTGCCGATGGGCGAACAAAGAGACAAACAACATTGAGATTCTATCTATAATAGATTTCGGAGTATAAGATGTTTGAGCGCTTTACAGATCGCGCAAGGAAGGTCATGGCGCTGGCCAATCAAGAGGCCCAGCGGTTTAATCACGAATACATCGGAACCGAACATATCCTCCTCGGCCTGGTCAAGGAAGGCAGCGGAGTGGGAGCGACGGTTCTGAAAAACCTTGACGTGGATATTAAAAAGCTCCGTCTCGAGGTGGAAAAACTCGTCAAGAGCGGCCCGGATATGGTGACGATGGGCAAACTTCCACAAACGCCGCGAGCGAAGAAAGTCATTGAATATGCGATTGAAGAAGCCCGGTCGCTCAATCACAACTACGTGGGGACCGAGCACATCCTTCTGGGTTTGCTGCGGGAAAGCGAAGGGATCGCCGCCCAGGTTCTGATGAACCTGGGCCTGAAACTCGAAAACGTTCGCCAGGAAGTATTGAACCTGCTGGGCGCGGGCGTTGATGAAGGCCCGTCCGCGCTTGGAATGAAGATGAGTCCGCAGGTGGGGCGAAAAGCGAAAAGCAAAACACCGGCGCTGGACAGCTTCGGAAGAGACCTCACCCAGTTGGCGGAGAACGGCGAGCTCGATCCCGTGATCGGCCGGAAGCGCGAAATCGAACGATTAGTCCAGATACTTTGCCGACGGACGAAGAACAACCCGGTTCTTTTAGGTGAAGCCGGCGTCGGCAAAACGGCTATTGTCGAAGGTTTGAGCCAGCAGATTATCAACCGGCAGGTACCCGAAATCCTCAAGGGCAAGCGCATGGTCGTGCTCGATTTGGCGATGATGGTCGCCGGAACGAAATATCGCGGGCAATTCGAAGAGCGAATCAAAGCGGTCATTAACGAGGTCCGCCGGGCGAAGAATGTCGTCCTTTTCGTGGATGAGCTTCATACCCTCGTCGGCGCCGGCGGCGCCGAGGGTGCAATCGACGCCTCGAATGTCCTCAAGCCGGCCCTGGCCAGAGGGGAAGTCCAGTGTATCGGTGCGACGACCCTGGATGAATATCGCAAGCACATCGAAAAAGATGGAGCGCTCGAAAGACGATTCCAGACGATTATCGTCGAGCCGCCGTCGAAGGATGAGACCTTGGAAATCCTGCGCGGGCTTCAGGATCGCTATGAGGCGCACCACCGGGTTCGATTTACCGATGAGGCCCTGTTCCAGGCCGTGGAGCTATCCACGCGATACATCACCGGCCGATGTCTGCCGGACAAAGCGATCGACGTGGTGGATGAATCCGGAGCGAGAGTCCGATTGAAGAACATGACGCCGCCGCCGGATTTGACAAAGATCGAAGAAAAGATTGAGAAGCTGCAACGGGAAAAGGACGAAGCCGTCCGAAACGCCGACTACGAAAGAGCGGCGTCATTGAGGGACGAAGCCCAGAAGCTTCTGGATGAAAAGACGGTCTTGCACAAAGAATGGTACGATGAGAACAAAGAAGCGACCGGCGTGGTGGATAATGAGATCATCGCCGAGGTCGTCAGTAATATGACCGGCGTGCCGCTTACGAAACTCGAGAAGAAAGAGACGCAAAGGCTTCTGGAACTCGAGAGCGAACTGCACAGGACCGTCGTTTCACAGGACGAAGCGATTGTCGCCGTCGCCAAATCAGTTCGACGCAGCCGAAGCGGGCTCAAAGACCCGAATCGCCCGATGGGATGCTTCATCTTCCTCGGACCCAGCGGTGTCGGAAAAACGCTGCTCGCACAAGCGCTGGCGGAGTTTCTGTTCAGCGATCGGAACTCCCTGATCCGGCTGGACATGAGCGAGTTTATGGAAAAGCACAACGTCAGCCGGCTCGTCGGCGCCCCTCCCGGATACGTGGGCTATGAAGAAGGCGGCCAGTTGACCGAACGGATTCGACGGCGTCCTTATTCCGTCCTGCTCCTGGATGAGATCGAAAAGGCGCATCCGGACGTTTACAATATGCTGCTCCAGATCATGGACGAAGGCCGATTGACGGACAGCTTCGGACGAAGCGTCGATTTTAAGAACGTCATTCTTATTATGACCAGTAACATCGGCGCCGACCTGATTAAGAACCAGTCCGGCTTCGGTTTCGGCAAGAAAAGCCCCGAAGCCAATTATGAAAAGATGAAAGACATCCTCCAGAAGGAAGTGGATCGCCACTTCCGGCCCGAATTCCTCAACCGTCTCGACGACACGATTGTCTTCAAGGCGCTCACGAGAGAGAACTTGCAGACCATCGTCGATTTCGAGCTGGCCAAGGTCTTCAAACGGCTGATCGAGCACGGCCTGAAACTGGAACTGACCGACCGGGCCAAGGAATTCCTCATCGACAAGGGCTTCAATCCTGAGTTCGGGGCCAGACCCCTGCGAAGGGCCATCGAGCACTATATCGAAGATCCGCTTTCCGAAGCGGTGCTGGCGGGTAAGTTCAAAAAGAAGAACCTCGTCAAGATCGACGTTCAGGATGAGGAGCATTTGAGTCTCGAGGGCGCCGAAGCCGAACCGGAAGAAAGTGAAAGCGAAGCCGCCGTCGCAAAATCAGAGTAGAATATTCCCGTTTCTCATTCAATATTTGAGTGGGGAGGCTAAGGCGGGTAGGCTTCCAATCCCGCTCTCATGGCGCCTTCGACGGTGCCGTCCACAAGCTCACTGCCCGGAAAGAACCACTCGTCGGGATCGTACCTTTCCGAGCTCCACCTGAATATTGCGAATTCCCAATCGTCCATCTTGCCTGTGTACGTGAGCCGACATATGGACCCCAATTGGCCGTAATCCGCGCGGTCCAAGTAGCAATGCTTGCCACGGAAGCGGGCCAGGTAGCAACAGTCGTCCCGCGCTGAATTCTCTCGATTGAAACGTTCGACGATGGCTTCGACGTCTTTTCTGACCTCCTCAGGGATCGAGGCCGTTTTCTTTCGTTTGCTTTTCATAAGAATTATCTCCTGCCAATCCAGAGATAAAACCGAGCGGCCCTTAGTATTTTGCGACTTCGACTATGTTGTTTTGGACGAGTAATTTATCTTCGGCAAATAACCTTATGGCCTCGGGATAGGCGATACATTCCTGCTCGAAGACGCGGGCGGCTAAGGTGTCGGGCGTATCGTCATGCCGCGCTTCGCAGGTGCGCTGGATAATAATCGGTCCATCGTCGTACTCGTTCGTGCAGAAATG
>Ga0272441_10016998_pt1 | contig 9998 bp, 10 predicted proteins | sample SSMProp6N_FD_193582 | JGI IMG/M metagenome (GOLD analysis project Ga0272441, IMG submission 193582) | Marine sediment archaeal communities from Little Sippewissett salt marsh, Falmouth, MA, United States - SSM-Prop-6N | ecosystem: Environmental > Aquatic > Marine > Wetlands > Sediment ...
TTCGAAAACAACCTCACACTAATAATTGTCTTGAAGGGTTTAAAGAATGTGAGAGATTCGACTTTGAATTCGGTGATTTTGGTTTTGCTGGTAAACATCTTCACTTTTATGTTAACATTCCAAAACGATATTCAATAAGAGATGCAGAGATCATCTTAAAATCAAGAAGTGAAAAACGAATCTTTCAGCTGCACCCTGGATTTAAAAAACGCTACCCTTGTGGTGGCTTTTGGAGTAGCTATGAACACCATCAATCCATTGGTCTTACCAACCTTGAGGAATCTAGTCAATATCTAAGAGATAAGCAAAAACATCATAATATAACGGTTATCGGTCAACAACAATTAACGTTGACCTGATCCGCTAAGCGAGGATACGGCATGACTGAATGGGTGTGCCAAGGAAGCAGAGCGGAAGGGGTCATAGGGGTTTTTTCTATTTCACTATTTATAATGTGGTTTTCCAAAACATATAATCAAATATTTTTTCCTCAAGATTTTGAATTTTCTTTTTCCCCATATTAATCACCAATAACTTAATTTTTCCTGTTTGAAAATAAGGTTACTTTTTTTGCCTGATGATAAGAGGATATAATTTGTAACAAGCTTATTTTAAATTATTATACTGATGAATTAATTTCTATTTAATGTAATGGTGTTTCAATGAAAAAAGCGATTACAGATCTTGTAACTGAAGAGCAATATCAAAAAATTCTTTATAAAAAGCAATTAAAAGGCAATAGTCATAATAGTATAATTCGAGATGCTATAAATCTTTTTTTACAGGAGTGTTACAAATGAATAATTATATTCGTATTTTATTTGTATTGGACCTATATAAAGTACCCCCCCTGTATATGTTATTTAATTCTGTTCCTTTAGGTGGTTTAAAAGGGGCTTTGAAATTCCTAGACCTCTTCAACAAGCTCGTTAGTCATTCATGCAAAAACATGAGTTTTAAAATCTTGTTAATATTTATAAAAATCATCTCTGTTCATTGGTTGATATATACTTTTTATTGTTTATTTACCCTACTATTTCTAGATACTGGAACTGTTATAAATCTGTTTTCCCGAATGAGGAAATTATAAATATATGAATTTATATATTATATGAATATTAAAATAATAATATTGGGGAAAAAATAATTATGCCAAAGATATCAATCATCGTCTCAGATAGTACCTATTGGAAATTACTCGGTACAGGTGAAAGTATCTCCAATACCGTCCAGAAAGCACTACAAGACTACTGGAGAAAAAAGGGTTCGGATGGAAATGACTTGGTTCAAGAATGATACTCTTTGACAATAAACAAAATGAACCTTTTTATTATGTTATAGAAACACACACAGAGAAAAATAAACAAAACCACAACGCTGCTCCAACTATTGGAATAAATCAAAACCGACATTCCTGAACTCATCCTTTTAAATAGCAAGAAAGATATAACAAATCGAAAGAGTTAAATTAAACAATTATTTTTATGTGAATTACTATTAATTAGCAAAACAATATACTGTAGAGTGATAATTAGGAGAGGATAAAACATGAAAAGGAAAAAAAATCAGAAGAGAATAAATAAATGGATTCAGACATTGCACAACATTTCCTTTTCCTTAGGTATTAAGAAAAAAATAAAATTACAAAAAAAACGAGACTTAGGTTGCAAAGAGGTAATCAAACAGATCGACAAAAAACAGACCCCAATTGTAAGAAAGGAGTTACCGCATATGGATGTTATCGATGAAAAAAAAGGGTTTGGATGGAAAGGACTTGGTTCAAGAATGATACTCTTTGACAATAAAAAAAATGAGTATTTTTATTATGTTATCGAACCGAAATTAACTGAAAAACAAGAACAAACAAAAAACGAATTGATTTCTTTATTCAAGAAACATGCTGATATAGATGTGTATGGTGGTAATGAAAAAAACAAATGGGAGATACTAGAAAAAGCCCTAGAAAAACTTCTTCATGAAAAAGAAATCAAATTAGAAAAATCAGCGAAAAATGTTATTTTTTATTATATTTTTCGTGAATTCGTGGGATACGGACGGATTGATATTTTAATGCACGACCCGAATATAGAAGACATTTCATGTGATGGTCATGAAATCCCCATTTTTATTGTTCATACTGATTATGATTCAATCAAAACCAATATAGCTTATAAAGATGCAGACGAATTAGATTCCTATGTCATGAAATTATCACAGATGTGCGGAAAACAAATATCTGTGTTCGAACCTGTTGTTGATGGAAAATTATCAGATGGATCGCGTTTACAGACCACACTAGGACGGACAATTACGATGCTATCAACCTTTACTATCAGAAAATTCCGGGAAGACCCAATGACTCCAATTGATCTTCTTAATAATTACACCTTGTCTCCAGATCTTGCAGCTTATTTTTGGTTAGCTATCGAAAAAGGGTGTAATATCTTATTCTGTGGAGGGACAGCTACAGGGAAAACAACGATGTTGAATGCTCTTTCGCTCTTTGTACCATCATCATATAAAATTGTCTCGATTGAGGATACAAGAGAAATTAATCTACCCCACGAAAATTGGATAGCAGGAACAACGCGAACAGGATTTACATCATCAGATGCACTCAAAACTAGTCGAGATATTGATATGTTCGATCTTATTCGAGTCGCGTTACGTCAAAGACCACGAGTGATCATTGTAGGAGAGGTTCGAGGAAGAGAAGCATATTCATTATTCCAAGCAATGACAACTGGTCATCTCTCCTACTCAACGGTTCATGCAAGCGATATGCATTCCCTCATTCAACGCCTTGAAAATCCTCCGATTTCTTTACCTCGTGCTCTTTTAACCTCTCTTGATATGATTGTATTTCTAAATTCCGTTATCGTGAAAGGAGAACCGGTGCGACGTATTACAAATGTAACAGAAATCGTCGAATTAGATGCTGGAACAAATCGTCTTGTAACGATGGTTCCCTTTGAATGGAGTGGAGAAAAGGAAGACCAATTCCAAAATAGAGGGGCCAGCGAACTTCTCTACAGAATCCGTCTTGAGAACGGATGGAGCGAAAATGTACTCAATCAGGAACTACAAAATCGTATTCAGGTCCTGCAGTGGATGAGAAAGAAAAACTTACGTTCATACACCGATGTTGGAAATATTGTTGCAACCTATTTGAAAGATTCATCTTCAATAATAGAAAAAATTAAAAGGGATTGAGAATGGTATCAATAACTTATTCAGCTATTTCACAAAAAGTATTTAAAAAGATGCTCTTAAAAATACCCGATGAGATACAAATAGAACGAAACCTTGAGTTGGAAAAAGCAGGAATTTTAATCGAGTATAAACAATATTATGCAACAATATTATTTACACTGATCCTTAGTAGTATTTCCAGTTTAATTTTTTCGTTTTTTATTTATTTTCTATTTCCATCAACTTATTCTCTGCTACTATTTCTTCTACTGCCTGGACTTGTTGTAGGTTCCATGGGTCTTTTCTTTTTATATTATCCAAGATACCGTATTAAAATAAGGGAGTATAATATTAATCTCTTTTTACCCTACGCTATTAATTTTATCAACTCAATGGCGGTTGCGGGTATTTCTCCATCAGAGATATTTACTACCTTAGCGACAATAAATTTGTATGGTGAACTGCAGAAAGAAACAAAAAAAATTGCGAAAGAAATCAGTATTATGAATGTTGACAGCATCACTGCATTAAAACATGCTATTGAGATTTCTCCATCGAGAAAATTTCAGGAATTTTTACAAGGCATCATTGGTACCATTCAATCAGGGAGTGAATTATATATCTATCTACAAAATTCTGTAGATAAACTCATGGACGAGGATTATGTGGAAAGACAAAAGGATCTTGAGCTCCTCGGAGTCATTGCAGAGATTTTTGTTGTATGCGCAATCGCATTCCCAATTTTTCTTATTATTATCCTTACGGTCTTTGGTTTTTTCGGTGCTTCATCTTCTAATTCAAACTTAATTATAATTATTTTTTCGCTTTTTATCATGCCCCTTATTTACGCTGGCTTTTATTACTTGATTCGGTCAACAAGTCTAGAAGACTTGAACAGAATATATTCCAAAGAAAATCTTACTTTGCAGCAATATGTAAAAGAAAACAAAACACCCTTAATGATATTGCTTCTCTCGTTCCTCATTGTAGGACTTTCCTACGTGTGTCTTCGTGTTGTGGATTATTTTGGATATATTAGCTTTACTTTTTATCAACATATCGACTTCCTTTTCTTAGCCATCCTACTTCTCATAGGTCCGATTGGTGTGTATAATTATCTTGAGACGCAAAAGAAGAAACAAATGCAAGATCGATTACCTAATTTTCTGATTGAATTAAGTGATTCACTTTCTACCGGTGCAACGGTTTTTGATTCGATAAAAGCAGCTTCAAAATCACACTATGGGCGACTATCCTATGAAATCAAAAAAATGAGGTCACAGCTCTCATGGGATATTGCTGTAGAAGAAATCCTTATCGACTTTGCCGATAGAATGAAATCAGCTATCGTTCATCGAATAGTAATCAGTCTGAACAAAGGACTGCTAATGGGTGGAAACACACCAAAAATCTTCAGAGCAGCAGCCATCGAAGTTAACCAAGTAAATCGATTAGAAAACCAACGGAAAGCCGGGATGGAAGTATATACAATAGTGATCCTCGTTTGTTTTTTTGTTTTTTTATCGATCATTATCATTATGAATCTTACTATTTTCAAATCTTTTTTCGATTTACAAGAAGAAACTATAGGGCGTATGGGGGGATCAGTATTTCATATAATTGATAAAATAGAGTTAGAATATTCATTATATTCTTTTGTCTTTGTTCAAAGTATCGGTGCTGGGATATTAAGCGGTTTTATGATGGATGGAAAAATATCTACGGGAATCCGATATAGTTGTATTCTTGGTATCATATCCTTTATCATTTTTAAATTGACTTTCTAACAAAAAAAGGAGTAACTATGACAAAGAAGAGACGTTCAAACCAAGCAGTATCTGAAGTTGTTGATATTGTACTATTATTAGGGATCACGATTGCATTATTTGCTTTCCTGAATTACATTGTTTTTGCATTTTCTTTCAATGAATCCTCGCCATCTGTCAGTCTAATCGGGTCAATCGATTATGAAAACAATATGATAAACATCGAACATAACGGTGGAGAATCTCTAGAAGGAAACACAGATGTAATTATAATGATAGAATCTGATTTATATCAGGATGTATATCATAATAATTCGGGAGAGCTATTGAATGATACGAATTTTGATACTAAATGGAATGTTGGTGAAATAGTGCAGTTTGATTATTCAGAGCTATATTTGCCTGAAGGCATAATTGATACGCTATTTATCCAAGTATTAGTAGTGGATCCTTCAACAAATTCTCTTATTTTATCAGCGGTACTCCAACAAGGAAATTGAATAAAAAGTATATAAAGGAATAAAACAATAGAAAAATCTTTCGAGTGGATAATAATGAAAGTTTTAAAAAAGAAAGCGACAGACAATGCCGTTGTGGGTGTTGTGACTGCAGTATTACTCATCGGTCTTATTGTTGCGGTCATTTCAATTGTTCAAACAACATATATTCCAAAAATTATGGAACAGCGAGAAGCAGACCATATGGATAAGGTAGCAGAGCAATTTACATACCTTACTTCTATTATAGATAGTCAAGCTGTAAATGCTAAAAATCACAAACCTTTAGCAACGGCGATTACACTAGGGAGTAAAGAATTACCTTATATGTTATCAATTAGAGCATTTGGTACATTAGAAATTTTGGATAAAGAAAGAGAAATATCTATTTACAACTCAAGCGAATTTCATTTTCCCTTTGGTGTAATTACTTATTCTTCAGTCAATGCGTATTTCCTTGATCAATCCTATACTTATGAGACTGGTGCAATGATTGTGAGTCAATCTGATGGAAATAAAATGATGAGTCCACCTTTCTTTTTTGCTGACTATAATGAGACAACTAATACGGTAAATATTACATTTGATGTTGTGAATATCTCTAGTGTTGGTAATAAGAATATTGCCTCTGGTTTTGGGACATATCCTATACAAACTGAGTTTCATGATAAATCGACAAATAAAACTTTTACCGATGTTAATAATATAACTATTGATACACCTTTTTCGCTTGCATGGCTTGCTTATATAAAAAATTCATTGATAGAGGCAAATCTAGAATATGAAGGGGATGATTCTCAATTTCTTCTGACTGATATGGGGCAGACTCTGAAGTTAGATTTTGCATCATCGAGTAACCCTCCAACAACGGTGAATATAATTTTTAAAATTATTGAAATACGAGCTCAGATTGGTCCAGGTTGGGTCGAGTAACGAAATTAATCAAAGGATGTCCCCTCCAAGGTCATAAATGACGCCGCTACCCCTTAAGAGGGAGAAAAGGACTAACAGCTTTTTAACGATTAACTAGATAGGTGGATTCATCCCTGACTTAAAAGTCATAGATATCTCGCTTGGATTTTTGTTTAGAATTTTTAATTAGAAACATTAATATACAATATTTGTATAAATATAAATATATAAAAATATTTATTATCTAAAGGGTGATTGTTTATACAAAATTTGCGAAATAACGAGGCAGTATCTCAAATAATCGGTGAAATAATTTTTTTGGCGATAGTAATCACTTCAATTTCTGTAATATTTACACAAGTTTTATCGGAACCAGGACCTCAAGACACAACCATTGTTACCATAATCGGGAAAATTGAAGATAATCAAGCTGTTTTTGAAATTCAACGCGGAGAACCTTTGGGACTTGATACAAAAATCTTTATAAATATAGCGGGGGGATATGACCATTTTGAATATTCTCTACAAGAAGACTTCATTCAAAAATATATACTCAACCATGAGTGGAATATTGGAGAACGGATCATCATCCCACTTAAAGAAGTTCAAAATGGTAAATTACCAAAAGTGGAAGGGACAATATTTGATACAACAACTAATTCAATTGTGTTCTGGGGAATACTTCAAGAAGGTATCGTTACGCTACACTAAGGAAGGATATGGCGCTGTAAAGAGATATCCTGGAAAGATAGCTCTGGTAACAATAATCATGAAATAGCAGAATTGGAAGCAAGTATCACAGCCATAAATATCAATGGATTTGCTGAGAGGTTTACCGAATTTATCGATGAGTATATCAAATTTGATACATCCTGGGCTCTTTAATATCGCCAAGGCTATAACCATTGAAGCATGGATGAGACCACAATACTCCACAGAATTTGTTGACTTTTCATCCTATAGATAAATTACAGAATCAGATTCATATGGAATTTACACAGATATAAGCGGTTTTGCCGTTGGTAGTATAAATGATGTTACAGTCAGTATTACTGATATACTTAATATTGACTCTAAATGGCATCATTTTTCCTTAACATATGATGGGAATGCTATTACCCTTTATGTCCATGATACTGCGGGTAAGTTAATAAAAAAATCCAACCCAAAGCCGTACTCAAATCATCTTATCAACGAAACCTCAATTGATTTATACATCTGGCGATTTTATGGCGGATATATTGATGAGATATCTATTTATGATGAAGCTATTTCAGAAGGGCAAATAAAAGATCATATTAGATATCCTGGGACCTTTAAGTGGTACTTGTTCAATTAGGAAAAAATCACATTACTTAAAAAATTAAAGACTCTTACTCATCTATTCAAGTTCAGAATAAATCTTTTTATTCGGATACACAACAATTCCTTTATCGGTTATTTCCATTGAAACAATTTTCTTCTGATGTTTAATTCCTCGCATTTTTATAACTTCAATAGCGGTTTGTCTAGTGTTTTGTTGTCTAATACTATAAATAACCATTACACCATCTGCTAAAAATTCTTCGACACCAGTTGGTGAAAAAATCTCAGGTATCTGCTGCGTCTCGGTGATAAGAAAGGTCGTAGCACCAGTTGTTTCAAAAAATCTGAACAACCGTTCAATATAAAACCGGTATGATTGTTCCTTTCCTTTAAACGTTGAGGATATTGAAGTAAGTGAGTCAAGAATAATAATATCTGGTTTAAATCCCTTGATATCTGCAATAGAGAGGGGTTCTAATTCCATTAACAGCGGGTCAACATCTTTTGTCATCATCGCCCGAATATCAGTACCACCTTTTTTATCATAATAATAAATTTCAGAAGTTAAAAATCGTTCTATTTTAAGATTACCTGTACTAATAAGTACCTCGGGATTCCATTTAAAATCATTCATATGTTCTATTAAACGTTCCTCTGATTCTTCAAAACTCATAAAATAACATTTTTTCCCCTGAGATGCATGATGTGCAATAATCTGCAAACATAAATTTGTTTTTCCGCTACCTGTGCCTCCTGCGACAATCACTGAAGATCCTTTTGGAATTCCTTGGCCTAAAAGGTCATCTAACCCTGTTACACCGGTTTTAATATATTTTATATTCTTTTTTTGGGAGTTCATCGTTTTCATCACCTCACGGTTATTTTATTCTGAATAAATACAGACCATATAGATTTTATACTCTTAATATTCTTTGCTGCATTTAATCAGTGTTTGTCAACTTAAGAAATTAATATGATAGCATCCATCTGTGTTTTTGGGTAAAACATATGGATAGTATTATATTACATATTGTAAAGGTGTTGGAAGCTAAAAAGATTTTTGAACGTAATCGTAAGATATGAAAATACAGCGCTTTGGGAATACTCTTGTATCATTATGGGTTATCTTTATGGAAATGTGAATCAGTGATTTCTTCTTTTGAACCAGTTTGTTATGAAGCTATTTGGAAATGGTATCATAAAGCAGATCAGTTATTTACCATTGAAACTGGGTATCATGAAGTAATTGCAGTTGATGAAACAAAAGTGAAAATTAACGGTATGTTGTACATCCTCTGGGCTGTAATAGATATAGAAACTTGGGATATTATGGGTATATGGGTTTCAAAAGGACGTGCTTCTCTTGAAGCACATAGTTTTTTGAAACATGTTCTCTCAAAATGTAAAAATAAACCAAAGATCCTTGTTGATGGTGGTCCTTAGTATAAACCTGCTCAACAACGATTACAAGTCGAATGGGTTCATATAACATTTGGATTACGAAACCCAATTGAACAATGGTTCTTCCTGTTGAAACATAGAATCATTCTCTTCTATAGAAACTGGCCATATCATTCATCCGGTAAAGTTGTACAGGAATGGATGAATAGTTTTGTCTCAATGTATCACTTAACAAGAAGCTTAATCTGACAACCACTTTAATCAGATGAAAAAAATAAATATCTTTCGATCTATACAAGTTGATGACCATGGGTTCGTGAAATCAAAATCCAAGGGAAAAACACTTCAAACAGTTGTTTGAATTACGTTCATTTTCTCATTGATTCACACGCTAGATGATTATCTTGCGTGTGTCTCTGTTACTGATGACATTGTGGATAAGCACTAATCGTATTTGTTTCTAAGAATAAGTTCTTAAAGAGGAAAATACATTGAAGAAAGTTGTAACTCGGGGAAAATAATGCCTGTATATATAAGTTGTTGTGGACATAGTGAATGCAGTCACTATAATGGATATGGTAAGATTATTGGATTAAAAGAAGCTGCTAATTGCATACGTTGTGGCACAACAGGAATATATCCTACCTGCAAAGGAATGGGAAAAATAAAAAGCTAAGAAGATCTATTAGGTTAGTGAACACCTATTATAACATAAACGCTCTTTCCTTTTATCTATAATGCTTCAATTTTTAGGAAATTTATTAGCACATTTTACCGATAAAAATTTATTGATTTCTCCCATCGTATTCTTAGAGGGCATATTAATATCCGTTGCTTGCGACAAAAAAACAGAAATGATAAATCTGGGAAAAAGGGGGCGATTTTTCATCTGTGCGCCATATGCTGCATTTCATACTACGAAGTA
>Ga0272441_10017000_pt1 | contig 9997 bp, 9 predicted proteins | sample SSMProp6N_FD_193582 | JGI IMG/M metagenome (GOLD analysis project Ga0272441, IMG submission 193582) | Marine sediment archaeal communities from Little Sippewissett salt marsh, Falmouth, MA, United States - SSM-Prop-6N | ecosystem: Environmental > Aquatic > Marine > Wetlands > Sediment ...
CCGCTCACGGATCCGGTCGAGACGCTCGTGCTCACGATTCTCTCTCAGAACACGACCGACACGAATCGGGATCGGGCCTACGCCGCCCTCCTTCGACGATTCGGGACGCTGGAGGCCGTCGCCGATGTGACCGTTGAGCAGATCGAGCCGGTGATCCGCCCCGGAGGTCTTCAGAAACAGAAGGCCCGCTCCATTCAGGCGGCGCTTGCGCGCATTCGCAACGAGTGCGGCACGCTCGATCTCGACTTCCTCAGCGACCGGTCTCGAGACGACGCGATGGCATGGTTGCTCGGCATCCCAGGCGTCGGGCCGAAGACTGCTGGAATCGTCTTGTTGTTTTCGTTCGGTCAACCCGTGTTTCCCGCCGATACCCACGTCCGTCGCGTGATGCATCGGATGGGAATCGTCTCCGAACGTGGCGATCCACACCGTCGATTGAACGCACTCCTCCCGCCGGACGCGGAACTCATGCAACACCTTCACTTGCAGGCCATTCGCTTGGGGCGTGAGATCTGCCATCCCCGAACGCCGGAATGCAAGCGATGTCCGTTGCGAACACGATGTGTCTGGACTCGAACGCATGGTCCGGAACCCACGGATGAAGTAACGTCTGAATCGATCGAGGAGGGATCGGGCGGTGGATCTCAAGACACGCGTCGCTGAAGTACTCACACGAAAAGGATTCACGCTGTCGACGGCGGAATCGTGTACCGGCGGGGGCCTCTCTCATGCCCTGACGGACGTTCCCGGCGCATCTGCGTTCTTCATCGGCGGCGTCATCGCCTATCAGAACGAGGTCAAGGCCGCGTGGCTCGGCGTTCCCCAGTCGACGCTCGTCACTCACGGCGCCGTCAGTGCCGCGTCGGCGGAAGCGATGGCACGAGGGTGTCGCGATCGCTTCGACACCGACCTGGCAGTGAGTATCACCGGCATCGCCGGACCGACCGGGGGAACGGCACTGAAGCCGGTCGGTTTGGTCTACCTCGCGCTCGCGTCTGCCGACCGAGTACGAGTTCTCGAGCGTCGATTCGCCGGATCGCGCGATGACGTCCGTTCGCAATCGATTGACGCGGCACTCGAGCTGATCCTTGAGAGCCTCGGCTAGATTGCATCGATGTCGTTGGGGCCGGTACGGTCCTTGAACCCCTTCGAACCGCTGTGGTAGCATGCTGTATGAGGGCCAAGCGGAACGGGTGGAAAATCCTTCTATCGATTGTCATCGGCTTCGCCATCCTCGCGGCCGTTCTCCACTTCGTCGGCTGGAGGGAGACGCTGGCGCAGATGGCCGCATTGGGATTGTGGGGCATCCTCAGCGTGCTCGGGAACGTGTTGATCACGATGATCCTTTGGATCCTCTGCTGGTGGGTCATCCTCCGTTCGTACGGCATCCGCCTTCCGCTACACAGCATCATCGGCGCACGGCTGGCCGGCTATGCGGTCAGCTATCTCACCCCAACTCTGTATTTCGGCGGGGAGCCCGTCCGCGCGATGCTCGTCGTCGGCAAGACCGATGCCCCGACGACGCGCGTGGTGGCAACCATCGTGGTGGAACGATTTCTCGGCGGCCTCAGCATGATCATCTTCGTGCTGATGGGGAGTTTCTACGCGCTCTCCTTGCCGCAGATCCCCTGGCCGGAGCGACGGCTGTTGGCATCCGCCATCGGCTTCGTGACGTTCTGGATTCTCGTCGGGCTGGTCAACTTCGCCGGCAACTTCAAATGGATCAGCCGGATCATCCGTGCTCTCGGCCGTCCGCTGGCTCGGTGGCGCGACCCGTTGGCGCGCGCAGCCGCCAAGGTTTCCGAGACCGAGGACGAGATTTACGATGCCTTCACCACACACTGGAAGGGGACGCTAGTTGCGTTTCTCCTTCAGACCGCGGCCACGTTTCTTGTGTACACGCGTCCGCAGTTCTTCTTCCTGTTCTCCTCGGGGATTCTCTTCACGTTTCCGCAGCTCTCGTTGATCTTCGCGTTCACGATCATGCTGTCGTTCTTTCTGTGGATCACGCCCGGTGGGCTGGGCACCGCAGAAGCGGCGCTCGTCGGCGTGTTCGCGTTGGTCAGCCCCGCCATAACGAGTGCCGGTGTCGTAGCGTATTCGTTGATGTTCAAGGGCGCGGAGTCGATTCTTGTGGTGCTGGGCACGGTCTACATCGCCAAGCGAGGCATCCAGTACGTTCGCAACCGATCCCTCACTGAGGGACCGCCCAGCGAGAAGACGTAGCCGTCGCAGCGTTCGATCCGCGTTTCAGGGCAGCGGGTCGAATTCTCTTCGATGCAGCAAGCTTGCTCCGAGGAGGCCGGCAAGTCCTCCAAGCACCGTTCCCAAGCCGACGGCCATCAAGCCCGTCCCAAGGATGCGAATCCCGCTGATCAGACCGCCGAACAGCTGCAGGCCTCCGGTCGAAAGCGCAATTCGGTGGAGCAGATACAGAATGGCCAGCAGCATCAGTCCGCCGAGGCACCCGATGAGTACGCCCAGCGCAACGACGAGGGCAATCAGCGTCCGCTCGGAAATGCCGGAGAGACGCAGCATGCGGATCTCTCCCGAGAACACGGCGAGGAGTTCACGGTAGCCGCGTCGGAAGAAGAACAGGCTGGCAGCGATCGAGAGCACGAGAACGACAAGCAGGGCAATCCGCGCAATCAAAGAGGCCGCCGGCGGTTCAATCCACTTCACGCGAGGTACTTCGACGACCTCCACAACGCCGTCGATCGATCGAAACTCCTCCGCCAACGTCGAGGCTTGACTCGGATCGACCGGAGTCACGACAAAGACGCCGCCCGTCGTCGTCTGATCGAGTTCCTGAGCGAACTGGAATCTCAGCCGTGCGACATCGCTCCGTTCGCGCCATGCGAGGAACCACTCGTCGATCGTTGCAGACGACAGCCTCGGAGACAAGAACACCTGCAATTCGTCGACCGGCTGTCCCTCCGTCGTCGATGAGACCTCGGCGGGTGTGATCATCAAGAAGCCCGCCGCCGAGGCAAGGAAAAGGAAGATCAGAAATCCGGAAAGCACAAGCAAGACAGCGCTTTTCGTTCTGATGGCTCCCAGCAGTTCTCGGAACAGGAACATGCGCACGCTAGGCCCCCTTCACCATCCCATCGAGCAACCGCACGCGTCGAGACATCTCCATTCCCGGAGGGACCGGCCCCCGGGTGGCGAGAAGAATCGAGAGGTGTCCTGTGTTCAGTCGGCTCACCAACCGCGCGATTTCGGCCTTCTCCGGCTCCGCCAATCCTTCGAACGGCTCATCGATCAGAAGCAACAGCGGATCGTGGCAGATCGCCAACGCAATTCCGAGGCGAATGCGATCGATCGATGACAGCTCGAGCGCATCGACCCCTTGCCGACGGATCAGTCCGGCCGTCTCCAGCGCATACAGCACCTTTTCTTCGGCCTGTTCGCGGTAGTTGCCCAACGCGCGTAGTTTGAAGATGACGTTGTCGTGAACCGTTCTCGACAGGGGAACGAATCCCTGTGGGTACACGCCGATTCGGCGTCTCAAGGCGAGGATCTTGTCCGGTCCCAGACGAGCGACGTTGCGGCCGTGAACGAGGATCTGTCCTTGTTGAGGCGGAATCTGCGCTCCCAGTAGACCCAGGAGCAACGACTTTCCCGACGCCGCCGGCCCGACGATCACCATCAGCTCGCCTTGGTCAACACGCAAATGCACGTCTTCCAGGACCTTGACACCATCTTCCGTGGAGAAATGGAGTTCGGAGACTTGGATCATAGACATCGCCCCACCACGAAGCGTTCCTTGTCGGCCAGGTCACGTTCCAACGTGACGTCCGTGAGTCCGGCCTCTTTCAAGATGTCGACAGCCTTCCCTCCTTGATCGAAGCCGATTTCCATCACGACGATCCCCTCGGGATTGAGGTGCGCGCGGAGGTCGGATGCGATCGCGCGCAGTGCATCCAGCCCGTCCGTACCGCCGTCCAGCGCAGTTCGGGGCTCATGGTCACGGATCTCCACGGGCAGGTGATCGATCTCTCCGGAGGGAACATACGGAGGATTGGACGCGATGAAATCGTACCGGCCCTCGACGTTGGCGAACCAATCCGACTGGACGAAGCGAATTCGATCTTCCACCTCGTTGAGGCGCGCATTCTCCCGTGCGGCCTCAAGCGCCGCCGGCGATACATCGACCGCCTCGACGGTGGCCGCGGGAAGATACCTCGCCAGACAGACGGCGATCACGCCGGTCCCTGTGCCCAAATCGAGACAGCGGAGGGCTCGGTCGCGAGGCGCACGCTTGAGAACGTGATCCAGCAGTTCTTCGGTTTCCGATCGTGGAATCAGTGCCTCACGAGCAATGCGGAAGCGGAGCCCGTAGAAACCCACTTCGCCGATGAGATGTTGAAGAGGGGTTCCCGAACGGCGCTTCTTGACCACGCCGCGGTATCGCGTCCGCTCATCCTGCGTGAGGGGCTTGTCGGGAGCGAGATAGAGGTGAAGGCGATCGACCTCGAGCGCATGAGCGAGCAAGATCTCCGCCTCCAAGCGCGGCTGAACGATGCCTGCGTTTTCGAAGTATCCGCGAGTCCAATTCAGAACCTCGCGGATGGTCCATTCAGTGCTCAGCGTCAGTCCCCCCCACCCACGAGGGCCGAATGCCCTCATTTGCTGATTACAATAGCGAAATCTTGTAGCCAATACAAGCGCTACGTATAATAGGATATCCGAGGAAACTGAAGAGAATCTCTCAGACAGGCCTCCATCCATGGCCAAAGGACGGTGACGGGCATGTTGAGTTCGTTATTATTCCTATCATTCATTGCCTTTGCCGGTGCTGCCCTATCGGTCTCGTATGAGTTGTTCCCGTCGCTCGCATTCGCGTCAACCTTTGGTTCGAATGCGCTTCTCGGAGCCGCGGCCGGAGGTATCGTTGCCGCCGGTCTTCTCTATGTGTGGAGAAGGCTCCTCGGCGGACTGGAACGAGACGATGCAGCGCATCGGTTGTTGAACAGCTTGACACTGGGATTGGCCGGAATCGTACTCGGATTCGTTTGGGTTTATGCGCTGGGGTTGGCGTTCCCTTCGTCTCCGGGGTCACGCATCGGGCAGGGCGTGGGACTGGCCCTGTGTACGGTCGCGGGATTGCGGATCGGCTTTCGCATGGAACGTTCGATCTTCAACTTCTCGTCGTCTGCTCGTGCCGGCAGAGCGCCGCGCAACGGAGCTCCGAAGAAGATCCTCGACACCAGCATCATCATTGACGGCCGGATTGGGAACCTTTTGGCGACAGGATTCGTGGAAGGCGAGATTCTCGTTCCGGAGTTCGTACTGGCGGAACTTCAGAACATCGCCGATTCATCCAACAGTTTGCGGCGGCGCAAGGGGCGACGGGGACTCGACGTACTCAATCAACTCATGCAGGACGATGGCGTCTCCATTCGCGTCACGAACCGAGACTACCCGACCATTCGAGAGGTCGATCGGAAGCTGATCCACCTCGCCAAGGATGAGTCAGCCGTTCTGATCACGACGGACTACAACTTGAATCGCGTCGCACAAGTCGAGGGTGTCTCGATCTTGAACGTTAACGAGCTGTCGAACGCGGTCAAACCGCGCTACATTCCCGGCGAGGGCATCTCCGTGGAGATCATCGATCGTGGGGAAGAAATCAACCAAGGCATCGGATATCTGGACGATGGGACGATGGTCGTCGTCGAGAATGGGCGCAGGCACATCGGACGAACCATCAAAGCGGTCGTGAAGAGCACCCTGCAAACTGACGCCGGACGGATGCTGTTCGTAGAGCCTGCCGGAGAACATGCACGATGGGAACGCTGAGGGAGGAAGCATCATGACAGGACGCATCGTGGCAATCGCCGGAGTGTTGATTTTGGGCGTGCTGGCAGTCTCGGGCTGCGGCTTCTTCGGGAGCCAGGAGACGTACACGTACTGGGAGCCCGCGCTGAGTCCCGATCAGACGACGTTGGTTTACGAATCGGAGGGCGAATCCAGCCTGGAGTTGTACACGCGCGATTTGAGCACAGACGCCGAGCGGCAACTCACGACGAACGATTACCCCGACTGGTCACCCGATTGGTCGCCGGATGGATCGAGGATTGTGTTCGCATCCAGTCGCGACGAGAACGTCGATCTGTACGTCCTGACCGTGGTCAGTGGCGAGATCGTCCGGATCACGACCCACGAAGCGGACGACATCAACCCATATTGGGGGGGGGACGACCTGATCTACTTCAACTCGAACCGAACCGAATCTTGGGAGATCTACACCGTCGATCCCGAGTCGTTGACGTTGACCAGGTTGACGTCGCTTGATGCACCTGCCGTACCATGACGGGAACCGCCATTCTTCTTGCCGCCGGTCGTGGGCGGCGGATGAACGCCGGGCAAAACAAGGTCTTCCTGCCCCTTCTGGGGGCGCCTCTGCTCGAGTACACGCTCCGTGCGTTCCTGGAGGTTCCCGGAATCGATGAGTTCGTCGTCGTCCTTGCACGAGAGGACATGGATGAAGGCCGGCGGGTGGTGGACGCGGTCGTCCCCGGGTGTCGGTTCGTCGAAGGCGGCGAAGCACGCCGGGACTCCTCGTTGGCCGGAATACGGGCTGCCACACGGAACCTCGTCCTCATCCACGATGCCGCCCGTCCGTTCCCCTCCCTCGAACTGATCCACGCGGTCTTGACCGCGACTCAGGAAGTCGGTGCTGCAGTTCCGACGCTCGCGATCCCCGATCTCCTTCATCGCGTCGACGCAGACACCGGGCGCATCAAAGAGGCAAGTGTCGCGGACGCCGGTGACATGGTGCGGGCTCAGACGCCTCAGGGATTCCGCCGCGATCTCATCCTGCATTGTCTGCAAGCGTCCTGCCACGATCTGCGCGACGACGCGACCGCCGTGCACCGCGCCGGCCATCCGGTCGCCACCGTCCCCGGAGATCCGGCCAATCTCAAGGTCACGTGCCCGGCGGACATGATCCTTGCGGCCCACATCGCCGCGTCTCGCCGCTGAATCCGTCTCCCGTTCGTTGCCTGAGAGAATGCGTCCGGCTAGAATGCAGCATTCACTTCGCCAAGGAGGCTGGAATGATTCGAGCCAAGAATCTGTGGATCGTGTTGGGTTTGGTGGCGAGCCTGTCAATCGCGTCCTTTGCCGCGGACCCGTGGACGGAAGCGTACGTCGTTGGTGATACCGCCGTTTGGATGTTCGCCAACAACACCGGCATGGACGTTACTGGGATCAAGATCGAGTTTGACCAAGAGGTCACGATCGTCAACAAGATCGAATTCGGAGGGGCGCTGCTCCCACTCGGCGAACTCACCGGCACGTCGTTCACGCTCGTCGGGAGTCTCGTCAAGTACGGCGTGCTCGAGCTGGACTGGCAGCCGGCAAATGCGGTTCCGTCGCTTGCGGTATGGCTCTATGGGGAGCAGGTTGTCGGACAGCCATTCTTCACCACCATCGACAAGCTCGGCTACCTGTTCGGCCAGGGGATCGTGTATGCCCGCGAAAACAACCCCGAAGGACTCATCGCGGCGTTCGATCAGTTCTTCGCAGACAACGCCGCCTATCTCGCGGGAGTCTCCGAATCGCTCGGTATGGATCTCGCCGGCTCGTTGATGCCCGTCATCATGGCATCTCCGGCGGAAGGCATCGAGAATTTCTTCAACACGATCATCGGTATGCTCGGCGTGACCGACCTGTCGGATGTCGTGGCGGGAGACGTCAACTTCGGCGCGTTGTTCGCGTTGCTGGGTCTGTAGCCAACCAGTCCATCACAGGATGCTTCAGGGAGAGAAGGGCCTCCGGGCTCTTCTCTCTTCGTCTTGTAGAGCCGTTCAGTTGTCGGCCGACAGCATCCGGGTGACCGTGTCGGGATCCAATGGATACCGATGCGCCGACCGCCCGACGGCATCGGACACGGCACCGGCGATCGCCACGTGCGCGGCCATCAAGGGAACTTCGCCAATTCCCTTCGCCCCATACGGCCCAGCGGGGAATGCCGCTTCCACGAAATCTACACCCATGTCCGTGACGACGTCACGGATCGTCGGCAGTCGGTACGTGGTCAGACCGTTGACCTGCAGCTTGCCGTCGTGCCGCGGGATGTCTTCCATCAGCGCGAACCCGATCCCCTGAGCAACGCCCCCTTGAACCTGTCCGGTTGCCAGTGTTCGATTGAGGATGCGGCCGGAATCGTGGACCGCAACGAAATCAACCACGTCCACTTCGCCGGTGGCGGTGTCCACCTCGACCTCCGCCGCGTGCGTTGCGTACGCGTACACCGGATAGGCATCCCCCAACCCGGTTTCCGGGTCCCACGAAACGGGTTCCGTCCGCGCCCAACCTTCGACCGCCGGGTCCCGGTTGTTCATCCAGAACGCCGCGGCGATCTCGTCCCATCGAGCGGCGATGTCGGCGCGATCGATCCCCTCGGCGGCCGCCACAGTTTCGACGCGCTCCCGCAGCTTGCGTGCGGCATCGAGCACCGCCAGTCCTGACATCATCGTTCCCCTGGATGCCACCGTCGGGCCTGAATCGGGCACACGAGATGTGTCGACCGGTGTGAATCGGATTTGCTCGACCGAGATTCCGAGCGCCTCGGCCGCGATCTGGATGAGCGACCCGGTAAGGCCTTGTCCCATCTCGACGGTTCCAACGGCCACCGTCACCGAGCCGTCGGCCTCGAGCTTCATCGTCGCACCCGCCTTGTCGAGGAATGGGGCCTTCCCCCCCAGTCCGACGCCGTAGATGACGCAGGCGATGCCCAGTCCACGCCGTACGTCTTGGTGATCTGCATTGAACGCGGCGGCGGCCGTGGCGCGGCGGTCCCACTCGAACAGCTCCGCGGCTCGATCCAGCGTCTCGGCGATTCCCACGCTGTCCGTCAGTTCCTGTTCGGTTGACGACCGATCGCCGACGACGAGTACGTTGCGCCGCCGGATCTCGGCGCGATCCATTCCCAGCGCGGACGCCAGTCGATCCATCTGCGTCTCGTGCGGGAAGATCACCTGCGGGCTGCCGAAACCTCGGAACGCCCCGTTGGGAACCGAGTTCGTCGCGACCGATCGCGCGTTCACTCGGACATGAGGGATGCGGTACGGCCCTGCGGCCGTACACAGACTCCGCCACAGCACGGCGGACGACAGCGTCTGATACGCGCCGGCATCGAGCGTCACATCGACATCGATGGCGGTGACCGTTCCATCCGACGTGGCCCCGGTCCGGTAGCGGACCCTGGCGGGGTGCCGTTTGCTGGTCGTCAGGATGTCCTCGCCGCGCTCCAGCACCAGCTTCGCCGGTCGACCCGACGTCCACGCCATCAGCGCGGCCAGCGAGCAAATCTGCGAAGGAACATCTTCCTTGCCGCCGAACGCTCCACCGGTCGCTGCTTGGACCACGCGCACCTTGGCCATCGGCAGCCCGAGCACCTTGGCGACCGCTCCCTGCACGTAGAAGGGACATTGCATCGAGCCGTACAGCGTAATGCCGTCCTCGTCCGGCACGGCGATCGCGCCTTGCGGTTCGATGTAGGCGTGTTCTTGGTATCCGGTCTCGTACGTTCCTTCGACGACGACGTCCGCAGCCGCGAACCCTGCGTCCGCGTCGCCCTTGCGAAGGACCATCTCGTTGAACAGGTTTCCTCCGCCTTCTGCGGCCGCCGGGTCGGCAACGATCACCGGGGAATCCGACTGCAGCGCAGTTGCGGGATCGGTAACCGCCGGGAGTTCGGTGTACGACACGCTGACGAGCGCTGCGGCGGCCTTTGCGGCCGCGCGCGAGTCGGCGACGACCAGGGCCACCGGCTCGCCGATGTAGCGCACCACATCGTGCGCCAATGCCGGCTGATCGTCGTAGATCACGTGAACGACATTCTGACCTGGCACATCTTCATGCGTGACGACGCATCGCACGTCGTCGCGGACCAACGCTTGCTGCGCATCGATCGACAGGATTTTCGCGTGCGGATGCGGGCTGCGAACCACCCACCCGTGCAGCATCCCGGGAAACGCGAGAT
>Ga0272441_10017001_pt1 | contig 9997 bp, 8 predicted proteins | sample SSMProp6N_FD_193582 | JGI IMG/M metagenome (GOLD analysis project Ga0272441, IMG submission 193582) | Marine sediment archaeal communities from Little Sippewissett salt marsh, Falmouth, MA, United States - SSM-Prop-6N | ecosystem: Environmental > Aquatic > Marine > Wetlands > Sediment ...
TACCGTTAAGGTGCCGTTTAAAGACAAAATATATAGCATAGAGTCTTTGGGACTAAATAGGGACGACTATTGTGCTGTGAAACTTCAGAGCATAATAGATAATTTAATCATATTTTAATTTTTATGCTGGAGCAGGTGGAGGAGGAAGAATAAAGACTGCGGGAGATCACTCCAGTTTTTCAGGTATTATTCAAGCACTAGGAGGTGTTCATGATAGTAATTCTAATTATAGTGGTTCTATTGGCACAGTAACTAGCCCTTGACACCATATCTGATGTACATTAATATGTACATATATAATTGATTTTTTTTATGAATAATAAAAATACCATTTCTATTACTGAGGGAAGAAATAGAATATTTAAAATTGCAGAACAGGTTCAAAAACCAGAAACTCATTATATTCTAACCCAGAAAGGGAAGCCTAAAATTGTTGTTATATCTGCAGAAGAATTTGATTCTTGGAAAGAAACAATTGAAATTATGAAAGAAATTCCTAGCTTAGAAAAAGATGCGAAAATAGCTCGAAAAGAATATAAGGAAGGCAAAACTATTAGTTTAGAAGATTTTTTAGCAGAAAAAGGATTTGTTAGGAAAAATAAAAAATAAATTCTTATGCATAGATTATTTTTAAGTAGTTTAGCTCGTAAATCTCTAGATAAGATTGATAAAGAATATCAAAAATCAATATATGAATCTTTATTAGATATAGGTGAGAATCCATATTTAGGGAAGAGACTAAAAGGAGAACATAAAGAAAAGTATTCATTGCGTGTTGGAAAATATCGTATAATCTATGAAATATATAAAGATGATTTTCAGGTTTTAGTTTTAAGGATAAGCCATCGTAAAGAAGCCTATAGATAAGGATTGGTTTTTATAAGACGGTATTTTTACAATGTCCGTTTTTTTGTCCACCAAAACCCTTTACAAATTTTTATTTTTATATAGAATCAAAACACAAGTAAATAAACATATATGAAACTTCGAAATATTCTCAAGGGAGGAAATTTTTCAGTGTTTCTAGTTGTATTGTTTGTGATAATTGCGATTATTGCATTCGCCTATTTTCAAAAAACAGGTTTACTGGCAGACTATAAGGTAAACATGTTTTCAAGTATAGGTGGGGAGGTTCTAAAAACAGAACAGCTAGATACAGAAGATTTAAGTATTGGCGTGATTAATAATGAATCAGAAGACCTAGACCTTGGACTAGCTGATAAAGAATCAGTGATTGAGGTAATTCCAGCAACAAAAGACAATTCTGTTATTGCTGAAAATCTAGGTGATATTTATACTGCTCAAGCAGAACAAGGGGACAGCATTACCAGATTGGCTAGAAAGCTAGTAAAGCGCTATATTGATGAAAATGGTTTAATTGTTAGCCAAGAACAAAAGATTTATATAGAAGACTATATTCAGAATAGTATTGGTGATTATGATTTAGAAATAGGAGATGAAATCTCTGTTTCTACTAGCTTAATCAGTGAAGCTATTCTAGATTCTCAAGATTTGAATGAATATCAAATAGATTATTACACTAATTTTGTGGAACTAATCTGGGATTCAACCTTCTAATATATGGTTAAAAAGCAAGACGTTATAAAAATAGTAGTGGGAACCTATAAGGTAACGAAGCTCATTCCTGATAATGAACCTCTAAGAATCAAAATAAGGGAGGTGGCAAATGACATATTAGGTCAATTTGCTGGATATACTAATAAAAAAGAGCTTAATTCTAAGATAGATATGATTTTATCTTATTTTGAAGTGGCCAAAACACAAAATTGGACGGACATTAGTAATTTTGATATTTTACAAAGAAATTATAAAAGATTAAAACAATATAATGTCCAACCTGTTATTCAAAAGAAAATACAGCAATCACCAAAAATAAAGAGTATTGGGTCATTACAAACATCAAAACCTAGCAAAAGACAGACCCAAATAATAAACCTAGTAAAAATAAAGGGTCAGATTGGTTTAGATGAGTTAAAAAAGAGTTTTCCACAGGTTACACCCAGGACTTTGAGAAGAGATATTAATAGATTATCAGAAAAAAGCGTAATTCAAAGAATTAGATCTAATACAGGAGAAGTAGTTTTTATTCTTCAAAATCAAGAATATAATGGACATTTATTTAATAAATAATGTCCACATGTTGTCCACACTATAAAAATGGTTAATAATCAAAAAAAATTTAGTAAAATATATGATACTTATGTGGAAAGTATTTATCGTTTTATATATATTAAAGTAAGTTCTCAAGAGATTGCCCAAGATTTGACTTCAGAAGTTTTTTTAAAGGTTTGGAAGTCATATCAAAAGCAAAATCTTAGAAACCCAAGGGCATTTTTATATACCACTGCTAGACATACAGTTATTGACTATTATAGAACCCATAAAACTACAGTTTCTTTAGAAAGCGCCGTAGAAATAGAGGATACAGCACAAGATATTCAAAAATCAGAAGAAATTAGCTCAAATATTGCATTAATTCAACAGAAGATCAGAAATCTTAAAGAAGATTATCAAAATGTGATTATTTTGAGATATGTTGATGAATTATCTATTTCTGAGATTTCTAAAGTATTAAATAAATCAAAACCAGCTACAAGAACCTTATTACATAGGGCAATGAATGAATTACGCAAGCAATTAGTGTAATAAAACACTGTTTTCATCGTCTACTAAATAAGAGACATGGATAATATTGAAAAACAATTAAAAACCCTTAAAAGCATAAAACCAGATAATGACTGGATTTTATCTACAAAAGCTTTTATTTTAGAGCCAGAGCATGTCCTTGCTAGACCAAGGAATTTTTCATTTAGACTTCAACCAGCATTAGTCATTCCATTATTAATGGTAATTATTGCTGGTTCTGGTTTTGGGCTACACTTAACCTTACAAAATAGAAATACAGTAATAACCTATCAACCAGCCACTTATTTGGCTATGATTGAGGAAAAATTAGGACAAACCATTGATAATGAGGAAATTGTAGAAATAGGTGATATGTTAGATAAGGCTGTTAATAAAATTACACAAACTGATAATGCTTCAGAATCAGCAGTTATTGTAGAACATATTTCAAGCATTAATAAAAAAGTAGAAGAATTAGAGATTCCTGAATTACAAGAAAAAACACAAGTCTTAACAAGTATGGCCAGTGAAACAATTGAGAACAAAATTGAAAATACAACTCAAGCACTTGTGGAAAACTTAATAAAAATGTTGCAAATACAAGAGTTAGACCAAGATCAAGAAGAACTTTTCATGCAAGCAAAGACAGATTATAATAATAAGAATTACAATAAAGCATTGGAAACGATTTTAATGTTAACCAATGAGTAAATTAAAATATGATAGAGCTGTTGAGTGCCGATCAACAGCATTTACAAATGGCAAAAAATTTAAAGGTCGAAATAAGAAATTAATGAATCGTTAATAGCTACTGAAAAGCAGCTATTACGAGAATAAAAGGTAAATAAAGATGAATTTAAAGAAAATATTTGCCGGTGTAACAACTGTTACTTGTTCAGTCATGATGATTGGAGGCGCAGCTATTCCAGCTTTTGCCTTAACAGTTGAAGAGCTAGAAGCTCAAATTGCTGAACTTCAAGCACAGCTTCAACTATATATGAGTCAATTAGATGACTTGGAAGGTGACGATGATGTTACTACTGGTTCAAGTTATGATGGCATTCCAGATGGATTCACATTTGAGAATGCATTGTACTATGGTATGAACAATACTGAAGTACAATACTTACAAATCATCCTAAAGTCTGAAATTGGTGCTCCTACCTATCCTGACACTGTTGGTGCTACAGGATTTTTTGGTGGAATCACTAAGGCTTCTGTAATCGAATTCCAAGAAAAGTATGCAGATGACATCTTGGCTACTTATGGCCTAACATCTGGTACAGGTTATGTTGGTACAACAACAAGAGCTAAGTTAAACGAGCTTTTGCAAGCCCAACCTCCTGTTCCTGACGATGACGATGATACTGCAGACGATGACGACGATGACGATACAGCAGATGATGATGACGACGATGACGATACCGATGATGGTGATTATTCAGTTGAATTATCTGATGATAATCCATCAGCTACTACATTAATGGACGAGTCTGCATATAATGAAATGTTGACTTTTGAAGCTACAGCTGATGATGGTGACTGGGATATTAGTTCTATCACCGTAGAAAGATTTGGAATTTCTACTGATGCCATGGTTGGTGGGGTTCTTATTAAGGACTCAGAAGGTTCAAGGCACGGTAATGTTTATACATTCTCTGATAAAGAAGCAGAGATTGTATTTGAAAATTACCCAATTTCAATTGAAGAGGGAAATACAGAAACCATTTCTGTGTTTTATAACCTAGGCTCAACAGCTACTTCTGGAACAATTGGTGCTAAGATTACTGCTATTAATGGTGATCCTGATGGTTTACCATTAGTTGGCAATACTTTCACTTTAGCTTCTGGCGGAAGCGTCCTAGGTGCTCTAACAGTTGATGTTGTTAACGTTGCAACAACAGCTGTCAGCGTTGATGTTGGAACTGATAATAAACTACTTACTAAGTTTCAGTTTACAGAGTCAACATCTAATGAGGACGTCTATATAGAAGAACTTACTATTTATAATAATGGTAGTTCTGCTGATGGAGATGTGTTAAATTGGGAATTAAGAGACCCACAAGGAAACACCTTAGCTGAAGTTGCTCAAACTGATGACAAATATGTCACACTTGATTTAACAAACAGCCCAGGATATAGAATTCCTAATGGTTCTTCAAAAACATTATCTCTTTATGTTGATGTTGCTGATGGATCAAGCAGAACAACACAAGCAGTTATTTTAGATGACTACGATGTTGTTGCTATTGGTAAGGATACTGATACTAGAATTCTTGCTACTGGTGCTAACGTTGTTGACACATCAACATTCCCAGTTGGTGATATTGCTTCAGGTTCTAATGGTTATAATACCATTACTGCTGCAGCAGGAAGCCTAACTGTTTCTAAATCAAATACTTCTCCTACTGGCACAGTTGCCGCAGGTGGAAGCGATGTATTGTTTGGTGTGTGGAACTTCAAAGCTTCTGGTGAAGATATGGAAATTAGAAGACTTGATATCTATGCAACAAGAACTGCTCCAGATAATGGAGATTCAGGTTCTACAGCAAACGAAGCAGACGATGTCTTTACAGGAACAGTTAAACTTAAGACTGATGACGGTGTTACCAGAAAAAGCTTGACTGTTGCAGACAATGTTCCTGCAACCGCTGCTACAGCATATACATTATCAAGTTATTTCACAATTCCAGCTGGAGAAACTGTTGAGGTTAGCATTTATGGTAATCTAAGGACTGATCTTTCAAGTGCAGACTCATTCCAATTCGGATTAGATGATGTTTATTATAAGAGATTAAGTACTGGTGATTTCCAGACTTATGGAACAGCTAAGACCGCTAATACCTTAACTGGTGCAGCAGGTTCTTTGTCAGTTGTTAAAGATTCAGCATGGGGTAACAAGAGTGTAATTGCTGATACAAATAAGCAAATTGGTCAATTTGTAATTCAAACCGGTTCCACAGAAGGTGTAAATGTTTCAAGTTTAACAGTTGATATTACAAGTATCGCTGGTCTTGATGAAATGTGGTTACAAAAAGGAACAGGCGATTGTGATGAATCAAGTAGTGATCTAATTGGTTCAGTTGACACTTCTCCTGCTGCCACTGATAACATTTATTCTACTGGTGGAGATTTTGAAATTCCTGAATCAGGTTCACAAACCTTTATTGTTTGTGGTAATTTTGATTCAAATTTAGCTACTGGTACATATCAGACAAGCTTAAATGCTTCTGATGTTTCTGCTACTGGTGCTACTTCTGGCGAATCAGTTACAAACTCAGCAGCTGCTACTGGTCAGATAATGACTATTCAAACAGCTGGTGTCTTAACTGTAAAAGTTGGAAGCAATCCAGCAGCTCAAGTACTAAGAGCTGGTGAATCAGGAGTTCAATTGTTAGATTTAACATTTGGCTCACTATATGAACCAATTACAATTGATACCTTCAGATTCAGTGTTGAAGATGATGGTTCACAAGACAGAAACTTTACTAATTACACATTAAAGAATGGTTCAACTGTTCAATCAGGAAAATCATCTGTATCAGGTGTAATTACTTTCTCTGGTTTATCAGAAACCATTGATTATTATGACTCTGAAACATATAGCCTATGGGCTGATGTCAGTGACATTCTAACCATTGGTCAAGATGATAATGCTAGAGTTAAGTTTGCTTCTGTTGAGGCAATTGGTGATTGGTCAAATTCAAACATTCTAGAAAGCGATGAATTTGATTATCTAGGTGCTGTTACTACAGAGCCTGGTTCAACTTCAAGTGTTGGTCATTACCAACAAGGTGACCTAGTTGTCAGTATTGATAATGGCACCTTGCAACCTGTAATGGCTGAGACTAATGAAGCAGTCAGTCTAACTGTAACTGGTCTAGACCTTGGTGATGCTGCTAATGAAACCTTTACTACAAGTGAAGAGGTTTCTAAGTTTGGTGCTTATAAACAAGCTCCACACGTTGGTGCAACCTTGACAGACGACACAACAGCTGACTTCTTCATCTTCGCAGATGCAAGTGGTTCTAGTGTAACAGCTGGTATGATTACTGCTGATGACACTATTGATGGCAGTGCCATTACTCCAGCAGCCGGAGATATTGCTGTTGAGCTAACTGGTACTGGTGAAATCATTGCTGCAACTGAATTTGATACAAATCAACCTGCTGTCGGCGCATTTGTATATTATTACGATGCAACCGGAGCAAACGATGGTTATGGTGTTGTAACAACAGCTTGGGCAGATAATGGTGCTGGCGCTGACACTGTAAGTGTTAATGCTACAGCTATTACTGCAGCTGCTGGTGATGGCATGTTTGACTTTAATTCTGATGTAAGCCAAGAAGTTTACAGCACTTCATCAACCTATCAATATGGTGTTGGTGATGTTGTATATCACTATGACGCATCTGCTGCTTCAAGCAGTGGCTGGGGTGTTGTAACTACTGGTATTAGAGCAGGTGAAACAATGGCAAATCTTGTTACTTCTATTGCTACTGCAGCAGCAAGCGACAGAGTTGTTAAATTCTCACCAGGAGTACTTGCTTCTAATGTAATGAATATGCATGATGCAGAACCTATTATTACTGCTTCAGATTCTACTTATGCAACAAGCATTGTAGGTTCTATGCAAACTCTTGCAATATTTGATATTGAAGCAATTGGCGGTGACGTAAGTGTTGAAAGTCTAGCCGTCAGATTAGAAGGTTCAGGTGTTGGACAATTAAGTACTTCATCTAATGCTTTCGAAATCTGGGAAGGTAATGAAAGGATTTACCAAGGCGGAGACGTAAGTGGCGCCGCAGCTGCTACATATACTTGCGATCTAACCAATCCTGAAGAGATTCAAGAAGGCGAAACCAAGACATTTACTGTAAAACTTAATACTGCTGGTACTTGGACAAGTACACAGGTTGGTATGAGTTTAACAGGTAAGGTCAATGGTGTTAAAGGACAAAGTGGTTCTGGTTTAGACTGGTTCTACACCAATTCACAAGGTGCAGGAACAGTTCCTAGCTCCACAAGCCCTGTTAGCATCACTGATAGTGAACTACCTGTATCAGGTAAACATAGCTTGACTTACTAGTAATTCACACTAGTTAGACAAAACTGGCCCTTTCGAGGGCTGGTTTTGTTTTCCACAGTTATATAATTTTGTAAAACAAATTAACAGGAGTATAATAATATAATCCGAAAGAGGGGATGTTTTCTATATCTAGATGAAAGAGAGACCGATAACAATTAAATAAAGAATACGAATATTTATTTAATAAAATTCAAAGGTCGCAATGTCTATAGAAAGACATTAGTTTAGGTTATAAGTCCTTGTTTGCGCGTGCACGGCAAATAAGGAAATAAAAAAATTAAAGAATTAAAAAAATGAAAAAGTTTAAAGAATTCTTAAAGATTTCTTCAACAGTTCTTGTTTCTTCTTTGGTTGTGGTTTCTGTAGTATTTGCTACCACAACTGTTGGAGATAACGTATCTGTTGGAGGAACATTGACTGTAACAGGAGCATCCACCTTTAACGGTGCTGTTACCCTAGGAGATGCTTCAGGTGATGCTATTACCATTACTGGTACACCAACCTTTGGTCAAGATATTGCCATTGGTGTGGTTGCTATTGATGGAACCTACTTTGATGTAGCAGCTACAACAGGTGCTGTTACATTAACCCAACAAGCTGTTGGTACTGCACCACTAACAATAACTGGTATTGATGATGGTACAGCAGCAGATATTGATTTAAATACCCATAGAGTAAGTGGAAACGTAATTGATATTGATTGGACTGCAGAAACCCAAACAGGTGCTGTTGCAGCTGTTGATGTTGATTTGAGTAATCTTACAGCTGATGCTTCAAATACCGTATATGGTATTCACGTTAATGATCATGTTGGTGCTACAGCTTCTACAGAATATGGTATTTATGTAGAAGGTACTGAGTGGGATTATGGTATTTATAATGCTGACGCAGGATATGTTGGTGGATTATTGACAGCGGCTACTGGTATTGATACTGCTGGATCTACAACAGATCTTACATTGCAGAATGACGAAACTATTACCAATGCAGTAGATGGAACCATTTTGTTTACATCACCTACATTATCACACGCTTATGATGCAGCCGCATATTGGACTGCAACACAAGCTGATGGAGCAGCCGTAACATTTGATTCTGTATCAGATGGTACGGCAAGTTTCACTTTTAGTGATGCTGTTAATATTGATGGTAACGTAGACATCGATGGAAATGTAGATATGACCGGAACTATTGTAGCTGGTGCAAGTCAAGGAAATATGTATAAGAGCACACTTACAGCAGGAGATACTTTCACAGGCACTACAGGTCATAAATTTAAGGTCTATGATGCAGATAATACAGTAGTTCATAATGGAGGAGAACATGTAGGTGTATATGTTAATATGAAGTTGTTATCTGCTATGCAGGCAGGTGGCAAGTCTGTTCTTTTCTCTGGCCATAACTATGGTTCCGGAGGAGATTATCAGGCTATTGACGCCGGTGTCTGGTTATATGGAAATCTTGTAGATGCTTTCAAGGTTTCAGGTGGTACATCAACGAATGGCCTTGATTTAAGCGAACAAACAATTACTGGATCTGACATTATTTTATCTAATGGAGCTGAGATTTATGTAGGTGCTCAAACTACAAGAGATACCGTAAGGTCAGAGGTTGGAACAGGTGGAGCAATAGGCTCTATATATTTATCTTCAGCTGGAAAAATGTATTTGAAAGTTGCTAATGCCGATGCCACTGCTGATTGGGAAAAAGTTACAACAAGTGCAGCTGATTAGAATTTAACCTAATATTATGACAAAAACGAGTAAATTTATTTTGCCAGTATTGTCTTGTTTATTAGTATTGTGTTTTACAACATTTGTATTTGCTGCAGATGTGTCCGGACATGATGATGCAACATTTGATGCTGATGTAGATTTATATCTTCCAAGTCTTAATCTTTATCTAACAGTCAGCAGTGGAGCTGAAGTAAAATCTATAGATGTTGGAGGAAGCCAGTTGAATATCACGCTTCTCGAAGGATCTAAAATTACTATTACCTCCCAAGATCAAAAACTATTAACCAATGGATTAGTAGATACTACTTGCGGATCATCTAGTTCAAGTATTACTGTCGCTGCATCTGATACTGTTGGTATGGCCACAGACTATGCTTTGACCGTTACCCCAACTGGTAATTGCCCAGGTGTTTCTGGAGCTGGTGGAGTCGGCGGAGGTGGAGGAGGAGGTTCCTCTTCAAGTTCTGACGATGACGATGATACTGCAGACGATACAGCAGACGACGATGACGATGTGCCAGATGAC
>Ga0272441_10017002_pt1 | contig 9997 bp, 11 predicted proteins | sample SSMProp6N_FD_193582 | JGI IMG/M metagenome (GOLD analysis project Ga0272441, IMG submission 193582) | Marine sediment archaeal communities from Little Sippewissett salt marsh, Falmouth, MA, United States - SSM-Prop-6N | ecosystem: Environmental > Aquatic > Marine > Wetlands > Sediment ...
TACTGAACCATAAGCAACAAGAATCATTGCACAACCTGATGCAACTACAGCACCCCCCTGAAAACCGCCTCCTGGCGTTAGATGACCATGTGCGATAATGTAAAGTCCGAAAATTATTACGAAAGGGAAGATAATGTTTGACATTGTTTTAACAATTCTAGACATGCCGCTCATTTCTTCAACCTCCTAAATACCATAATAACACCTGCAACAGCAGTGAAAAGAACAGTTGCCTCACCTAGTGTATCAAAACCTCGATAATCAAAAACTACCGATGTTACACCATTATCAGCACCAGTTTCAGTTTGTGTATTGTCTATTATATACTGATCCATCTCTGAATTATCTGGAACACCAAATGGATGCATCTTTGCAGCGCCATAAATTAAGAATACAGCAACAATTGTAAGAAATATTATGGCTAAGAAATCTCTCTTATTCATTAGGCCTCATCCTCCATTCTTTTTGTTGCCCTAATTGCAATCACAAGAATTGCGGTAGTCAGACATGCTCCCACTCCTGCTTCTGCAATAGCAACATCAGGTGCTTGAAGAATATAAAATTCTAAAGAAAGCAACAAACTCATAGCTGCTACAGCAATTGCAGCAGATATAAGGTCTTTTAAGATTACAGCAAAAATTGAAGCTATAACGATAAAGATTGGAAGGGCTATATGAACAATATTAAACAACATATCTTCCATTATTTTTCCCCTCCTTTTTTAGCTGGCTTCTTTTCCAAATCGTCAACTACAGCTTTAACAGGTTTTATACCACTTCTATGAGCAGCCCTTGCAATAGCATGAGCTCCAGTTGGGTTTGTAAGCAATATGGCTACTAATGCAAATCCAGCATGTAATGCCAAAACAGAGCCATCTGTTGAATTATCAAAGAACCATACTTTCAAACCAATTAGAATAACTGAACCAACAATGAAAATCGATCCAAAGGTTGTACATTTTGTTCCAGCATGTAATCTAGTATATACATCGGGAAATCTTAGCAGTCCGACACCTGCAAGGAAATTAAAGAACGTACCAATTGCTAGAAAAATATAAATTAGATAATCAAACCACATTTAGTACTCCCCCCCTTCTAGATATTTTGCAATGAACAAAGTTGAAATAAATGAAAGAAATGCATAAACAATTGCAACATCAATGTAAATAATAGATCCTTTTGCAAGACCAAATATAACCATTCCCACGATAACTATCGTATTTATTGTATCTAATCCAACAACTCTATCAGGTGCTGTAGGTCCTTTGACCACTCTAATAACTGCCATTAGTACTGGTAAAAATAATATTGCTAGTACGCCTAAATACCAAGTTTCAAAACCCTCAATCATTCTGCAACCCTCCTAACCCATTTTGGAAAACTGCCACAAACCCATTTACATTCAACAGGTTTTTTCTTCAAAGCTTCTTCTTTGACATTGATCCAGTGGATGTAGAGGTCGTTTGCGTTTTCATCAATGTCAACACTTAATGTTCCAGGAGTTAATGTTATAGAATTAGCAAGCATCGAAATTCCAAGATCTGTTTTTAGATCTGGTGAAATTTTTACAATACCGGGATTTATTTTACCTGTTATAACTCGGTAAGCAACGTCAAAGTTGGCCTTAGCCATCTCATAGAAAAATACAAAGAGATATAATATAAATGCAAACCATCTAACAGGATTTAACATTCTAAAGCTTTTTTTGACAAATAGCTTTCTTCCAACGATACCAACTATTATTGATAGTATGGTTCCAAAAACTAGTTCTGCCCAGCTCCAAAGGCCTAATAAGTCTTCACCACTACCTGTTGTAAGTAGCAGATATGTTATAAAACAGACTATAGTAGTTACTATAAATGCAATCATTTTTTTCCTCCCTACATCGCGGTTAATTTATGTTTCAGGGTAATTCTATCACTTTTTAAAAGCTTATGGTTTTTATTAATAATTAATAAATAAGATTTAATGACACACTTACCTCAAAAATAATAAAACAAAATTTTATATGGGTAGCATTGGGGAGTTAATTTAAATGAATGTTAAACTCGTAGGTTTCACTCCTAATCCAGAGAAGCTTCCAGCGATGGCGGCAAAGCTTACACATAGTAAAACAAAGCCGGAAGAATTAGACAAATCTTCTGATAAAGAATTAAAAGCCATTTTGGAACATGTAGTTAGTCTAGGCCACACAAGCGTTATAGAACATACTTGCTTTACATTTGCAATAAGTGATGTTAGTAGATCTTTAACACATCAATTGGTACGTCACAGAATAGCAAGTTATGCTCAACAGAGCCAAAGGTATGTAGATTTTAAAGAACCAAATTATGTAACTCCTCCAAAAATTGCTAGCAATAAAAAAATGAAACAAGCCTATGACAAGACAATGAAAAATATTTGGAATGAATACAACAAACTTCTCGATTTAGGAATTCCTGCCGAAGATTCACGTTTTGTACTTCCAAATGCTGCTTGTACAAATATCATTGTCACTATGAATGCAAGATCCTTGATGAATTTCTTTGAATTAAGATGCTGTTTGCATGCTCAATGGGAGATCAGACAACTTGCAAACAAGATGCTTCAAGAAGTAACGAAAGTTGCACCAACAATTTTTAAGAAAGCAGGACCGGCATGCAAGAGCAAAGGCATATGTCCTGAAAATAAGAAAGATTGTCCATTATATCCTAAGTGATTGAATATGCATAGACCTTATGTGACCATTAATTGTGCAATGAGCGCTGATGGAAAGATTGCATCGCCGTCAGGTAAACAAATGCGAATTTCATGTGATGAAGACATTGAAAGAATGTATCGTATGCGTAACGATAGCGATGCAGTTTTAGTTGGAATAGAGACGGTTTTATCAGATGATCCAAAATTAACTGTAAAAAAGGCTTGTGTTTTAGAGGTTAAGAATCCTATTCGTGTTATTTTAGATACTCATTGCAAAACTCCGGAGTCTGCTTTAGTGGTAAATAAAGATGCAAAAACTTTGATATTTGCAGGTAAGAAATGTGATAGAAAATATGGCGGTAATGTAGAGATAATTCAATGTGAGACTGATGAAAACAATTTGATCGATCTCAATAAAATGCTTGAGATTTTATTCAAACGTGGAGTTAATAATTTAATGGTTGAAGGGGGAAGTAGAGTCATTTGGAGTTTTTTAAAGAACAAGTTAGTCGATGAAATGTTTGTTTATATTGGTCCAATTATTATAGGTGGAGATAAAACGCCTACACTTGCCGGCGGAAAAGGGATAAAAAATGAACCAATTTTACTTGAAGTTATTGATGTTCAGTATATGGGATCAGGAATTCTTGTTCAATATAAAATGGTAAAATGAAATTTTTATGCGATCGAATGCTTGGTACACTTGCTAAATGGCTACGCATCTATGGATTTGATACTTTTTTTGCTACAGATGAAACAGATGACGATGAATTAATTGATATTGCCAAAAAAGAACATAGAGTTTTAATAACTCGTGATAAAGATCTTATCCATATAAGCAGAAGAGAAAATCTAAAGGTTATCAAAATAAATTACATAGAAGTTAAAGATCAAATAAAGCAAGTTTTGAAAGATACAAAGATAAGAAAAGAGAATGTTCTAACTCGTTGTTTAGTATGTAACTCTTTATTAGAAAATATTGATAAAAAAGAAGTAAAGGATAAAATTCCACCAGGTGCTTTTCAAATAAATGATGAATTTTGGATTTGTAAAAAATGTAATAAAATTTATTGGAAAGGTAGCCACTATGATAATATGCTTGAAAAAATCAACTTATAACATTCTTACCATTTGAGCGTGCGGAACGCCCTTAATTTTTATAACACAATCTGGGTCTATTAAACCTAGTTCAATAGCACATTTTATTGTTTCTTTTCCTACTAGGTTTGCTATAGTTGATTCCTCTAAAAATTTTTTTAAACCTTCCTTTGTGGTCTGCTCCCCAGCATAAAATTTTCTTGAAATATCCAAATGATATTTACCATCATCAAATTTTTTTCCGATTAAATCTTTATCGCATGCTGCTAGAAGCAAGTCGTTGCCTTGTTTGTAGAGTTTTATGCTTATCATGTGCCATTTCCCTGTTATTTTATTTTGTACAATGAAAGTTTATTCTTAATTGTTTATATATTTTTCTTAAATTTGCTAGATATAACCGGTGTTTTGGGGAAATTATTTTTCTAGTTTTTCAATTTTCAATTTTTCGTTAATTTTACAGTTAAAATAGGGAAAAGTATATAAATATATAAAAAAATTTTAATGAAAATACTCATTTTTTATGAAAATTTACCGTAATACTAAAAACAAGTTATTGCATACGTTCAAAATAACTTACACAACTTTTTAGGTTAGTGGGGATGAAAACTACAATAATTCAAACGTTCTCAGAGCATGGCACCTTCGTCCAACCAGATACAATGGAATATATAATGTCCAAAAGGAACCCTGCAGAATTTACTTCTTTTATTATAAAAAATCTACAAGAATATCCGCTTGTACTTACAATAGATCATATTAAACAACTAGAAAAGCAAGAAGAGCCAAAAGAAACACCAAATCCACAACCAGAAGATGAACATCAAGTTAAAGAACTGCAAACAAAGATGCTTTCAGAAATATATGGGCAAGGGGAAAAGCCTTCAGAAGAAATAGATGATATTGAAACTGAGTATGATGATCCTGATAAAGATGACCAAATAAGTTTGCCTGATGAATCAATTCAACAAGATGATTCGATAAAAACAATTAAAATCAAAACTGTAAGAGGTTGGAAACCACTTTCAAAGGAATATGATGCTGATATAAGTATAATTAAAGATGTCACAGGAAACAGCGTCTGCGAAGGAACTACAAGTGATTTTACCAAACTTTTTGTTGATAGATACAACGCTCTTAGAAGAATACTTAGAATTCAAAGAAGGGAACTGGCTAACGTATTACCGATAAACAGAATCAAAAGAAGCGCCATGAATGAGATTCAAATAGTTGGTATAGTTAAAGAAGTTCGAACTACGACAAATGGTCATAGGCTTATAGAGATTGAAGATGAAACAGATACTGCTACATGCATAGCATTGAAAAACGATAGGCAAACATTACAAATGGCAAATGAGACGATTCTTGATGAGATAATTGGAATAAAAGGACAGCTTAGTAAAAATGGCGATTTAATTATTATTAAAAGCTTAATTTATCCAGATGTTAGTATCCAGAATGAACATCATAAATCAGATGTCCCACTATATGCTGCATTTCTTTCTGACATACATATTGGCAGTAAGCAGTTCATGCAAAATCAATGGAATAATTTTCTAAAATGGATAAATGGTCAGGTCGGAAACAGTAGACAAAGAGATGTTGCAGGAAAGATCAAGTACATTGTAATCCCTGGAGACGTAGTAGATGGTATAGGTATCTACCCCAGTCAAGAAAAGGAACTTTCTATAGTCGATGTTTACAGACAGTATGAAGCATTGGCTGAACAATTGAGATTAATACCAGATCATATCAACATGATTATTCAACCCGGAAATCATGATGCCGTTAGACCTGCAGAACCACAGCCTACATTTGAGAAAGAGATTCAAAACTTATTCTCAGATATGAATATGACCTTTGTTGGAAATCCATGTTACTTTAGTATACATGATGTTGAGGTGCTTTCATATCATGGTCAAAGTCTTCTAGATTATGCAACCAATATTCAAAGCCTAAAATACAACGAACCTGTAGAAATAATGAAGACTATGCTTAGAAAACATCATCTTGCTCCAACGTATGGTGGTTATACGCCATTAGCTCCAGAGCATATTGATTATATGGTAATTGATAGAATACCAGACATATTTGTCACAGGACACGTGCATTTGGCACAGATTGGAGAATATCGAGGTATAAAACTTATTAACGCATCAAGTTGGCAATCACAAACGTCTTATCAAAAAATGTTAAATTTTATACCCGATTCTGCTAAACTTCCAATAGTGGATCTGAAAACAGGAAATGTAACAATGATGGATTTTAGTCAAAAATTATAAAATTTTATTTTTATAAAGTTTAAATTACAAAACATTTTTACCACGTTTATGCATTAACAATTTTTACCACTATTTTTATGAGATGTAAGGCATGGGTGGGGATTTATCGCGAAATATCAAAGCCAGCTCAGATATGCATGAGTATTTTAACATAATTCAGAAAGATATTGAAAAATGTTATAAAATCGCAGGAGAGGCAAGGAAAAAAGGATACGATCCAGAATTTGAGGTAGAAATACCACAAGCTTTAGATCTTGCATCACGTGTTGAACAATTAGTAGGTCCAAAAGGAATAGCACCAAAAATACGTGAAGTAACAAAAAAAATTAAGGATAGGGAATTGGTATCTCTAGAAATTGCAAAAGAGATTGTCAAGGAGAAAAAATACAAATTTCAAAAAACTGAAGATGCTTTGGATCAGGCAATTCGAACGGGATTGGCAATTCTTACTGAGGGTGTTTTAGTAGCTCCACTTGAAGGAATTGCAGAAGTAAGACTTGGTAAAAACAAAGACGGCTCAAATTATGTTGATTTATTTTTCTCTGGACCAATTCGTAGTGCTGGTGGAACTGGACAGGCTATGAGTGTTCTTATTGCCGATGTTGTAAGACGAGAGTTGGACATTGGAAAGTATTTACCCACGCCTGGAGAAATTGAAAGATATAAAGAAGAAATTCCACTCTATAAAAGAGCACAACATCTTCAATATACTCCCTCTGTTGATGAAATTGATAAAATAGTTAGGGGTTGTCCGATATGTATAAATGGAGAGGGAACAGAAGATGAAGAGGTTACAGGATATCGTGATCTTCAAAGAGTCGGCACAAATAGATTGCGTGGTGGCGCTTGTCTTGTTATTGCAGAGGGACTTTGTCTTAAGGCTCCAAAGATACTTAAGCACGTTAAAAAACTCAGATTAAAAGGTTGGGATTTCCTTGATATTTTTGTAAATAAGGATAAAACAGATGACAATAAAAAAACTAAAGAAGTACCAGAGATAGCCCCATCAAGTAAATATATTGGGGAGGTTATTGCCGGGCGTCCTGTATTTTCACACCCGTCCAGAAAAGGGGGATTCCGTCTTCGCTACGGCAGAGCAAGAACCGGAGGTTTGGCATCTACTGCAATTAATCCGGTTTCCATGTACTTAATGGACAGTTTCATTACAGTGGGAACACAACTTAAAACAGAACGCCCTGGGAAAGGAACTATTGGCACTCCTTGTACAAGTATAGAAGGCCCTATTGTTTTGATGCAAAATGGAGATTTAGTTGAATTAAATGATCCGAAAAATATCAAAAAAACTGATATCAAAAATATAGTTGATCTTGGAGAGATTCTAATTCCTTTTGGCGAATTTATTGAAAATAATTCTATCTTACCAGATTCTAGCTATGTTTATGAATGGTGGATTCAGGACCTTCAAAAAAATCTTGATCTTTTACCAAAAAACTATACTTTTTCTGATATAAAAACAAAAGATGAAAAAACATTTGAAAAAATTAAACAAGATTTTGGAAGAGAAATCAATTTATTGACACCCTCAGCTAAAGATGCCTTTGAAATTTCAACTAAATATAAAGTGCCTTTACATCCTCACTATAATCTTTTCTGGCACGATATTACAATAGAGGATTTAGTAAACTTATCAAAATATATAAAAGAAAATGGAAAACTCGTAAAAGAAAAATTAATTTTACCAAAAGAAGATGATATTAAAAAAATTCTAGTTAATCTTGCTTGTCTACATAAACAAAAAGAAGGAAAATTAATTTTTGATAGATACTCTTATCCTTTAATAAGATGCTGCGGCTTGAATATTAAAGATAATAAAATTCTTGAATCTGAAAGATATAAAGTTCTAAAAAACCTAAAAGAAAAAGATGATTTGGTTGAAGCAGTTTCAAAACTTGCAGGTGTTTGTGTAAAACCTCGTTCACCTTTTAGAATTGGAACGCGCATGGGTCGACCTGAGAAAGCTGCTGCTAGAAAAATGAGACCACCACCCCATGTACTATTTCCAATTGGAAATTATGGAGGAAATCAGCGTCTTATACGTAATGCTGCAGATATTGGAACAATTGATGTTGAAGCAGGAACAAGAATATGTACTAAATGTCGAAAAAAGACACATAGACTTTTTTGTAAATGCGGAGCACATACTGTTGCAGGAAATGGAAGAATCGAAATCCAGCAGATAAATCTGGCAGAGGAGCTAAAACTTGCTCAGAAAAACATAAACGAAAGAACTCTCCCAATAACAATAAAGGGCGTTATTGGCACAATATCTAAACATAAAACACCTGAACCATTGGAAAAAGGCATACTAAGAGCAAAATACAATGTGCATGTTTTTAAAGATGGAACAACACGTTTTGATATGACTGATGCACCTCTTACTCATTTTAAGCCTAGTGAGATAAATATTTCGATAGATCGATTGAAAGAACTCGGATACAAAAAAGATTATCTTGGTAATGATCTAGAAAATGATAATCAAATATGCGAGCTAAAAGTACAAGATGTGATAATTTCAAGATCTTGTGCAGAGTATTTCACTCAAGTTGCAAAATTTGTAGATGATTTATTGGTAAAATTTTATGGTTTAAATCGTTTTTATAACATCAGAAAACTAGAGGATTTAACTGGACATCTTGCTGTAGGTTTGGCACCACATACCTCTGCTGGCTCATTGTCGCGTATTATCGGTTTTACAGACACTCAAGTTTGCTTTGCACATCCTTTTTATCATGCTGCAAAAAGACGTAACTGTGACGGCGATGAAGACGGTCTTATGCTTTTAATGGATGCATTATTAAATTTTTCTCATTCGTATATTCCCGATAAACGCGGAGGTAAAATGGACTTGCCTTTGATTCTTACAACTCGTATCGATCCATCTGAGGTTGATAAAGAAGCTCATAATGTGGACACATTGACCAGATATCCACTTGAATTTTATGAATCTACACTTCGGCATTTAAATCCAAAAGATTTGGAAGATAAGATGGGTTTAGTATCTGCTAGACTAGGCACTGAACTTCAATATGAACAGTTTGGTTTCACTCATGATACAGATGATATATCTAAAGGTCCAAAGATGTCTAATTATAAGACTTTAAAGACAATGATGGACAAAATGAATGCTCAGTTAAGCCTTGCTGCAAGAATTAGAGCTGTAGATGAAGCAGATGTTGCCTACAAAGTAATAGAAAGACATTTTCTGCCTGATATAATTGGAAATATGCGTGCTTTTAGTAAGCAATCTATAAGATGCCCAACATGTAATATTTTATATCGAAGACCTCCTCTCCAGGGTGTTTGTACAAAATGTGGCGGAAAACTTACATTAACTGTTCATGAAAAATCTGTAAAAAAATATCTTGAGATTTCTAAGGATATCGCTCAACGTTACAACATACCACCATATGCTCAACAAAGGATAGTGTTAGTTGAGAAATCTATAGATTCATTATTCACTAGCGATAAGGTTAAAACCACAAAATTAACTGATTTTTTATAAACATAACTTTCATATATATATTTAGTATTTTCATTACTACACATAGACATTTGGGAGTGTTAAATAATGGTTGATAAACTAATACGTAATACAACAAAAAAATCTTGGTTAAAATTCTCTATTTATATCAATATAATATTATTCATAATAGTGGCAGTTTTTCTATATTTTTTGATAAATGACAGCATTGACTATGGCCAAAAAGGCGGAAGTTATTGGAAGTTTATAACCAGGGACATAGCTTTTATAGCAGTTTCTCTATCACTGATATTCTTTCAGTTCTTTAGGAACATATATATCATAATGAGAAGATCACTGTAAAATAACAGTTTGGCGATAGGTGTAGAATAGACCGGGGAGGTAGGCGTTCCCTGTTTCCTGAAATCGTCTTCATGCTGGGGTCGAACCTAAGAGGCGAT
>Ga0272441_10017004_pt1 | contig 9995 bp, 8 predicted proteins | sample SSMProp6N_FD_193582 | JGI IMG/M metagenome (GOLD analysis project Ga0272441, IMG submission 193582) | Marine sediment archaeal communities from Little Sippewissett salt marsh, Falmouth, MA, United States - SSM-Prop-6N | ecosystem: Environmental > Aquatic > Marine > Wetlands > Sediment ...
TGGCCATGTACCTGCCCATGTTCTCGCTGATCAGCCAGATCGGCTGATGACCTCTCGCACTCCGAATCCCGCGGTGGGCGGGGCATCCGCCCTGCCCGCTGCGGTTCCTTCCACCAACGCCATCCGATGGTTGCTCGGTATCCGTCTGGTTGTGATATCGACCCTGTTCCTCGGCGTACTCATTATCCAGGTCAACACCCAGACGATCCTCCAACTGCAGCACTTCTACTGGCTCATCCTGATCAGCTACGGGCTCTCGCTCATCTACATCGTGTTGTACCTCCGAGGGGTCTCGACCCGACTTCAGACAATCGTCCAGCTTCTCGGCGATATCGGCGTGGTGACGGGCTTTGTCTATTTCACCGGCGTGCTCTACTCACCCTTCTCATTTCTCTATCTCACCGTGATTGTCGTGGCGGCGGTCATGCTTCGCGGCGGCGGCCTCGTCTTTGCCGGTCTGTCCGCCGTCGCCTACGGCGTGCTGGTGGATTTGATGGTTTTCGACATCATCGATCCTCCGGCCAACCTGGTGGGCATCGTGGTTCCGCTGTCCGGCTCGAGGGTGCTCTACCAGATCATGATCCACGTGGTCGGTTTTGTCCTGGTGGCCCTGCTGGTCTCCTATCTCAGCGAGTCGTTGCGCACCGCACGCCACCGATTGCAGGAGGAAACTGAACGCGCCACCCAGTTTGTCGCCCTCACCGATCAGGTGGTGCGATCGGTGACGGCGGGTATCCTCGCCGCCGATCTCGAGGGGCGCGTCTTGCACGTGAATCCAGCCGGTGCACGGATACTCATGATCGCCGACGAAGAAGCGGTTGTGGGGAAGACCCTGGACGAGGTGATGCCGCTGGTCACCCACAGGTGGGATAAGTTGCAGACCCGAGCCAGGACACAGGTCATGGGTCGCCTCGAAGACGACCTCGGCGACTCCGGCATCCGGCTGGGTTTGTCGGTGGGGCCTCTGGAGGACCAGGCCGAGAACGTGGTCGGGTTCATCGTCAATTTCCAGGACCTGACCGAGCTGGAAATCGAGACGGAACGCCGTCGGATGCGCGACCGAATGGCGGCGCTCGGCGACATGGCGGCGCGCATGGCGCACGAGATCAAGAACCCGCTCGCCTCGATCTCCGGCTCCGCCCAAATGTTGACGTCCCTCGGCGAGGTGGACGATACCGGTGATCGGCTGCTGCACATCCTGGTGGACGAGTCGCGCCGGCTATCGGGCATCTTGGACGAGTTCCTCGACTACGCCAGACCGCATCAGGCGACGCACAAGCCCTGCAACATCTCGCAGATGCTCAGAGACTGCACCGACCTGTTGGGCCGATCGGCCGAACTCGGCGGCAACCACACGTTGTCGCTCGACGCCGCCGATGATCTTGTCGTGCACGGTGAAGAACACCTGCTCAAGCAGCTCTTCTGGAACCTCTCCAGGAACGCGATCCAGGCCATGCCCTCGGGCGGCAAACTCAAGATCTCGGCAGAACGACGCAAGGGTTCCGCGATCCTGGTCTGGCAAGACACCGGGGTGGGGATGACCGAAGAGGTCCGTCAGCGCGCCTTCGAACCCTTCATGACAACGAATCCTCAGGGCACCGGCCTTGGGCTTGCGGTGGTCTACACTGCCATCGAGGACCACGGCGGCACCATCGACATCCAGAGTTCTCCGGGTGCCGGAACGACAATCACCGTGGAGCTTCCGCTGCAGCCGGAGGTGGCATGAGCGACGGGCGCATTCTGGTGGTGGACGACGAAGAGTCGATTCGCGAGTTCTTGACCATTCTGCTCGAGAAGGAGGGCTACCAGGTCGCCACCGCAGACTCGGTGGCGTCGGGCATCGAGTCGATCGGCACGGGGTCATTCGATCTGGTGATGTGCGATCTCAAACTGCCGGACGGCAGCGGGCTCGAGGTGCTCGGAGAGGCCCGCCGCCGACATATCGACTGGCCGTTCATCATCATCACAGCCCACACAACGCCGCAGCACGCACTGGAGTCACTCCGCGCCGGTGCCGCCGAATATCTGTCGAAACCGTTCAACGTGGACGACTTGAAGATCATCCTCAAAAAACTGATGGCGCACAGCAAAGATGACTCCCGGCCGTTCGAGGTTCCGGAATTCATCGGATCTTGCCCGCCGATCCAACGCATTCTCGACCTCATTCCTCGGGTCGCGGCCACTCCATCCACCGTTCTCATCACCGGCGAGAGTGGCACCGGCAAGGAGCTTCTCGCACGGGCCATCCACGCCCACTCATCACGGGCCGACGGACCGTTCCTGTCGATCAACTGCGGCGCCATCCCAGAGGGTCTGCTGGAGTCCGAACTCTTCGGACACGCCAAGGGTTCGTTCACCGGAGCAGTCCGCGACCATGTGGGTCTCTTCGCCCAGGCCAATGGCGGCACCATCTTCCTCGACGAGGTGGGAGAGCTGCCCCAACCGACTCAGGTGAAGCTTCTCCGCGTGCTCCAGGAGCGGAAGGTCCGCCCGGTCGGCGGCCAGGGTGAGATCGAGGTTGACGTCCGGGTTCTCGCGGCCACCAATCGAGATCTCCAGGACGATGTGGGTGGGGGAGATTTTCGAGAGGATCTCTACTACCGCCTCAATGTCCTCCACCTCCACCTGCCGCCGCTGCGCCACCGGACCGACGACATCCCGGAGCTCGCCCGGCACTTCGTGGTCAGGACCTGCGCCAAGTTCGGTACGGCGGAGAAGCGGCTCACTCCCGACGCGCTCCGGGTTCTCCAAGCCTACCGGTGGGCCGGTAACGTCCGGGAGTTGGAGAACGTCATCGAGCGGACGGTTGCGCTGGAGCCGTCGGAGATCATATCCTCCGGCAGCCTGCCCGAGCACCTGCGGGGATCGCCTACCGATCTCAGCCTCGAACAGGCCAGCCTCCCCGAAGAGGGTATTGATTTGGAAGAGTACCTGAACGACACGCGATTGAGCTTGATGCGCCAGGCCCTGGAGCGGACCGGCGGACACCAGAAAAAGGCGGCGGAGTTGCTCCGTCTGTCATATCGCGCATTCCGCTACCACGCGGACAAACTCGGACTGGTCCGGGATGAGGAGAACGACTCGTGACTCGGCGCCATCATCGCCTGGATTGCTGCATCCTTGCCGCCGTTGTGGTTCTGACGGCCGCGGCCTGTGCGGCCCGAGCGGATACGGACGATCCGCCGACTGTTCCAGCACGCTCGACCGCTTCGAATTCACCCCACGCCATCACCACCGGAGGTACGGTCATCAGCCTCGAGCTGGCGCTGACACCCGAGGAGATCGGCCAGGGCCTGATGTACCGACCCCACCTCGCCGAAGACAGCGGGATGCTCTTCGTGTTCCGGCAGCAGCGCGTGCCGTCCTTCTGGATGAAGGACACGTTGATCCCGCTCGATCTCCTCTTCCTCGACGGCCAGGGCGTCATCCTGGAGATTTCGGAGAATGCGCAGCCCTGTGCGGTGGAACCATGTCCACAGTACATCCCCGCCCAGGCCGCCTGGGCGGTCCTCGAGGTCAACGCAGGTTTTGCAACACGCCACGGGCTGGCAGTCGGCGACACCCTCCAGTTTGCCGATGTGCCGGGGTATCCGAGGGAGTAGGCCACCGCCCGCCCGTCCGCCCATTACGAATTGCAGATTGCAGATTGCAGATTCCCCCGCCCACCCGGAAAACCCACAGATCACACGGATGGACACTGATGAAGGGCTATGGGTCTATGAGATCCCCCCGGCCCGCCCGGGGCGGTTGGGGGCGCGATGGGCGGGCGTGCCGTCCTCACGCGCGCCGCGAACGCGAGGGCCGGTGCCAGGCACCGTCGAAATCGCATCGGAGCACGAGATCGCAACATCTGCGGCGGTGCCTGGCACCGACATGGAGTCCCGAGTCCCGAGTCCCGAGTTACGAAGCTTTGGCCTTCGGAGCGTCCTTCGAGGCGGAGTCCTTGGTGGTGGATTCCTTCTTTGGCTTCGACTCGCTGGACTCAGACGAGCTGGAATCGGCCTTCTTCTCCTCGGTCTTGGCCAGCGCCGCAGTGCTCTTGCCCTTGCCGTAGTCGGTCACATACCACCCGCTGCCCTTGAACTGGAGGGCGGGGGCGCTCAACAGACGCCGCACGGCACCACCACATTCTGGGCACGTCTTCACCGATTCGTCACCGACCCGCTGGATCCGCTCGAACCGACTCGAACACACGAAACACTCGTATTCATACAGTGGCATGTTCTGTTCCCGTCATTTCCTCGTCGTCACGAGCCCGAAACGTTCTTGAGCTGTATCTTGATGTGGCCCGACCGTTCGCCGTCGGCCTGGCCAACCACACCGAGCTCGTACAGCGCATACAGCACCCGGGCATTGATGCCAGGGCTCAATGGCCCCTGTTCGCAGAGCTGGAACAAGCTTGTCTTGCCGTCCACCATGTCGAGCAGGGACCGTTCACCCCTCTCCAATTGAAACCCCGAAAGGTAATCCGGCCATTCCTCACGCTGGAGCACCGTGTTGCGGCCTCCGAGCCGAGCGGTGACGATCTTGGCGTCGATGATCCGCTTGCAGCCTGCCATGATGACGCGCGGCGTGGAGATGGACACCTGCTGGCCGTCGTGTTCTTCAACCCGTCCGACGCGGAATTCCACCGAGCCGTAGCTCCAATTGAAGAGCCCCCAGACGATCTGTTGCACCTGTTCACGGATCGCCACCGCCACCTCGTGTGCGCCGAGGAATCCCATCTGCACCATGATGGCGCCGAGACGCCTGCCCGGAAATCGGCCGATCTCCTTGGACGAGACCTCCAGCTGAGCCGGGGAGATACGCCCTTTCATCAGCAGGTACTGGCCGAGCGACTCCTCACGATCCGAAGACGTGGCGAAAATCACGTCGCCGTCGAGCAGATAGATCTGTTTGCGATCGTTTCCCCGGAAACACTCGATCACACCGGGCACGCCGTGACGATGAATCGTCGCCAGCATCTGCGGCAGGGCAGCCTCCGACAGATCGTTGCTGAAGACGTGTTCATCACCTGACATGTATCGATCCTTCACAGACGGGGTTTTGGCGGAAGCGCAAGGGAATCGAACCCTCCGACCGACCCCAACGGGCCGGCCCAACGGATTTGAAGTCCGCGGAAGCCACCAGGCCCCGTGCGCTTCCGTACCCGTCATTCTAGCAAACGACCGGCTCGAGTGGAGGCACTCCGCTTCTCCCACGACTGCACAGCGCTTCCATTGAAAGCTTGAGCAATGCACAATATGATCCCGACGGAGGTGGATCATGCGGCATGCCATCGCACTCACATTGATCATGTTCGGGATCACGGCGGCCGCCCTGGCGCTCGACGGCTACCCGACGACGAGCCTGGCCGAGGACGCCACAGCCACCTGGTGTCCATACTGTCCCGAGGCGTACGCGGGTCTCGACGTCGTGCACTCCCGCTACGACGCCACCGAGTTCATCAGCGCCCGCTACTACTCGAGTTCCAGCGGGGGCGATCTCGCCACCCCCGAAACCGACGCGGCGATCGCGTACTACGGCATCACGGGCTTCCCGACCGTGATGATCAATGGCACCGAACGCTTTGTCGGAGGCGACGAAACCATCGCTTCCGGAGGGCCCTACCTCGGGGTCGTGGACGCCGCCTGCCTGGCGCCGGCGCCGATCCGGATCGACGTGGACAGTTTCGACCCGGCAACTGGTGACGTGGCGGCCACCGTCACCATGTACTCGGAATCGGACACCCTGCAGGGTGATCACATCCGATTCCTGTTGCTCGAAGATGACGTCACAGAGGACCACACAGCCGTCACTCGCGACATCGTCAGCGACACGGTGTCGCTCTCCGGCCCGGGGAACTCGGTCTCGGTCAATACCTCCTTCACCCTGGATCCGGAGTGGAATGTGGACAACCTGCACGCCGTGGTCTTCGTGCAACGGCAGAACCAGGAGATCGTCCAGGCCGCCTCGTCTCACCCGCGGCCCGATTTCAAGATCCGCGCCATGACGACCTCCGCCTCCCAGCAGATCGGACCGTCCTCGGGTCTGTACGAGGCGGACTGGTTCACCCTGATGAACGTGGGCCTCGACGACACCTTCACGATCAGCGCTGTGATCGACGAGGCTCCGGAGAACTGGAACATCACCTATTGTGACGACCGCGGCCAGTGCTACACCGATCCCCACACCTTCGACCTGTCGGCCGACGGATCGACCGAGTTTCACGCCAACGTGATTCCAAGATCTCCGGGCTATATGAACTACCACTTCGAGATCAGCTCACCGAATCTCACCGCGCCGCTGATCGTGAGCTTCACCTATTTCACCGACGATCTCGATGTGCTGTTGGTGGACGATGACGGCGGTGAGGACTACGAGAAATACTTCACCGCCGCGCTCGACGCCGCCGGCCGGTCCTACGGCGTGTGGAACCTGTCCGCCGCCAAACTCACCGCCGAGGTGGAGGCTGCCTATTCGCTCCTGATCTGGAACGTCGGGCTCGCCTACCCCTCACTCGACACCGAGGACCGCGAGATGCTGAGGCGTCACCTCGACGCCGGGGGCAAGCTCTTCCTCAGCGGCCAGGACATCGGCTGGGACCTGAACGAAAGCGGCAACAACGAAGATCCGGGATTCTACGCAGACTACCTCCACGCCGACTTCATCAGTGACGACACCAACACGATGGATCTCGACGGCGTCCCCGGCGACCCGATCACGGATGGTCTCGCCCTCCGTATCCATGGCGGCGACGGCGCGATCAACCAGTACTACCCGAGCGAAATCGCGGCCCACGACGACGACGCCACCGAGATCCTCTACTACGTCGGGCACGGAGCCGGCGCGATCCGCTCGGTGGACAGTGACTCACGGGCTCGAGTGGTCTATCTCGCCTTCGGCTTCGAGGGCATCAACAACCCGGAGGACCGAGCCGCCCTGATGTCCGCCGCCGTCACCTGGTTGCTCCCGGTGGGACCACAGCACGACGGCACACAGCAGCAGATCCCTTCCGCGATCACGATCGACTGACCGCCGCGGTCACCGTCCACACCGGATTCGGCTCCGAGTCCGGCAACTCGTCGGGACGGCGGAGCGCCAGCCCGTGATCGACCCTCGGGGACATCGGGAAGCCAACGGGCCCCACCGTGGCGGGGACGTTCGGCCGGGACCCTGCAAACGTCAGTCGGGCATGGTCCGGTCGATCAGGGACATGAGGATCTCGGGCATGCACCCTGGGTCCGCGAGGTCGGGATGATCCAGAACCATGTCCAGTGACCTGTCACGACCCCGCTGGGTTTCGAGCTGGGTCAGAATCTCCCCGGAAAGACCCTGCTCGGCCACCTCGGTCAGCGCCCACAGCAGGAGCTTGTGATCGAAATCGGCGAGCTCCTGCCGTTGGTTGATCTCCGCGAGGTGGTCGGCAAAAGTAACCGTGTCCCACAACAGCTCCGAGCTCTGCTCCGGGTCGAGACGGCCACTCCGCCATGAGTCGAACCTCTCCTTGAGATCGAGAAATCGGACCTGTTCGTCCAGCCGGAGATCGAGGAACACCGGAGACGCGGTGATGTCACCGATCCACGACACTGCGACCTCCAGCAGGTCTCCGGATGACGGGTCACCGGCGGCCGCGGACGAGAGCGCCAGACTGAAGGGCCCCACCAGACGGCGACAGCGGAGACTGGTCTCGAGGAAGGGCGTCGCGACCTTGGGCAGCGGTTGGACCGTACGTGCCGGTGACGTTCGCCTCGACGGCATGGAGGGCCGATCCGGTCCGACCTCGATCATCCGCCGCTTCCGGTCCGCCAGCTGCTCCGAGCGCTTGAGCATGTTATCGATGATCAGCTCGTGCTGCCGCCGGATGTTGCCGAGGGCTTCGTCGTCGCCCCCCGACGTCTTCAACACCGTCTCCCTGGTGGCGACGATGCGGCCGCCGTCATATACCGTCGTCCGGACCTTGGGCTCCTGTCCGTCGGTCAGCTCGGTCTGAACGTGCAGCACCCGACCCAGGATTTCGATATTCTCATTGAGACCACTTGCCATGAATTCGCGATCGCTCCCCCAACTGGGTACCAGAACGCGGCATTCCTGATGCACCCGTCGCGACCTTCACCGCACCGCTCGGGTCTCATCACCGGGTCAGCGGTCGGTAGGTCACCCTATGGGGCCGGTCGGCCTCGTCACCCAACCGGCGACGGCGGTCGTCCATGTAGTCGGCGTAGGGCCCCGGAAACCACTCCACCGAGGATTCACCCTCGAAGGCCAGCATGTGGGTCGCCACCCGATCGAGAAACCACCGGTCGTGGGAAATCACCAATACAGTGCCGCCAAAGGCCAGGATCGCCTCCTCGAGAGCACGCAGGGTGTTGACATCGAGATCGTTGGTCGGCTCGTCCAGCAGGAGGACGTTGCCGCCCTCCTTGAGCATTCGCGCCAGGTGAACCCGGTTGCGTTCGCCGCCCGACAGCTGCTTGACCGGCCGCTGCTGGTCGGAACCCGTGAAGTTGAACCGCCCCACGTAGGCCCGCGAGTTGACCTCGGCCCGCCCCAGCCAGACCGAGTCCGAACCCTCGGAGATCACCTCCCAGACGGACTTTTCGGGGTCGAGGGTGGACCGGTCCTGGTCCACATAACCCAGTTTCACGGTGTCGCCGAGCCGCAGACTGCCGGCATCGGGCTCCCGGGCGCCGACGATGAGGTCGAACAGCGTGGTCTTGCCGACCCCGTTTCCGCCGATGATGCCGACCACGGCCCCCGGCGGCACCGAGAAACTGAGATCGTCAAAGAGCAACCGGTCGCCATAGGCCTTGCCCAACCCCTGGGCCTCGATGACCACGTCGCCGAGCCGTGGTCCCGGCGGAATCCAGATCTCCAGGTCCCGGACCATCTGCTCCGGTTCCTGGGACAGCAGATCCTGGTAGGCGCTGACTCGCGCCTTGCCTTTCGCGTGGCGTGCGCGAGGCGCCATCCGGATCCACTCCAACTCGCGTTCCAGAGTCTTCTGGCGGCGCCCTTCGCTCCGCTCCTCCTGACGCAGTCGCTCCTGTTTCTGCTCCAACCACGACGAGTAGTTCCCCCTCCACGGGATGCCGTGACCCCGATCCAACTCGAGGATCCATCCGGCGACGTTGTCGAGGAAGTACCGATCGTGGGTGACCGCGATGACGGTCCCGACGTAATCCTTCAGGTGACGCTCCAGCCAGGCGACCGAGAGCGCATCGAGGTGGTTCGTGGGCTCGTCGAGCAGCAGGATGTCGGGCTGCTGAATGAGCAGCCGACACAGCGCGACACGACGCCGCTCGCCGCCCGACAGCACGTCCACCACCGTGTCGCCGGGAGGGCAGCGCAAGGCGTCCATGGCCAGCTCGAGCCGTGAGTCCAGCTCCCAGGCGCCCGCCGCCTCGATCTTTTCCTGCACCACGGCCTGTCGGTCGAGCACGCGCTGCATTTCATCGTCGTCCATGGGTTCGGCAAACCGCTCGGCGAGCTGGTCGAACTCGGTCAGCAGGGCCTTGGCCTCGACCGCACCCTCCTCCACCACCTCGCGAACGGTCTTCCCCGCCTCGAGTTCGGGCTCTTGGGCGAGCATCCCAACGGTGTAGCCCGGCGCGCGCACCACCTCGCCATTGGACGATTCCTCCAGCCCGGCCATGATCTTCAACAGCGTGCTCTTACCCGAACCATTGAGACCGAGCACGCCGATCTTCGCGCCGTGGAAAAATCCGAGGGAAATGTCCCGCAAGACCTGTTTCTGCCCGTGGGTCTTGCTGACCTGCACCATCGAGAAGATAACTTTCTGGTCGTCCGCTGCCATGGGTCCTCCGAGGCTGCATTGTGCGTGTGTGGCCACACAAGTCAAGGACCACCGTGTGGGATGTCGGCCACGGGGCGCGTTTTCAGACCGCGGCCAAGCCCATCTTTGTCGGGGCGCGGTAAGATTGCCGCAGTGCGGAATATTCACGGGTCCCTTCGCATTAAATCCGCCAATGACAGTGCCACTGGACAACTGTGCC
>Ga0272441_10017006_pt1 | contig 9995 bp, 8 predicted proteins | sample SSMProp6N_FD_193582 | JGI IMG/M metagenome (GOLD analysis project Ga0272441, IMG submission 193582) | Marine sediment archaeal communities from Little Sippewissett salt marsh, Falmouth, MA, United States - SSM-Prop-6N | ecosystem: Environmental > Aquatic > Marine > Wetlands > Sediment ...
GGTGATGAAATACGGGAAGCTGCGTACCAATATTTTAATATGAATCAGTACGTACAGGCTGTACTGATCCCGGAATAGAGCGTCCCTGCTGCAATCCGTATATTACGTACGTTTTTTTATTCAGGTATGAAAGACAATCTTTTATTAAAAGCGAAGGAGGAATACACCATGAAGAAAATGTTCTTGCTGTCCAGTTGCCTCTTAATTCTTTTGCTTGTAGGCTGCATTCAGACTGATATTGTCGTCAATATCAAGCCAGACGGCAGCGGCACCATACAGGAAACCGTGTTAATGAGCAAACAGGCTGCTGCGCAAATGAAGATGATGATGGGAGAAATGACGGGTATGGAGGGTGTAGAAACGGATGCTGATCCATCATTCGGCATATTTGATGAAGAAAAGCTTAGAAATCAGGCCGCGGAAATGGGCAAAGGTGTTGCGTATGTTTCCGGAGAAAAAATTGACAACAATCAGTATGAAGGTTACAAGGCGACATTTTCATTTAAAAACATCAATGATATTCAAATTGATGATAATCCAACCCAGAAAATGCCGAAAAACATGGCCGGGGGCACGGCTGAGATGAATATGTCCTCATCCAAGATAAATTTCCAGTTTGTCAAGGGCAATCCATCAAAACTGATCATCCGCAAGCCAATGGACAAAGATTTTTCCACTTCCAAAGATGAAAGAGATACTGAGATGTCCACCGGGGAGGGAATGGAAGGTGCCACTGAAATGGCAAAAATGTTCCTGCAAGGAATGAGAATGTCCATTGCAATTGACATAGACGGCAAGATTGTAAAAACCAATGCAACACACAGAAAAGGTTCCAGAATTACACTCATGGAAATGGATTTCGACAAAATACTTGAGAATCCGGAGAAGTTTGAGAAATTAAACAAAATCAAACCCAATACCATGGCCGAAACCATCGAGTTAATGAAGGATGTACCGGGTATAAAGGCGGATCTGAATGAAGAGCTGGTGATTCAGTTTAAATAGCCTGGATATTATCCGGTTTATAATTCATGTATTTCTGGTTCGGGATTATGTGCCCGGCATTTTAAAAATGCCGGGCACTTCTTGTCTTAAGGCTTTTTCGCTTGATTTTATCGAAAATTTTTGATAATTATATACTTATTCTATTCAATTCAAGTAAAATGATGATACATAAATTGAAAACTCGATTCATCCTTTTCTATCTGATTTCTGTAACGGTGTCCCTGTATTCCCGTTCGTCGGTGAATGTGCCGATAAACCATTGGGTTTACCATTTTCTGGATAGATTGCAGACAAGAAAAGTGATTCAGACCGCTGTCTATCAGTCCCGCCCCTATTCACGCCAGGAAGTGGCAAACATGCTGACCGAGGTTCAAAAAAAGTTGGACAAGGATCAGAATATCCTGTCTGCAACCGAGATGGCGTGGTTCGAACAGCTGAAAGGTGAATTTTTTGAAGAACTTGATTTGCAAAAAATTCCTGCAGATTCTACTCTCTATGAGAGGCATTTGATCCGATGGGATGAGGGACCGCACAGGATCAGGGCGGATCTGGATGTAAATGAAATGCTGGTTTTTAATTCTGGTGATCAATATCCGGAAACAGAGCACATATCCCGTACATCTCTGGGCGGTATAATCAGGGGGCAGATTAAAAAATCATTTTCATATTATCTCTTTACCCATAATACATTTATTAAAGGACAGGATATTGCCGAGGAAACTTTTAATCCATCCCAGGGACCGCCGATTACCATATCCGGAGATAATGTGGTCAGTGACGATGCAGAAGCCTATATCAAATGGCAGGTCCCCTGGTTTGAGATTGAATTCGGCCGTGACCGGATTCAATGGGGACCGGGATACCGCGGGAATTTAATGCTCTCGGCTGATAATCCGCGGTTTGAACTCCTGAAAATGAAAGTTCAGTCCAAACATTTCCAGTTCACCCATTTTCACGGCAAACTGCACAGCGGACTGGGAGCCAAGTATCTTGTGGCGCATCGTCTGGAGGTCCGGCTGTTTTCATGGCTTTCACTGGCCGGAAGCGAGGCAGTGATTTACGGGAACCGGTCACCCGATCCGATGTATCTGATTCCGCTGATGCCGTTCCATGTGGCTGAACATCATCTGGGTGACCTGGACAACAACACCATGGGATTTGATTTTACCCTGTATCCCAGAGCGGGACACAGGTTCTATTTTGAACTGTTTCTGGATGATTTTTCCACTTCAGAGAATCCATTCACTTTTTACGGTAACAAGTTCGCTTTTTTAAGCGGCTGGAGGTGGGCCGCACCCTTTAATCTCAAGGATCTTGATCTGGTTATAGAATATGCGCGTATTGAACCATTTGTTTATACCCATACCCGGGAAATCAACGTGTATAAAAATTATGACCGGCCCATTGGTCACTGGTTGGGTCAGAATGGAGATGGTGTGTATATACGGACGAATTATTTATTTCACAGAAATTTTCATGCAGCGTTGATTATAGAAAGGTTTCGCAGGGGTGAAGGGGACATAAATACGCCGCACACTGCGGAGATGGGGACACGGAAACAATTTTTGTCCGGAACAGTGGAAACTGACCAGTGCTTTGGCATTGAATTGAAATGGCAGTTTCTCAGAGACATGTTTGCGCAATTGAATTACACCTTTCAAAATATTGACAATCCTGCGCGGCTTTCCGATACCCATGCAAATGATCATTCCATTAAAATCGAAATGCGGGTGAATTATTAAATGATACCTGCCTTATTGACCATTCTTCTTTGTGTCCTGACACTGAGCTATTTTTTTATCCTGATTTTTTTGATACGCGGTTTGGCTTATCTGCCCGAAGGCAACAACCTTTCCTGCCCATTTGTATCTGTGGTCGTGGCTGCCAGGAATGAAGAATCCAATATAGGCGCCTGTTTGGAAGCATTATCCGCCCAGGATTATCCGAAAGATTCTTACGAAATCATTGCCGTCAATGATCGGTCGGAGGACAGGACAGACGAAATTATTGACCGGTATGCAATGAAAATATCCGGCATATCCGCTATTCATATTAAGAATAAATCTGCTGATATGGCTCCTAAAAAGTGGGCCCTGCATCAGGGAATTCAGAAGGCCCGAGGAGAAATTATTTTGACAACCGACGCGGATTGCGTTCCTTCACCCCAATGGGTATCCAGTATGATCCGCTATTTTGAGCCGGGTGTTGGCCTTGTGGCCGGGTATTCTCCATTGACTGGCAGGACCTCAGGGTCGCTGTTTGAAAAACTGGTTGCCCTGGACGGGCTGGCTCTAGCAGCTGTGGCTGCGGGAAGTATTGGGGCGGGTATGCCGCTGACCTGCAACGGAAGGAATCTGGCCTATCGGAAGGCGGTGTATAATGAAGTGGGCGGATTTCAATCCATCGGTCATTATATTTCCGGTGATGATGACCTTTTTCTCCATCTGGTTAAGAAACAAACAGATTATCAAATTAGATATGCTACGGATACCGTTTCTCAGGTTCCATCATTCCCGCCGCGGACAATAAAGGCCTTTTTTAATCAAAGAACCAGACATGCTTCAAAAGGAAAACATTATCACCGTGCGTTAAAATACGGGTTGATCATTCTTTACTTTTATAATGTGTTGTTTTGTGTTGGATTGTTTTTAATGAATTCATGGCCTGCCTGGATTGCCTGTTATGGATTCAAATCCACAGGGGAATTTTTATTTCTTTCCAACGCAGCCTCATTATTTCGCAAGGAAAGGTTGCTGCTGATTTTCCCTCTGGCCGTTTTTCTGCATATCCCTTATGTTGTGTTTTTTGGATTGTGGGGGCAAATTGGCAGGTTCACCTGGAAATCCGATACCTATTCCCCGGTTATTAAATCAGAATAGAACGATGTTTATAATCATTTCCTATATATTTTATTGTTGCGCAGGCCTATATATAACAGGTCTGCTCATTTTTTTATCAGGTCTTTATTTTCCGAATCGTAAACGCCAGTCAGAGCATTTAAAGGTCTCGGTTGTTATTGCAGCAAGGAATGAAGAAACCAGCATAGGGCATCTTTTGTCCGATTTAAAAAAACAGACATATCCTCAAGCCTGTTTTGAAGTGATCGTGGCTGATGATCATTCAACGGACCGAACAGCCGAACTGGTACGGGATCTTGTTCAATCCGATCCCCGGTTTCACCTGATGCGTGTGAATACCACAGAGAAGGGTTTGACCGCTAAAAAGAATGCCATTCATCAGGCCCTGCAGAAAAGCCGGGGTGAAATCATCCTGTCCGTGGATGCGGACTGCAGGGTCAAAAGCACCTGGATTGAAACCATGGTGAGTTATTTTACCCCTGAAACCGGTATGGTGGTCGGTTTTTCCCAGCTTGGCCGGAGAGGAGAAAAACGATCTATTTTTGAAAAAATCCAGGCACTGGATTTCCTGATGCTTTGTGCAGCGGCACAGGGCTCCCTGAACCTGGGGATTCCGCTTGCCGCAACCGGACAGAACCTGGGCTACCGTCGAAAAGCATTTGAGGAAATTGGAGGGTTCTCAAAAGTCGGACATCGTATATCCGGAGATGATGTGCTTTTGCTGCAGTTGATCAGCAGGCATTCCAAATGGAAAATCCGTTTTGCCCCTGACAAGAGAGGCTACAATTCATCAAATCCTGAACAGACATTGCATCGATTCCTTCATCAAAGAACAAGGTGGGCTTCCAATGGATCCTATCAGGCGCGTCTGAATCCTGGATTTTTTCTTTATGTACTGAACACCTATATAACAAATCTTACATCACTGACTATTCTTCCGGTTTCACTTTTGACGGATCAGCCGGTTGTTTTACCGGCCATTGGTTTAACCCTTAAATGGGTTGCCGAGTTTTTACTGGCTATGAGAGGAGCCCGGGTGTATCACAGAACAGATCTTCTGGCTATATTTCCATTATGGGCCATACTGCAAATACCCTATGTGGTTTATATCGGCGCTGCGGGTACACTGGGGCAGTTTACATGGAAAAACCGGAAGCACAGGGCTGCAGGGAGGCAATCCGTATGACTGTGCAGGTAATCCGAAGAATGCTGCCCGACCTGATCAGGCGGGGACTTACACGTAAACCGGTGAATTCGAGTACGGAAATTCGGCTAACACGGCTCTGTACACAGCGCTGCCGCCAGTGCAGTGTTTATGAAAAAACGACGGAGCCGCCCACAATGAGCTGGGAACGTTTTCAGATCCTTGCAGAGAAGCTGAGACATTATGGGGCTCCTATTGGCTTTATATCCGGCGGCGAGGCTACGCTTGTGCCGCATCTGGACAAAATTTTATACGAAGCAAAAAAAACTTTTTATCTTTCAACCAATCTGGTCACCGGATTATATAATAGAACCGACATCATTCAGAAATTCGGACGTATTGCTCTGGATCAAAATATCAATATTCAGACATCACTGGACGGTCTGGGTGATCTGGGGGATTATTTACGCGGAGCCGATCATTTTTCTGACACGGTTCTCAAACACATGGCCTGGTTATCCGATAATCGGAGCGATTCAAAATCGCTGCTTTACGCAAATATTGTAATCAACAATCTGAACCTTGAACAGGTACCTGAACTGATTCAAAGAGCAAAGGAACTGGGCTGGAAAACCACAATTGGAATGTATCATAGTCTCACAGCGACAACAAGAGCCGATGACGAGTTAAGGTTGGAACCGGGAAAACGGCTGGAAAAATTACTGGATTTTCTTGATAATAATCCTGATATTTTAAACCTGAATTCTTTCATTCAGGGGATTTGGGATTTTGTTTCCGGAAAATCGCCGGATATCTGCGCATTTGTGGACGCACCGGTTCTGGCCACGCGCACCACGATTATGGAGGACGGCGCTGTCCATCTTTGTCATGGTGGTCCTATCGGAAACATCTTTGAACAGACTCTGGGTGAGATATTCAGCGGTCAGACTTATAAGGAAAGATTGAGAGCCTACCGGTCCTGCTCCGGATGCTGGACCACCTGTTATACCCAACGATACCTGCTTGTGCATCCGCGTTCTGTAAACGAGTTGATACAAAATATCCGAAAGGTGGTCAGACTGCGGAAAGCATCCGGAAGCGGTTGATATTATATTTTGGAAGACGGGGGAGTCAATGGGATACAAGGTCGTACTGACATGCGACCGGACCATGGCCAGTAACTATCATGGGAATATGTTTTTCGGATTCAGCGCCTGTATACCGCAGGGAAAGCTGCCCGACTGGTTCTACTATCCAGTATTCTGTCCGTCAGGCGAGGCCGATAAAGAAGGAAGACTTGTCCGTGCGAATTACGGGACCCGGAAAATCGAAGCCGCCCTTCTGGCCAATGGATTTGGACGCGAGGATGTGATTCTGGCCCATCCGGATCGTCTTGATCAGGTCATATCTGACGAAACCCGTATTCTTTCAATAAGTGCCAACGATCCTCTGGGAATAGGCCCGGCGACATCCACATTTGTCGAGCTATGGGGAGGTGAAGGCCGGATGGCAGTCAAGTTGCGCGAGCTGCTCGGCCATCCGTCTGTGAAAAAATATAAACCAACCGTTGTTCTGGGAGGTCCGGGAGCCTGGCAAATGGCTCTGTATCCTGAAAGAAGAAAAGCGCTTGGCATCGATTGTGTTGTGATGGGGGAAGGGGAAGTAACAGCTCCAAAAGTATTTAAGTCGATTATTGAAAATAAAAGTGAGCTTCCGGAGGTCATTCAGGGTGAATGGGCGCAGGATGATGATATTGCGGATATTCAGGGCGGTACCATATGTGGCATTATTGAGGCCACACGCGGATGCGCACGCAGCTGTGCCTTCTGTGTGCCCTCTCTGAAGAAAGTACGCTCACGGCCAATTGAGAATATTTTGAATGAGGTGCGTGTTACGCTGGAAGCGGGGAACAGGGGTATCATTCTGCATGGTGAGGATATATTTCTGTACTGTTCCGATGGATTGAAAATCAACGGTGATGCAGTGGCTGACCTTTTTGAAAAGGTTTATCATACTGAAGGCGTAAAATGGGTTTCAGCCAGTCATGCTTCCCTGTCTTCAGTCATGAACTCACCGGGAACTGTGAAAGCAATATCCCGTATACTTGAACTGGGTACGGACAAGCATCCGACCAAGGCTTTTCAGGTGGGTATTGAAACCGGAAGTGCAAAACTGATCCGGAAGCATATGAAGGGAAAAGTATATCCATTTGATGCGGAGGAATGGCCCGAAGTGGTTCGGGGCGCTTTTCATCTGCTTCATGAAAACCACATCGTCGGCTGTGCAACCATCATTCTGGGATTACCCGGTGAAGAGCAGGATGATGTCCAAATGACCATTGATTTGATCAGATCCCTGAAAGACTGCCAATCCCTTGTGGTTCCGCTTCTATTTACGCCAATGGAAACCACACGTCTCGAGTATGCGAAGCCGTTTCTTCGAAAGGATTTAACCGGAAAACATTATGAACTGCTTCAGGTGTGCTGGAACCACAATCTGAACTGGTTCCCTGCGCTGTGGGCCAATTACAGAAGGGATAATTCACTTTTTATGAAGCTTCTTGTCAACAGTCTCATTACGTTGGGAACGCCATTTATCAGACATTCCGTAAACCGTATGACTCGGAAAAAAGGTGTTCAGTGATAGCATAAACATTCGATTTTATTATGATGTAAATTTGAGGACATTATGACAGACAAAAAGATCACTATTGATTCAGAGAAATGCGATTTTTGCGGTACCTGTGTGGCTGTGTGCGCTTCTGATGCCATTGAACTCAAAGAATCTACAGTCATCATAGATGAAGACGCCTGTATATTATGTGAATCCTGTGTGGAGATTTGTCCCCTGGGCGTTCCGGAGGTGATATCATGAAAGAAAAATATGATATCGTTGTTGTTGGCGGCGGGCCGGCCGGATCATGGACTGCCAAAAACGCCGCGGAAAATGGCGCTTCTGTTCTTGTGCTTGAAAAAGACCGTGAAATTGGATTGCCGGTTCGATGCGGCGAGGGGATATCGGAACCCGGATTAAAAAAGCTAGTTGATGTGAAGGAGCAATGGATTGCAGCGAAAATTAAGGGTGCCGAACTCATCGCCCCAAATGGCACGGTTGTGAGAACCTATGCAAGCGGATTCGGATATATTGTTCACCGGAAGGTATTTGACGCGGACCTGGCTGCCATGGCGGCTGAAGCGGGGGCGGAAATTAAAACCAGAGCCTATGTCCATGATTTAATTATTGAAAACGGAAAAATAGCCGGTGTCGAGTTCAGCCATCTGGGACAGGCGTATCGAGTTAAGGCAAAAATTGTCATCGGCGCGGACGGCATAGAATCCAGGGTAGGGCGATGGGCAGGAATCGACACATCGGTGCCGATGAATGAGATGGATACATGTGTTCAAATGACCCTGGCCAATATAAATATCAATCCGGAGGTTGTTCAGTTCTATTTAGGCAAGGATATCGCACCCGGCGGTTATTTGTGGGTTTTTCCCAAGGGCCCGAGATCAGCCAATGTGGGTCTGGGTATATCCGGGGATTATTCAGGCGACAAAAAAGCCATTGACTATTTAACAGATTTTATTGATAAGCGTTTTCCGGCTGCGTCCGTACTTACCATGGTGGCCGGTGGTGTGCCTACAATGAAAACACTGGATACCATTGTCAGGGATGGACTGATGCTTGTGGGTGATGCCGCGCATCAGATTAATCCGCTCAGCGGCGGCGGTATTTTATACGCCATGATTGCAGGTAAATGTGCGGGCCGGGTTGCTGCTGAGGCCATAAAGGCCAATGATGTGTCTGCCAGGCGCCTGCAGGAATATGTAAAGGAATGGATGAATGAGGGGGGGAAAAACAATGAAAGAGCCTATCGTATCAAGTCGGTTGTGAACCATTTTTCTGATGAAGAATTGAACCGAATAGGCGATATGCTGAAGGATGTGCCTCCTGAAAAGATGACGATTTTACAGATATTTAAAACAGCCCTGGTCAAGCATCCAAAACTTATACTGGATGCAAGTAGAATTTTTAAATAGTCTGTTGTTATCTGTTGTAACCGCAGCATGAGTGAAAGCGTATAATAAGGTATATTGAATCAGGCTGATCCTGAATGTGACGTTTCAGCCTTTTTCTTTGTTTTATGGGGTCATTTTTATTATCTTGAAATAGTCAAGAAAGTTATATTTAGAATCGGGGGATTTATGAAACGCAAAATATATCGTTATGCCTCTATCATATTTATATGTCTGATCGGTCTGTCGTCTTTTAAAACTGTATTGGGGAGTACTTTTCAGGAAGACCGACAATATGATCTGGTGGTTTATAAATATGGCCATCTTTCGGTTTTTTATGGTGTCGATATTGATGAACTTTTTATATACGCCTATGATGCAGGTTCAGAAGTCTGGCAGATGATTCCCTTTCAAATTGATGAACAATCGTTTGGTTCTTTGCCCAATAAACCATCCAGGAGACGATGGTTTTATTTTCTTCCGGAAGGCTCTGATATTAACGAACATGACGGGCTTCTTGGAGATCATGACGAACTGGCATTCCTTGCAAGGGATGCAGGGGATCAGGCTGAAGCGACTGCCTGGATTGATGATGAAAACTCCAGACAATATTCAAGGGTGGAAATTGAATTACTGGATCCTCTGACCGGCCAGAAAGCCTATGTTTATATTTACAGGTCCAGGACCATTGATGAATCCATTCCTGCACCCTATGATTTTGACTACGATCCTGACAATCAGATACTGAACACAGAGATGTACTCAGTCAGGCTGAGTAAAAGTACCGGCCTGATTGAGGATATTATCATTCATGAACCTTATGGGAACGGTGTGGATATTTTTGATACACACAAGTTGCGTTTCGGGGGATTGTTTGAATTTTTTACACCGATCCCGGTCGGCCGCGGGAATAATCATGCGACTGAAAGGGATAATTTATATCTGTATACAGACAGCAGCAATGATTATTAC
>Ga0272441_10017007_pt1 | contig 9995 bp, 5 predicted proteins | sample SSMProp6N_FD_193582 | JGI IMG/M metagenome (GOLD analysis project Ga0272441, IMG submission 193582) | Marine sediment archaeal communities from Little Sippewissett salt marsh, Falmouth, MA, United States - SSM-Prop-6N | ecosystem: Environmental > Aquatic > Marine > Wetlands > Sediment ...
GGGCGGCCGTGAACGTGTTGCGGTTCCAGACAAAGACCGCGTCGTGATAGCGCCGGCGGAGCATCTCCGCGACCGGCGCGTTCTCCAGGTCGGCGAACAGCACGTTCGGGTACGACTTGAGGGGCCGGCCTTGGCAGGCCTTGTCTCGATGGCTGCCCCGGACGATCTTGACGAACGGTTCGGCCCACAGCCGGCGGTCGTAGCACTCCGGCACGTCCGTACCCACCCACACGTCCGGCCGTACGGCGGGGTAAGCGGTGGTAACGGCAAAGACGACCCTGCCGGGACCGTTCAACAACGGGGCCTCGACCTCGGCGAGTGACGGGCCGGGACAGCACAGATAGACGTCCGCCCCCAGGTCCCGCCGAGCGAGGCCCCGCGTCTTGATCCACCCGTTGCCGCAATCGTACCAGAGCGCCATGGGGCACCCCTCACCCGCTCGCGGCCGGGACCGCAGCATCGGCAGCCACGGCTTGCCGCCAGAACGCGTCGTTTTGCAGGGCCTGCTCTTCGGTGTACACCGGGAACCGCTCGGTCACGTTGCGTCGGACACCGGCCAGCAGGACGTTCACCGAGACGGGACGGGCCGCCGTCGTCGGGGCACGGACCACGACTTGGCCCTGCTCCACGCAGGCTCCGAGCGTTCCTGCCAGGGGGACGTCGGGCTGCGCCGAGAGAACGCGAATGGAATCGGGCTGGCACGCCTCAACGAACAGGGGGTCGATCGCGGCCTGACCCTCGGCCTGCCCAACGGGGATGGCGAGTTCGGCGAGGTCGAAGAACAGGGTGTTGGGCGCCTCCACACAACTCAGGCCACGCCACTGCCCGCCGAGTTGGAGGATGGCCGTCTTCTTGGCGGGACCCGTCGGACCCGTGTTGCCCGTGCCGCCGGTCCTGCCCATCGGGCCCGTAACCTCTGGGGCTTGAGGACCGGTAGGACCGGTCGGCCCGGTAGCAGAGGGGCCGGTGGGGCCGGTAAGAGGGCGGCCGGTGGGGCCGGTCGGCCCTGTTCCACCCGTCATACCCCCGCCGCTTGGTCCGGTCGGTCCGGTCGGTCCAGTGGGGCCAGTAGGTCCTGTTGCCATTTCATTCTCCTTTTCCCTGTGATGCTGTTCTCATGTATGCCCGCATGGTGATGCCGGCACCCTGAACCACGTGCGGTCGTCAGGCTTGTGCTGCCCTTACATCCACTCCATCCCTACGCGGGTCGGCAAAGCGCACGGACCTCGCCGGCGCCTGCTCAGCGAACCGGCCGTCCGCTGCCAGGAGGGACGACGCTTCCCCCAAGGCCCAGAGGCTAGAGACCTGCCTCCGGCCCTTCCTTTCCAGCGCACTGTTGGCAGACGTCCCCCGCCTTTCTGAAGAGGCCCTTCAGAGCATCGGGGAACCAGGGTTGTTTCAGGAGCCTCGTGAAGTACGTTCCAAGGCTGCCATAATCATGCTGAGTAATCCGGACACCGCCGTGGACCAGCGCTGCCGCAATGGCAGCGTAGTAGAGCGTGGTCGTAACCGACTCCGCCGCCGCACACCGGCTGAGCCTGGCTAGGGTCTTGGCATAATCTTTCAGGGTTCTCAGGGCGACGACGTCCGCCTCCGGGTCCGCAAGCAGACCGGCCAGCGAGGGGTACGCCCGCATCGCCTCGCACGGCCGCTCCAGCACCGCGGGCACGGAGTCCGGCTTGGATGCGTCGAGCGGAATGGGTTCGCCAAGTTTGGCCCGAAGCAGATCGCCGACGGGCTGCTGGTCCTCAATCAGCCAGGACACGTCGTCGTCGGTCCCGACCTTCAGCAGGCCAGCCAACTGGTCCGCACGCAATCCGGACATTCCCGGTTCCATGTCCACTCGCTCTTGTAATGCCGGTGCTCGTTGCACGACAGCCGCAGACCCAGTGTATCCCCCGCCACATGGATTGCCGTCTCAATAAAAAGTACACCGGGCGTGTCAGAATCTTGCGCCGCCGCCGGAGAGAATGGTAAACAGGTCGTCGATTTCCTCGTCGACGTCGGCGTCGGAGGCCACGAGCCATCGCACGTGACGCGAAAGGGTGGCCTGGAACCGGCGCTTGACCGTGACGATCATGTTCGAGGCTTGGGACGGGGAGGGAATATCGTACCGCTCGCAAACCTCGTTCAGAGGCAAAGGAAGGGAGTCTTCCATGATAGGGCCAACCACGCGGGTCCGGAACGCCTGCCAGTGCGCCGCCTCGCCACGGTCAAGGCATTGCTGCTCGACCTCTTCGAGGACCTGCTCGAGCAAGGCGGCCGCCCACTGGTGGTGAAAGGCCTTTTCCGGTGTGGCGTCCCAGGCCCGGTCTGGAACGTCGAACGAATCGATGTCCTCCATCGCAAGCAGGGCGGTATCCGGGCGTCGCTTCCGGGTGGCTTCGGCTCGATGGACGTTCAGGACGTATCGCTCCAGACTGGCGAGCAGGAAGTTGCGGAAGCGCCCCCTCGCCGCATCGGCTTTCTGGACGAGTTCGCGATGCAGAACCACGTCCGCGAAGAAGCCCTGCGTCAGGTCCTTGGCCTTCTCGTTGTCGTACCCCTTGCGCCGAAGGTAACAGTAGACGGGTTTCCAGTACCGCCGACACACCACCTCCGTGGCCGCCCGACGCCTGTCTTCGTCCTGGGTCCGGGCGCGGAAAATGCCCGTCCAGTCGGTCGTCTCGAAACGACCACGAGGGCCGCCCATGCTCGTTCGGTCGTTGGGAACCATGCCTGTGCCCCGCCTGGATCTCTCCAATCAGGATAATGGCATTTTGACTGAGTGCAACCTCTTCGCACGGAAGGCCGTACGGACTTGGCGAGAAAAGCCGGATCAAGACAGCTGGACGGTGGCCGATCAAGGGCCCTGGACGCGACCTCGTCCACCTTCGAACACCCAAAGGGAGAGGCCAAGAGAACCCCGGGCCGCGGACTCGAAGGTCATCACGCAATGGGCCATCCACGGAGGAATCAGCGGGCCGCCCAGGCACCGTGCCAAGGGAACCTGTGTATCAAAGCGAATCAACGGAACCCCACGCATCCCGAGTTCCGCGGGGACTCAGCGCAAGACACACGTGCAGGCAGTGTACTTACTCGCGGGGGAGCGCAAAAGGATCAGGGTCTGCCCGGGCCGGTCTGGAGCAGTGCGCTCCGGGTGATGGGGACGTCGGCTCGTCCGGACCCTCCACGGCCGATGGCTGAAGCACCTCGTTGGCCCCTTCGCTTCCGTGCTTGACCCGCATCTGACACCGATGGGGCCCTTGACAGAAATGGACACGCCGTCACAGGGGGGACTCGTACCGCAGTAGGTCACAAGAAGGACGGGTGGGGCCATGAGCACCAAGGTACTGCTGGCGGACGACCACAAGATCGTCCGCGAGGGCCTCCGAGTGCTCCTCGAGGGGGAGGAGGATCTGGAAGTCGTCGCCGAGGCCGAGAACGGCCGAGACGCCGTCCGCCTGGCCCGTGAACTCGGCCCGGACGTCGTGGTCATGGATATCGCAATGCCCGACCTGAACGGCGTGGAGGCCACCCGACAGATCCAACGGCGGTGTCCCGCGTGCCGGGTGATTGCCCTTTCGGCCCACTCGGACCAGCGGTTCGTTAGCGAGACGCTGGAGGCCGGCGCCGCCGGATACTTGCTGAAGGGCTGCACCTTGGAAGAACTGGTCCGCGGCATCCGGACCGTCGCGGACGGGTACACGTACCTGAGCCCGCGCGTGGCCAACGCCGTCGTCGAGGGGCACGTCCGGGCCCCGGCCGCCGAGGCCAAGCCGACCGGGTCCGTCCTGACGGCCCGCGAACGCGAGGTCCTGCAACTTCTGACCGAGGGCCACGGCACGAAGCAGATCGCCTGCCGGCTTCACGTCAGCACCAAGACCATCGACACGCACCGCCAGCACATCATGGACAAACTGGACATCCACAACGTGGCGGAACTGACGAAGTACGCGCTCCGTCATGGCCTGACACCTCTGGAGTATTGACGGCCCTCCCGCAGTCCAGGCGCCGGCACCGGCGACGGATGAGGGCGGCGTAGGGCTGCCGTCGGTGCGGAGGCCTCGCCTTCCGAACACGTTCCAGACCTCGGGGAGATCCCCCGGGCCTTGCGCACGTGCAATTCCCTTTTCTTGTTGTCCAAGACCCGCGGCTCTGCATACTGAGAGCCGCCACGGCGGAGACGGACCTTCCCTTCGCCCCGACGCTGCCGCGGCCACTCGGCAGGCTCGGCCTGCGCCATACGCTCACACACGGAGGAACACCCTCGTGCGAAGCCTGTGCCTTCTTACGGTGATTGGGTTGGTGCTGGTCTCACCGGCGCTCGGGCGGGATCCGGTGTCGCTGATCGATTCCGACAAGCCTGCCGGGGGATGGGAGTTCGGCGACGGCCCCGAGTTCCCCGGCGCCAAAGGGGAACTTAAACTGGCCGACGAGCCGTTCCGTGGCGAACCGGCGCTGAGCCTGCACGGCGACTTCACCGGGGGCGGCAACTACGTGCAGGCTGCGGTCGAGCTGCCGAAGGACCCCCTCAAGGCAATCTCGTTCTGGGTGAACACGCCCGCGGGGTCCGAGCGGCTGCCCATCCGCTACATCGACGCCGCCAACAAGGTGCACCAGGTCAACCTGCGGCTGAACCCGAAGGGGGGCTGGCAGCACCTCGTCTTTCCCGTGGAGGACTTCTTCAAGAAGATGGCCGCCGGAACCGCCCTCGACATCGTCGTGGCCTACGAGTCCTGGGACGGCGCCGGGGACGCCGGGCACCCGACCCTGGTCGTCCTGGCGTCGCGGGCGATGGGCGCGACGAAGGGCACCATCCTGCTCAGCCACGTGCAGTTCCATCCGCGCGAGGAAGCGACGGCGACCATCCGCCGGACGATTCGGCTGGACGAAATGCTCCAGGCCGGGGAGATCGACTGGGGCTTCAACCTGGGGCAGGAGTTCGCCGGCGCCAAGGGCGGCCTCGACCTCGTCCGCGACCAGCCGGAGCCCGGCCGCAACGCCATGCGCCTCCACGCCGATTTCACCGGCGGCGGGGCTTACGTGGGCGTGAGGAAATCGTTCGCCCACCTCAATGTGCAGGCCATGACGGCCATCCGCCTGCGGATGCGCTCCGAGACCACCAGTTCCTACGGGCTCCGCCTGGTCGACGGCACGGGCCAGTGCCACCAGCGGAAACGCATCGCCTTCGACGCCGACGGGAAGTGGCACGAGGTCGAGATCGTGCCGACCCAGGTGGCCGGCGGCGAGCACTGGGGCGGCGCCAACGACGGCCAATGGCACGATCCGGTCCGGCTCATCGAACTGATGCTGAACACCGAGTCGCACGAGGGCAAGACGCCCGACCTTGCCATCGCCGACATGCAGGCCGACGTGGTGGCCGAGGCCCGCGTCAGGCCCGCCGCCTACACCGAGCCGTTCGACGCGGGCGACGTCCTCGCCGGCGGCTGGCAGGTCGCCGGCGACATCGCGACAGCCGCACCCGGCCGCGAAGGAAAGGGCAAGGCTCTGACCCTGGCCCGCACGCTGGAGACGCTCCAGACCGAAACGCGGGCGACGAGCCCGGCCTTCGACGCGGCACCCGGCCCCTGGCAGGTGCAGTACGCGTGGAAGGCCGCCCTGCACTCGCCGGACAACTCATACCACGCGGCGGTCGACCTGGTCGCGCTCGACGGGGCGGGCGGCGTCCTGGAGACCGTCCCCGCCGGCATCGGCTTCGGCGAGACGGAGTGGCAAACGGCCTCGGCCTCCGTCGTGCTGCCCGAGGGGACGGCCAAGGCACGCCTCCGGGTGCAACTGAACAAGACGTACGGGTCGTTCCAGGTGGACGACCTGTCCGTTTCGCCCGTGATGGCCGCCCCCGTCGAGCGCCGCATCGAGAGGATCCTGCTTGCCACCGACGCTGTGGGCAACCTCTTTCTCCCCGGCGACCCCATCGCCCTCCGCGTAACGGTGGAGGCTGTGAAGCTGTTGCCGGAGGCGTCGCGAACCGTCCGCTATTCGGTGCGCGACTACTGGGGGGCCGAGCAGATGCCGGCGGGCGAGGTGACCCTCGGGAAGGCGCCGCGCCGCAAGGACCGGTTCGTCTACACCGCTGCCGTCACCCTTCCGCCGGAACGGCTGGCGGTGGGCACGTACTACCAACTGCACGTGGCCGTCCCCCAGGAAGGCGGTGAACCGGTCTGCGAATACACCGGGCTGGCGGTCCTGCCACCCGCCGCCGCCAGGGACCACGAGCCCGAGCGCGTGCCGTTCACCATCCGCAACTGGGACAGCCGCATCTCCGCCTACTTCCATCTGGCCGACCGGCTCGGGCTTCGCCTGATGGGCGTGTGGGGCGGATGGTCTGCCAAGGCGCCCTACAAGCCCCATTGCCCGGGCATCGACCTGTGCGGGAAACTCGGGGCCAAGTGGATTACCGGCACGCCCGCCGCGTCGGTCGAGCGGAAGGGCTTCGAGGAATACAGCGAAGAGGCCCTTCACCAAGGCATGCGGAACTTCCTCGAGGCCTACGCCGACCGCGGCCTCGCGATGATCACCATGGGCAACGAGCCGCACGGCACGGGCGAGAAGGTCCGCGAAAACGTCCGCGCCTACAAGGCCGTCTACGAGACCGTCAAGGCCTTCAACCCCGCGATCCACGTCATCGGAACCTCCGTCGAGCCGAACGAGGAATACTTCAAGGCGGGGTACCAGAACTACCTCGACTCCTATGATTTCCATATCTACGGGCACTACTCGAACGTACGCCAAACCATCCGTCAGTACCGCGACCTGATGAAGAAGTACAACGCGGCGAAGCCGATCCACTCCACCGAACTGGGGCTGAACAGCCAGGGCCAGACCCGCCTGGCCGTCGCCCGCGAACTCGTCAAGAAGTTCACCGTCTTCTTCGCCGAAGGCGGGGCCACCGTCAGTTGGTTCACCATCCAGTACCCCGACCCCCAGGGCAAGGCGCGCGGCCAGTTCGGCGATTCGCACTGCGTCTTCGACTGCAAGTACAGCCTGTACAACCCCCGGCTGGATGCCGTCACCTACTACCACATGGTCAACGGCATCTGCGTCAAGAAGTTCGTCGAGGAGCGCCACTACCCGGACGGCGTCCAGGCCTATCTGTTCCGCGACGACGAGGGCCGGTGCCTCCAGGTGCTGTGGCTCGACGGGAAGCGCCGGGACGTCCTCGTGCCGCTGCCCGCCGAGTGCGACGCGCAACTTGTGGCGGTCGACGGCACGTGTTCCACGCTGCGGAGCGTGTCGGGCGGCGTCTCGGTGACCGTGTCCGAAGACCCGATCCTGTTGCTTTACCGCGGCAAGGACGTGACGCTTGCCAAGGCGTTGGGCGATCCGCCGGCGTCGCTGGCCGCGGCGCCGGCCCCGGTCCGCCCCGGCGAGGCCACCACATTCTCCCTCACGGGAAGCGCCCTCGCCGCCCAGGCGGTCCGAGTCCGCTGCCCCCCGTTATGGAAGGCTTCGTGCAGGCAGGCCGGCGCAGGCCGCGTGGACGTGACGGTCGAGTCGCCGCCCTCGACGCCCGCCCGGGAGGCCCGGGTTTGCGTCCAACTCCTCTCGGGCGAGGCGGCGGTCGGCGAATTGACCGTGCCCGTCCCCGTGGCGGGGAACGATTGACCGCGCGTCGACGGGCCGCCGGTGGCGCAACCCCCTTCGGGCGGTTCTGGGCCGACGGCCGCCGCTATTCCAGCGCCTCCGCCGCCGTCAGCGCCAGCAGCACCGGCGCGCCGTAGCGGTTGCCCACCTTCTCGTGGTACCGCAGGTCGACGGCCTTGACGGCCACGTCCGGCCTGGGGTTGTTCCACTGGAACTGGTACAGGACGGCCTGGTTCTCCTTGTCCTTCGGGAAGGGCGCCGCCCAGGCGATGGCCGCATCGCGAAGGCCACCCGGCGAGTCGGTCAGCCAGTGGTCCGCACCCAGGCCGTACCGCACGTCCACGGTCTCGGACTTGCCGTCCGCGTAATGGACGACGTACTGGAAAATGACGGGCGGCTCGTCGGTCTCGCGCCGCGGGCGCCACTCACCCTTGCGGACGAGCGTGTGAAGGAAGAAGAGGACGTCCGCCTTGCGGCCGACCTCCAGGCCCGTCACTTCGCGCGGCGCCTTCACGCCCCGCATCCCCCCGAGCGTGACGGCGCTCTCCAGCGGCGAGGTCTTGAAGTCGCGGATGCGGTACGTGACGCCGGCGAACTTCTGCTCGCCGAGCGGCAGGTGCGACAGGTCGTGCTCCTTGTCGGGCCAGCCCCGCTCGGCCGTCAGGTACAGGTTGCAGCGCCCCTCGAGCGAAACGGGATGATATCGCAGCCCCTCGCCGGGCAGCAGCGTCCGCCGACCCGCGAAGACGGCGTGCAGGTTCCGGAGCAGCGTCGAGATGACGGTCTGCTTCTTCTCGGCGTTGACGGGGACGGCCTCGCTCTTCTTCACGTGGACCTGGCTCAGCAGGATCCCCCCCTTGCCGCGGGGGTACTTGACGAGGCCGCCGATGTTCAGAAGCGGCCGCACGCGATCGCGCCAGCCCTCCGGCCGCTCCACGCGGAGCCACAGGTTGTCGATGCCGAGGATCGGCCGCTCGCTCGCCTCCTTCCACTCCAGCGGCACGAACTGGACGGTCTTCGCCTTGACGGGCTTCAGCGTGAAGTCCTGGCGGGAGTTGTTGCCCTTCTCGTACGGTTCCAGGTCGATGGTCTGGGACATCGACTCGCCCCCGTTGAAGACGAGTTTCAGTTTCGTCACCAGCCAGTAGTGGTCGTTCGGAACGATGGAGAAACCGGTCAGGGTCTCCTCGCGCGGCAGCGTCCATGTGGGGGTCTGCGGCGAGCCGTCCTCGTTCATCGGGTAGTACCGGATGTACTTCCACGCCTCGGTGCCGGTGAACCCGTTGACGATGCTGTCGGGCCGGTCGTCGCTGGTGCCCTCGATGCCGGGGCCCGTCATGAACGGGGCGATGTCCTCCAGGTCGACGATGTCCGTGAAGACGTCGGCGGCGGCGAACTCGTCGCCCTGCCAGCCGAAGATGCGCTTGCCGGACGAAAGCGCCACGTCGCGCTGCGACAGGCCGCTCGCGAGCGGGTCGCGTACCGCTGCCAGCGACACCTTCTCGCACCGAAAGCGGCGCAGCAGATGGTCGTAGCCGACGAGGCGGTTGAAGTCCGCCAGGCCCTCCGGCCCGACGTTCCAGAGCATGAGCCACCCGCCGCGGGCCGTGAAGGCCGCCACGTCGTCCGCGGCGCCGGCCAGGGCCTTGAGGGCAGCCGGCGAGGCGTCGGCGATGACGATGTCGTTCGCCTTGTCGCGGACGGCGGCCAGGGGATCGGGCGCGGCCTTGAACTCCAGGCCCGACGCCTCGAGCATCGCGGCGCGCGGGTCCTTGGAATCGATGGCCACGGCCGTCGTGTTCCGCACGAGTTCGTACCCGAGGGCGTAGGCGACGAGGTTGTCGAAGAGCCGCTTCGCGACGGGGTCACTGCCGAGTTTCTCGCAGACGACCATCTGCGACAGGACCATCAGCCCCTCGCCCACGGTGCACTCGGCGGCGGCCGAGCATGCGAGTTCATCGTCGCACTGGGCCAGCGACCGGGCCCCGCGCGACGCCTTCTTGTACGCGCTGCGGTACACCACGTGGTCGCCGGACCAGCAGCGGAAGTCCTCCTGTGCCAAGCCCGTGAAGACGGGGTGCTTCAGGTTCTCGGCGAAGGCGATGCGGCCCTCGTAGTCGGTGACCTCGAAGTCGGCCGGCACCGCCTGATAATGCAGCGGATGGGCCTGGTCGAGGACGAGCAGGCGCTTCCCCTCGGCCGCCAGAGCGTGCCAGCGCGCGTCGGTCGCGAGTCGAGGCGTCAGGGCATCCTTGCCGATGAGGAGGCACCGGAAGTTCTTCGGCAACGCGTCCGGCCCCTCGACGGCCGTGAAGGCGATGCCCCGGGCCTCCAGCCGCGAACGGGCCGCGCCGTGCGGGTCCCAGACGACGAGGTCGCCGGTGCCGGCGTCCGGCTTCGGAGCGGCG
>Ga0272441_10017008_pt1 | contig 9994 bp, 4 predicted proteins | sample SSMProp6N_FD_193582 | JGI IMG/M metagenome (GOLD analysis project Ga0272441, IMG submission 193582) | Marine sediment archaeal communities from Little Sippewissett salt marsh, Falmouth, MA, United States - SSM-Prop-6N | ecosystem: Environmental > Aquatic > Marine > Wetlands > Sediment ...
AACGGTTTGGCGATACGGATAAACTTGGGGGCGTTCGAGTTGGTTTTGGATACGGCGACGATGTCAATGGGTCTGGCGGCGGGATTGTTTTTAGGACTCTTCGGTGCGGCCCCGGCGGCGCTCCGCTGCTTGCATCTGCCGATAACCCAGGCCCTGAAAACGACGTGAAGAAGCGATGAGTATAAGAGATTCTAACAAAACCTGCCTCGGTGTTTACCAAACGCTGTCATTCCCGCGAAAGCGGGAATCCATTCGCTCATACTTGAGGTTTTGTTAGAGTGCCTAAATAAAGTGTCGCTTTGCGACATAATTTTAATTATTTTTTAAGGAGATTTTTGATGAAAAACATAGTACAGATTTTGATGTTGCTGGCGGCGGCGGCATGGCTGACGGCTGGTTGCAGCAGCGACTCAGAACCGGACACGGAGAATGCAACCATAGCCTTGCCGGCGGGATTGATTTTATCCGCGGCGCCCGCGGGCGCGCCGACGACGGTGTCGGAGATCAAAGCCAACACCCAGGTGGGTGACGAAGTGATCGTGCGCGTGGTGGCCGGCGGTTCGACCGAGAGCGTCTTTATGCACGATCGCGCCGTCGTTAAAGTCGTGGACGCTGCCCTGGATAATCCCTGCTTGGCCGATGACGACCATTGCCCAACTCCCTGGGACTACTGCTGCACTCCGAACGACCAATTACTGCCCCAACAGGCGACGATCAAGGTAGTGGATGCCCAAAATAAAACCCTGGGTGTAAGCCTGAAAGTGCCCGGACGAATCGAGGAATTGAAAACTCTCGTGGTCCGGGGCGTGGTGGCGCCGGATTCCAATGAAAACAACCTGGTGATCAACGCCCATGGGATTTTTGTGGAAAATTAGGCCCAAATCAGAAATAGTATAATTTAGTCGATCATATTTTTTAACCCGAACAGGAGTTCAGTGATGGGTAAAATGCTGTTGTGCGCCAGTGCGGTCCTCGTTTGCCTGGGCCTGTCCGGTTGCGGGACTGTCGAACGGGCGGATTCTCTGGGTTTGATGCGTCCATTACGGAGCGATATACCCGCATATCGGGCCCCGGAATTGAGAAAACAGGCAGATAAATTGGCACAGCCGACATTTCCAAAGGAGCATAGAGCCACTTTGACGCTGCGGGAATCGCTGGGATTGGCTTTACAGCATAATCCGGAATTGCAGAGTTTTGCGTGGGAGTTGCGTGTGCAGGAAGCGGAGATTTTGCAGGCGAGCCTGCCGCCAAATCCCGTGCTGACCGGAATGGTGGAGAATTTTGGCGGACATCGACCGCTGAATCATTTCGAAGGGGCGATGAGTACGTTTCGCCTCAGTCAGTTGATTGAACTGGGGGAAAAACGGATGAAACGGAAACGCCTGGCGGAGGAGAACCAGGCGCTGTCAGCGTGGGATTACGAGGCGAAACGTCTGGAGGTTATTACCCAAGTCGCCCGGCGCTATATCGAGGTGTTGGCCGATCAGCAACGCGTGGCGCTGGCGCAAGAAACGCTCGCGCTGACCGAGCAAATGTACAAAATTGTTCAGGATCGGGCCGCAACCGGGGTGGTGGCGACCGTCCAAATCGACAAGGCGCTGGTGCGGGTCTCGGATGAGCAAATTCAATTGCACAACACGCAGCAGAAACTGGCGGCGACCCGACAACAACTTACGGCGATGTGGGGTAATGCCGAACCGGTCTTTACCGAGGTGACCGGTGAATTGGAAAACGTGGCCAAGATTCCCGAACAGCAGCGCTTAATGCAATTTGTTTTGCAAAATCCCCATATCGCCCGCTGGGGCGCCGAAATCGCCCGGCGGCAGGCGGCGGTGGCGGTGGCCGAGAGCCTGGCCGTGCCGAGCGTCACCCTGGGGGCGGGTTTACGACGGTTTAACGCCACCGATGAAAACGCGTTTGTTGTGGAGGTGGGAGTGCCTTTGAAATTGTTCGATCGCAATCAGGGCGGGCGATTAAAAGCACGCTATAACCTTTTACAGGCCCAGACGCAACAATAAAACGCCGAAATCCGGATCCAATCCTTATTAATTGAAAATTATAAAAAGTTGGCGGCGGCCCATTACGAAGTTGTCACGTTAAGGGATGAAACGCTGCCGGCGGCACGCTCGGCGTATGCCGCGGCCCGCCAAACCTTCGAAAAAGGCTTGACCATTATCTCGACGTCCTCGACGCCGAACGCACACTGGTCCACGCCGAAAAACAGTACATCGAAACCCTGGCGAATTATCATCAAACCACCGCGACGCTCGAAGGATTGATCGGCGAATCCCTGGCGAATATCGACCAATAAAGATATTTTGGGTCCGGTAAAGTCATGTTTTGGGGGAATATGTCTCCTGTAATGATAAATCAGTGAAAATTTTTTATGTCGATTGTGATAATTATAATGGGTCTTTCAACAGATTATGGAACCTTCTCCTAAACGCCATGTGGATTTTTAGGCTTAAAATCGAGTGAGGAATATAAGAATGGAAACGATAATATCGGTTTTTTGGTCCCATATTAAAATTTCAAAAAAACGCTTTTATCGAACGGACATTTGGTCCCATAATCATAAAAACGCCACCGGGGGTAAAGCTTTGGTTTTCGAGCAACAATATATTGTATGTCAAGCCATGCCCGTTTTGATATACCACGCTTAAAATTATTCAAAACGCTAATTCAGTTATTAGGACCCTGGCGAAAACTTTAATAAATTTTGGCGTAAATTTTGCAAAAAATGTGGCTATTAATTAAAGCTCGGGTTATAATTAGGAAAATCACGTGCAGGAAGTCTTTTTCAAGAATGGATTCTTAAACGATAGATTTTGTTTAGTTATCTTTGTCAGATGGCGCAGTCAGTGTTCTGAATATTAACGGTGCTGTAAGATTTCAGGGAGAAAACGGAAAAGTATTTGGGTAAGTCGTTAAACAAACAAGTCGTCAGGTTCTCAGCGGAGAGTCTGTTTATACATATATCTTCAACAAGAGCGTCTTCTTCTTATTTAAATCAAACAACAAATTATCAAATAAAAGATGGTGAAGGTTCATTAACAGGAGACCTGCTATGTCCATTTTTACGTCACGTTCTAAAACTAAAAACTTAATTAAACGTCAAACGTCCGGAAAAAACCACTCGCACCGGGATCGTTCCCTGCGCCTCGAATCATTGGAACCGCGGCTTCTGCTGTCGGCCGAGGCGCATGGCCCCTACGCCCTCATCGAAGGCCAGAACTTGACGCTGGACGCCTCGGGGTCCGGTGTTATCCTCACCCGTATTGATAATATCAGTTGGGACCTGGACGACAACGGCATCTTTGAAACAAACGCCGGAACCGGCAGCAGTCTTACTATCTCCTGGGACGATCTCCAGGCGTTTGATCTGCCCAGCAACGGCATGCCTTTAGAGGTCAACCTGCGCGTCGAGCATGATCCTGTAATCGGACCCAACTTCTATACTTATGACGACGCCACCTTGATTATTAATAACGCCGCGCCGACGCCCGACGCCGGCGGCGATTATGTGATTGATGAGGGTCAGCCTTTGTACCTGGACGCCACCGGCACCACGGATGGCGACATCAATGACGTGCTCAGCTATAAATGGGACCTGGACAACGATGGGTCGTTTGAATTTGATTCCGGCGTCAATCCCACCCCGGTCGTGCCCTGGTCCACTATTGCAACGCTGAACCCGGCCGGTTTAGGAAATGGCAGTCCCGTAACTATAGGCTTGCAAGTTAGTGACCATGACGGCGGCGTCGCCGACTCAACGACCCAGCTTACCGTCAACAATGTCGATCCCACGGCTTATGCCGGTGGATTTTACACCATTGGCGAAGGCGACAACGTAACCCTCAAAGGCAAAGGTTTCGACGTCAACGTCAACGACACTATCGACGTTTACAAGTGGGACCTCGACCACGACGGAAATTTTAACGACGCCGATACGAAAAATGTCAATTTAACCTGGACCCAACTGAACGGTCTGGGTTTGAATGGCGACGGTGATTTCATCGAGATTCGCCTGAGAGTCAAAGACAGTGACGGCGGCGCCGACAGAGATACCGCCACGATCATGGTCATCGGCAATTCAGCGCCAGTTGATCTCGATCCTAATCTTGGAGGTGCGCCGGGCGTTGGGTACACCATTTATGAAGGTGATCCCCTGCCTTTAATGGCGTCGGCCTCCGATGCCGGCGACGATACGCTCGAATTCCTCTGGAACCTCAATCCCCTGACTGATAATCTCTATGACAATGCCGCCGGGGATATCACGATCGTCCCCTGGGCCGCCATCAAACAGTTGGCCTTACCCAGTAACGGGACGCCTATGCCGATAAGCCTAAGAGTCGATGACGGCCAGGGCGGTCTGGCGTATGCCGATTCCACCCTTACTATTCTAAACCGCGATCCGATAGCCGACGCCAACGGCCCTTACGCCCGGAACGAAGGACGAGGCGTCTGGCTGGACGCGAGCGCTGCCACCGATCCGGACGCTAACGATATTCTGACCTATACCTGGAAAGTGGATATCGGCCCGGATACCTTCAAAATATACCAAGGACCCGATTCGATTGTTAAAATCCCCTGGCGACAATTTGAGAGTCTTGGCGTCGCCGGCGATGGCTCCGATATGAAACTCAGGCTCGTAGTCAGAGATGAAGACGGCGGTGTGGATCGCGACCGGTCCACCACCCTAACCTATAATAACGTGGATCCCATCGCCGATGCCGGCGGACCCTATATGATTACCGAAGGGGAAGGTCTCCGACTGCACGGCGGCGGTTCTTCCGATGTTAATGATAATGATTATCCCCTCACTTACCGATGGTCTATTGGCGATGAAGGTGGAATGAACTTTGTCAAAACCGGTAAAAATCCTTTAATCACCTGGACCGAATTGGATTCCCTGGGATTTGCCACTGACGGCACCCCGTTGACGATAAAACTGAAAGTGATCGATAACGATGGCGGAGAAAATCTGGATAAATCTCTGCTGCTGGTGATTCAAAACGCCGCGCCCGACGCCGACGCCGGTGGACCTTATACCATTAATGAAGGTGAAGAACTTACCCTTAACGCCTGGGCGACCACCGACCCCGGCGACAACATCCGTACCTTCGAGTACCTCTGGGACCTCGATGGCGACGGCGTTTATGACGACGCCGCCGGACCCAAACCGACCATATCGTGGGATAGAATCGAAGCGTTAGGTTTGCCCAGCGATGGCACGAGCGTACCGGTGAGCGTGCGAGTGGATGATGGCGAAGAGCATGGTGTCGATTATGCCCGCAGTTCCCTGGCCATCAACAACCTGGCCCCCTTGACCGACGCCGGCGGGCCTTATCTCATCAATGAAGGTCGCGGCCTGTGGGTCGATGCCTCCGACACCACCGATCCCGACGCCAATGACAATCTGGTGTACGCCTGGGATATTTACGCCGACGGCACGATTGACTATTTCGCCGGCGCCGATCCCATCGCCCGCATCCCCTGGCAAATCCTGGAAAACGCCGGGATCCCCGGAACCAACGCTGATCCGATTCGATTGAGACTGATCGTGGGCGATCAGGAAGGCAACGGACAAGCCCTGCGCTCCCACGAGGATACGATGCTGGTGGTACGCAATGTGGACCCGGTCGCCGATGCCGGCGGCCCTTACATGATAATCGAAGGAGAAGGTGTTCGACTCAACGGCACGAATTCTTACGATGTCAACGATAATGATTACCCCCTCACTTACCAATGGTTTGTCGGGGATTATGACGGCGTGAACATCCTGGCGCGCGGCAGGACGCCCTTCGTCCCCTGGCCCCGCCTGGAATCCCTGGGATTAGCCAGCGACGGCACACCTTTGACCATCGGCCTGAGAGTCGTCGATCAGGACGGCGCCGCCGACCTGGATAAATCTTTACTGCTGACCATCAGCAACGCCGCGCCCCAAATCGATGAAGTCATGGTCGGCTATCGCGGCAGCATCAATGAAGGCCAAAATCTACCCCTGACCGCTCTCGCCTCCGACCCGGGCAACGACAATTTGAATTACCTGTGGGACCTGGATGCCGATGGCGTTTATGATGACGCCGCCGGCGCCCAAACGGTAGTCAACTGGCACTCCCTGGAAGCCCTGCTCCGCGACAACACCCACATGACCAGCGATGGCTCTCGCATGCCGATAAGTGTCCGAGTCGATGACGGCGAAGGCGGCGTAACTTTTGCCCGCGCCTCTTTAATGATCAATAACCTGGCGCCCGTACCCGATGCCGGCGGCCCTTACGTAATCAATGAAGGAAATCCGCTATGGGTCGATGCCCGCGGCACTACCGATCCCGACGCCAATGACAACCTGGTGTTCGCCTGGGATATTTACGCCGATGGCGTGATTGATTACTTCGCCGGTTCCGACGCTGTCGCTGCGATTCCGTGGCAGGTTCTCGAAGACGCCGGTGTCTATGGTGACAGTGATCCTGTCCGCTTGCGCTTGATCGTAGGCGATCAGGAAGGCAACGGCCAGGCGCTGCGGGCCCATGAGGATACCCCGTTGATCGTTCACAATGTCGATCCGGTCGCCGACGCCGGCGGTCCTTACCAAATCCTCGAAGGTGAAGGGGTTCGACTCAACGGCCTGCACTCTTATGATGTCAACTCAAATGATATGTTCCGCGGGGGCAATTTCGATGGACGCTATTTGACGTTCTCTTGGTTTGTCGGCGATTATAACGGCGTCGATTTCCTGGCGCGGGGACACCGCCCCTTCATCCCCTGGTCCACCCTGGAAAATTTGCAGTTGGCCAGTGACGGCACTCCCTTAACTGTCGGACTGGCGGTCTCCGACCCGGATGGCGGCCGGGATTTCGACAAAGCCCTACTCCTGGTTATCAGCAACGCCGCCCCCGAAGCCGATGCCGGCGGTGCTTATGTCATTAACGAAGGACAACCGCTGCATCTGGACGCCTCGGCGACCACCGATGACGGCAACGATCCTTTAACCTTTACCTGGGACCTGGACCATGACGGCGTCTTTGACGATGCCGCCGGCATGACGCCCACTATCTCCTGGGATGTTCTGGAATCACTCGACTTATCCAGTGACGGTACCCCGATGACCATCAGCGTCCGCGCCGATGACGGCGAAACCGGCGGCGTGGGCATTGCTTCAACCACCCTGACCATAAACAATCTTGATCCGATTCCGCATGCCAATGGTCCTTATGAAATATTCGAAGGTGAGGACCTCTTCCTGGACGGATCGGCTACTTATGATCGCGACGCCAATGACCAACTGTCCTTCAAATGGGATATCTGGGACGATGGCTCTTACGATGTCCTCGGCGGAACCGATTCCACGACCTTAGTGCCCTGGTCGGCTCTTGAATCCCTCATAGTGGACGGCAACATTAACGAAAACATTCCGGTCTTGCTGCGGGTCACCGATGGTGACGGCGGTGTGGCCTCCGAATTATCCAACCTGGTGATCAAAAACGTGGCCCCGACCGCCGATGCCGGCGGCCCCTATGTAGTCATGGAAGGCCTGCCGAATGGCGATCTGCAACTGGACGGAACCGGCTCCAGCGATCTTAACGCCAATGACGTCTTAACCTACGACTGGGACCTGAACGACGATGGGATCTTCGATATTATTAACAATCCCACCCCAACCGTTCCATGGGACACCCTCGAACAGATGGGACTCGCCAGCTACGGAACTTCTCTGGTGATCAGCTTGAAAGTCACCGACGATGACGGCGGAACCGATATCGACCGCTCACTCCTGCTGGTGATTAACAACGCCGCACCCATCGCCGTTGCCAACGGACCTTACGAAATCACCGAAGGTGAAAACATTATCCTGAACGCCACCGGCTCCAGCGATCCCGGCAACGATCCTTTAACCTTCCTGTGGGACCTGGACGATGACGGCGTATATGACGATGCCGCCGGCGCCCAACCGTTGGTCCCCTGGGCCGCTCTCAAAGCCCTGGAACTCGATACCAACGGCAACCCACAGCAGATTCATCTCCGCGTCGATGACGGCGAACCCGGCGGCACCGGCTTTGCCTCAGCCTGGTTGACCATCCATAACGCCAACCCGACCGCCAATGCCGGAGCCGATCAGGAAATCAACGAAGGCGACACCACCATCTTCTTTGGCGAGTATAGCGATCCCTACGCCGAAAAAGACGCCCCCTTCAACTTCGCCTGGGATTTCGCCGATGGCAGCCCCATCGTGAACGCCCAAAACGCCGTACATACTTACGTTGACAACGGCGTCTTTAACGTCACCTTTACCGTCACCGATAAAGACGGCGGCTCCCATACCGATACCCTGATACTAACCGTGAACAACGTCGCCCCCGACGTGGACGCCGGCGAAGATAAAATCGCCGTCGAAGGCGATGTCGTCGCTTTCTCCGGCCAGTTCACCGACCCGGGCATCAACGACACCCACACGATTCTGTGGAACTTCGGTGACGGCGCCACCGCCGACACCCTCGACGTCCAGCACACCTTCGCCGATAACGGCATCTACTTGGTGACTCTAACCGTAACCGATAACGACGGCGGCGTCGGCATTGATACAATAACCGTGTTTGTGGACAACGCCGACCCGATCGTTTACGCCGGAGGCGACCTCGGTATCTTTGAAGGTACCGAAGTCACCTTATCCGGCTTCTTCACCGACCCCGGCATCCTCGACACCCATACGGTCCTGTGGGAATTCGGCGACGGCGCCACCGCCGACACCCTCGTCGCCGACCACACTTACCTCGACGACGGCGCTTATGTCGCCCGCCTCACCGTCACCGATAACGACGGCGGCGTCAGCTTTGATGAACTCACCGTCACCGTCACTAATGTCGCACCCGTCGTGGACGCCGGCACGCCCCAGTTGCTCACCACCACCATCCCCTACACCTTTGACGGCACATTTAGTGATGTCGGTATCCTCGACACCCACACGATCCTGTGGGACTTCGGTGACGGCAACTTCGCCGATACCATTGACCCCACCTATACCTATACCAACAGCGGCATCTACGACGTCTCCTTAACCGTCACCGATGACGACGGCGGCGCCACCACCGACACCGTGCGAATGACCGTGCAGGAAGAAATCTTCGTCAATGAAAACAACAAGGCTTTCTTCCACAACCTCTCCGGCCTGATTGAGGTCTCCCTGGTCGGACCCGGCTCGATGAGGCTCTTCCACATCGACGGCATCGAAACCGACTTCAACAGCGTTTTCCTCAACGACACCACCGACAAATCAATCCTGAAATTCAACACCAAGTACAAAAAATCATCGGCCGATGTCGGCGACATCCTCATCAACAGCGACCTCGGCAAAGTCGTCGGTAAAACCACCTCCTTACACGGTATGCTCCAAGCCAACTGTGGGGCCCTGGGTGCGGTTTTCCTCGCAGATATGCTGGAAAACTCCCACATCCAGTCCAACTATGGTGGAATCGATAAGGTCAAAATTCTCGACGACATCAAGGGAACCATCGAATCCGACATGGGTGTCAACAAGGTCCTCAGTAAAGGCGGTTTAACCGACACCGGCGCCATCATCGCCCACGACGGCGATGTCAACAAGGCGTTCTTCAAAACCGACGTCAACGGTTCAATTCTGGCCTCCGATAATATTAACAGTCTCACCAGCGCCAGAGGTACACTCACCGGAACCATCCGGGCCGGCGACTTTATTAATAAGGTCAAATTCAACGACATCAACGCGGCGACCATCAGCTCCGGCGGAAACATCAATAGCGTCCTGTCCAACAACTCCATTGCCGACTCCCTGATCTTTGCCGGCTATGACATCGGCGCCGACGGCCTGCCGGGAACCGGCGACGAATCCTTCAACAACGACGGGGCCGACATCAACAAAATAAAGGTCAATCCCGACACCGGCGACTTCTTTAACTCCAGCGCCCTCGCCGGCGTTAAACCCTTCGATTACAACCCCATCACCGATACCTGGACCATC
>Ga0272441_10017009_pt1 | contig 9994 bp, 6 predicted proteins | sample SSMProp6N_FD_193582 | JGI IMG/M metagenome (GOLD analysis project Ga0272441, IMG submission 193582) | Marine sediment archaeal communities from Little Sippewissett salt marsh, Falmouth, MA, United States - SSM-Prop-6N | ecosystem: Environmental > Aquatic > Marine > Wetlands > Sediment ...
CGCACGTTGAGAAGCACCCTAACCCCCGCCTGGGAGGCCTTGTAGAGGGTCTTGATCAATTTAGCGTCCACAAGGGCGTTCATCTTGAGCATGATCAGCCCGGGATTGTATTGGGAGCTCTGCTCGCTTTCGCGCTTGATGAGCTCCACGAGCCTCTCCCTTAAGCTCACCGGCGCCATGACCAGCTTGCGGAAGGTCGGGGCGATGGAATAGCCGGTGATGGTGTTGAAGAACAAGGCCAGGTCGTAGGAGAGGTCCTCCCGGCAGCTCATGAGCCCCAGGTCTGTGTACTGCCGGGCCGTCTTTTCGTTGTAGTTTCCCGTGCTCAGGTGGACGTAGCGCCTGATGCCCTGGGCCTCCCGGCGGATCACCATCAGCGCCTTGGCGTGCACTTTCAACCCGGCTATGCCGTAGAGCACGATCACCCCCGCCTGCTCCAGCTCCTGAGCCCAGCCGATGTTCTTCTCCTCGTCGAAACGGGCCTTGAGCTCCACCAGCACTGTCACCTGCTTGCCGGCCTGGGCCGCCTCCACCAGGGCCTTGATGATCGGCGAGTCGCCGCTGGTCCGGTACAGGGTCATCTTCACGGCCAGCACCCGGGGATCCCGAGCGGCTTCCTGGACGAAGCGCACCACCGGGTCGAAGCTCTCGTAGGGATGGGAAAGCAGCACGTCCCGCCCGCTCAGGGTCTCGAAGAGTCCGTTCTCCTCGGCCAAATCCTCCGGAAGCTGGGGCTGCCAGTTTCTGTCCCGCCGCTCGTCATAGCCTTCCATCTCCAACAGTTTCATGAAAAAACCCAGGTCCAGGGGGCCGTCGATCTCGTAGATCTCCTCCTGCTCCAGGGTCAGGGCTCTGCGCAGGACCTCCTTCAGGCCGTTCGACCCCCGGCTGATCTCCAGCCTGACCGGCGCGCTGCGCTCCCGGCTCTGGACCATCTCCTGCATGGCTTCCAGAAAATCCTCGTCACGGCTCTCATCCACGCTCAGGTCGGCGTCCCGGGTGACCCTGAAGAGAACGTGCTCCTTAATCGTATAGCCGGGGAAGAGCAGGGGGGCGTTCTGCAGGATGATATCCTCCAGCAGCAGGTAGGTGTGCCCCTTTCCCCCGGCGGGAAATATCTGCAGCCGGTTCAGGGCAGCCGGCACCTGGAGCACGGCGATCCGCTCCTTGTCCTCGTCCGGGGATTTGAGCAGAAAGCCCAGGTAGAGCTTGAGGTTGCCCTTAAAGGGAAACTCCTTGTCCGGGTCCAGGGCCACCGGCGTCAGGCAGGAAAATATTTCCTCTTCGAAGAGGTTTCGCCCGTACTGGACCTGCTCATGCGTGGCCCGGTCGCCATAGACAAGATTGATACCCGACTCCTTGAGCAGGGTCAGCAGGGTTTCCCGGAAACTGTTGTACTGCTCGGCGATCAACTCCTTGACCCGGGCGGCGATCCGGTCCAGCTGCTGCCGCGGCGTCAGCCCCGCCAGCGAGCGGATCGCTCCCCCAGCCCGGCGCAGCCGCTTCAGGCCGGCGACCCGGACCATGAAAAATTCATCCAGGTTGGAGCTGAAAATGGCGCTGAATTTCAGCCGCTCGAGCAACGAATGGGCCGGGTTCTTGGACTCCGACAGCACCCGCAGGTTGAATTCGAGCCAGCTCAGCTCCCGGTCGAAAAAGAGGTCATTTGACTTGTGGTTGTTCTTGTACTTCTTCGCCATTTGCTGCCGCTATTCTATGCTTTCCTTTTGTTCTAGACAAGAATAAGCTTCAACCCGAACACATCCTCGAACATGTCTGATTGTGCCAGCACGCCGATCTTCTCCACCGTGATATCCGCCGCCGTTTCCGCGTGGATCACCAGGTCCATTTCCGTTTTCTCCAGGGTAAAATCCACGATCTTCTGCTCGTGTCCCCGGTCCAGCGCCTCGGCCAGGCGCAGTATGGCCGCCATCTTGACGATCCCCACCTGGTCTTCCTGGGACAGGGCGCCGTGGATGCGGTTGCGCCGCTGCAGCGCCTCGCCGTAGTGGTAGCGGATCAGGTTGCCCACTATGGTGCGTTCCGCGTCCAGCAGGCCGAATATTGTTTCCGACTCGATCAGGTACTGCCCGTGGCGATGGTGCTCCTTGAGGCTCACGTACTTGCCGATGTCATGGACCAGCGCCGCTATCTCGAGAAAGAGCCGCTGCCGCGGCGCCAGGGCGAAATCTTCCTTGAGGGCGTCGAATATCTTAAGAGCGTATTGGGCAACCTTGTCGGCATGCACCAGGTCGGCCCGGTATTTCCCGGCCACGCTGCGCGCCGAGGCCAGAAAGTGGGTCCTGTAGGTTTCCAAGCCGGACCCCTTGAGCCTGAGGGCGTAGTCCATGAGCACGCCGTCGCTGACGCTCACCCAGGGGACTATGACCCGCTCCGCCGCGCTGTTGCGCAGCATGTAATCGTAGACCAGCAGGGCGGAGAGCAGGCTCTCCAGCTCCTCCTCCTCGAAGTCTACCAAACCCCTCTCCTCATCCCCCAGGTATTTGGCCAGGCTCTGGATGTAGCCGCTCAGCTCCTCGGCGCTGACCGTGGTAACCGCTTCATCCTTGCTGAGCCCCAGGCGGTCTGCTGCCAGGCGCAGGTCGCCGCCGATGCCCACGACCAGCTCGCTCGATCTCAGGTCATGTTCCAGGTTCAGCGAGCGGATCGTCTTGGCGATCCGTTCCTGGAAGGCGGAAAAGCTGGAGGCGTTCAGAAGCCCCCGGCTGAGCTCCTTGATCATCCGGATGGTACCCAGGTCCAGGGTACGGGCGTACTCCACCGTACCTTCCTTCATGAGAAGCATGTGGGTATTGCCCGCGCCCACCTCCAGGACCGCCGCCGTCTGATCGGAGGGAGCCAGGACGATCTCTCCCAGTCCGTGCAGGGCGGCCAGGTAGATGTAGCGCAGCTCCTCCCCCTCCTCGATCACCCGAATGCGGATGCCGGCATGTAAAGAGACCAGATCCAGGAAGGTGCTGCGGTTCTGGGCCTCCCGCAGGCAGCTCGTGCCCACAGCCAGGACCTCCTCCGCGCCGTATGCCTTGGACAGCTCCAAAAAGCCCGCGAGTATCTGGATGGCCTCATGGGTGGTGTTGCGGCTGATCCTGCCGGCCATGAATACGTCCCGTCCCAGTTGGATGGGCTTGTTGGCCTGCTCCAGGACCTGCCATGATCCGCGGCCGTCCATCTCCGCCACGGTCAGGCGGATGGCGCTGGAGCCGACGTCTATGACCGAAACCTGTTTCTTTTTCATTTAGGGTAGTGGAACCTCTGGGATTTGTGCGGAGCGGTTGTAGAGGAAAAAGATCTTCTCCGCCTGGGCGGAAAGAAAATTCTCGTAGGTCACGTAGGAAAAGGGATCGTAGTACATGGCCCGGTCGATCTCCGTGAAGATGCGGTTTGCTTCGACCAGCAGGTCGTCGATGATGTTCTCGGTGCCCTCAGGCGCAAGCAGGTGCAGGCGGGAGTCCCCGGTCAGGTCCCCCACGGCGTCCGACAAGAACAATCGCTGCATCTCGCTGTTGTACTTGCTGCGGATCCAGGGATGCTCCGCCAACCGACGGGTAAGCAGGTTGTCGCCCCCGTACTCCGTGCTGCCGATCCTGAAGGAGGCCTCATTGTCCCAGGGCAGCATCAGCGTCTTTCCGTAGTTGTAGACGTAGAAGTTGGTCTGGAAGGTGTCGGCCACAGCCAGATAGTCGTGCACTACCAGGTACCTGACGATGTCATCCCGGTTCACATAGCTGTCGACCCAGCTCTCCCACTCCGGGTCGCTCATATAGTGGGCATTGTAGATCAGGGTGTTCAGGCTGCTAAAATCATCGTCGTCCGGGAATTTCTTTTCCGACAGAGACTCCAGCGGCACATCATAGCCCATGTCCAGGAAAAAGCACTTGAAGAGCTCCCCCGGCAGGCCGCCGTAATGGGTGCGCAGCTCCTCTCCGGTGTAAAGGGTGATCTTGTTGTAAGCCCCCAGGTAGGTGTCGTTGATGAACAGCGCCGCACCCGTCACTTCGTGGGCCGGCAGGCCCACGGTCCGGTAGGCGTACATGGCCAGGCGGTTGCTGGCCCCCGAGCCTGTGAGCCGCTCCAGGGCATAGCGCTCCTCACGCTCATCGTCTTCGTACTTCAGGGTAAAGGACTTCTTGGGATAGGCCCGGGAGGTGAAGCCCCGCACCCGTATCCAGGCGTCCCGGCTCACGCCGTCCTCCACGGCGGTGCAGGGGGCCCAGTCGTCCTCGAAAACGCTGTCGTAGAGCTGGCGCAGCGCGGTCTCGCTCAGATAGACCCGTATCTTGGCGATAGCTCCCAGATCCGGCTCCGGCGGGTCGGAGAAGCCGATGAACTCCCCGCAGCCCGCAATCAGCAGGGCCAGTCCGGCCAGCAGGCTCTTCAGAGCCTTATCAGCACGCTTACTGCCCATAGCATTTCCAGCCGCGTATAGAGCACGTCGTCCACACCGTAGGAGGTGTCGATCCCCAGGCCAGCCTCGGCCTGCAGGGTGATCTCCCGGAGCAGGTCCAGCCGGTTTCCCCAGCGGAGCTCGATCTGCTGGACCTTCGAGACCTGGGTGTCCGGGAACAGGACCGCACAGCGCAAAGCGGGCAGCCAGGTGACACTCCCCAGCTCGATCTTATAGCCCGCGTGGAGATCGGCGGCGAAAAAGGTCGAGCGGTCCGATTCGTTGAACTGCACCAGCCCGATGGGGTCGACCAGGTTGGAGCCGAAGGTCAGCTCCAGGCCGTAGACGAATCTTCGCTCATAATTGGCCCAGATGAAATCGAAAAGCACATTGTGGTATTGGGTCTTGGTGTTGTCCCCCACCCAGAAATCGTGGGCCACGAAGGGGAAGTAGCAGCCCAGAAATCCCAGGTAGCTCTCCGGACCGCTGTAATGGAAAAGCAGGCCAAGATCAAACTGGGGCTCGGTCTGGGAGGGAATCATCAGAAGGTGCACCAGGTAGGAGAACGGCGAATCGTCGATAAGCCGGTTGTGGGCCTTGAAGCCCACGTAACTGCTCACGTAGCCCTGGGCGTCCACCAGGCGCGTCGCCAGGCTCCGCTCCGCGAAGATCCGCATCGAGGGCATCAGGAACTGATCCAGGGTCAAGATGTTTTCAGCTTTACCGAAAAGCAGTTTTAAGTAATCGCTCTGCGTCCACTCGAAGCTCAGCTGCCCCACCTCCACGGTACTGCGGTCGCCCTCGAGCTCCAGGGCGCACTCCAGCTTTTCCGAAGCGGGAAAGCGGAAGGCCAGCGCGGCCTCCAGGAAGTAGTAATCCCCCCACCAAACCTCACTGGAAGAGCCGAAGCGTACGTCTACCTCCAGGTCGCCGTCATTCCGGAGGTCTAGTCCCGCGGCGGCCGCGCCCCCGGCCAGAAGCAGTATGCTCATGACAATCAGGAGGTAGCGCTTGCTCTGTCTGTTTTTCTTCCCGTTCATCCTGCTGCTTTTTCCGCAGCCGCTTACAGCGGGCTCACGGTCAGCCTGATATCCTTTCCGCCCTTGCCCTTGCCGAGCTTCTCCGCCAGGCGGTCGATCTCTTCGATACTCTTTGCCTTAATCCGATAGGTCCAGGTGCTGCTTTTCGAAGTCGTCTTGATGCCCGTTAGCTTCCAGGTGATGCCCAGGGCGCTCATCCTTTCCTCCAGCCGGTCGCGGTCCGCCTCGCTCCCCTCCGCTCTCACTTTCAGCTCGTAGCGCTCCCCTCCTCCGCCGCCAAAGCGTACCCACTCGAAGACGAGCAGGAGCAGGCCGACGAAAACCGTGAACACCAGGGCCAGCAAACGGAAGCCGAGCCCGCAGGCCATGCCGATTACGATGGCCAGGAACACGAAGGCCATATCCTTGGAGTTTTTCACCGCTGTGCGGAAGCGGATGATCGACACGGCCCCCACCAGCCCGAAGGCCCGAGCCAGGTTGTTGCCGATGATCATCATGGCCGCAGCAATCGTCACGGCCAAAAGCACCAGGGTGTGCATCATCACGTAAAGCTCTTCCCTGTCCCGGTTGACTTGCTTGTAGACCAGGGCGATCAGCCAGCTCAACGCCAGGGCGATCACCAGCCCGGCGGCAACGCTCCACAAAGGTAACCCTTCGCCCCCGTATCCGGGATTCGCCAGCTCGTTCAGCCACTCAGCCATACACCGCTCCTTTATTGCTCATTCCTCAGGGGATCAGTGGATCCAGCACCGCACTTCGTCCGAGCGGATCTAGGAAATCGAGCACTGTATCCTTCTCGTCTAAAAAATCTATCCCGTTCAGCTTTACAAAAGGGTCGTTCACGACCGCGGTTTCGATGGCGGTGAACAGCCGGTTCGCCTCCGCGTACAGATCTTCGAGAATGTTGTCCGGCTCTACCCCCACCCCGTCCAGGAATAGCCGCCGCATCTCGCTGTCGTAGAGGGCCTTCCGGGCCGGATCGGCTACGATCCGCTCCAATATCAGGTTATCCCCGTAGAGATTGACCAGGCCGCTCTTCATGGCTTCCTCGTTGTCCCAGGGCAGCACCGAGAGCTTCCCATGGTTGTGAACGTAGAAATTCTGTGTTGCGGTATCGTAGACCGCCAGGAAGTCGTGGACCACCATGTAGCGGATAACGTCAGTTACATCGATATAATCTACCACCCAGTCGGACCAGGCGGAATCCGGCAGGTAGCACGCATTGTAAACCAGGGTGTTAAGAGTTGTGAAATCCTCGTCGTCCGGAAACTTCTTCTCAGAGCGGTCGTAGAGGGGAAAATCAAGGCCGATCTCGGTAAAGTGGCACTTGAAGAGCTCCCCGCCCACTCCATAGTGCGCGCGCAGCAGATCCTCCGTGTACATCTCGATGCGCGTATAGCAGCCCAGGTATTCGCCGTTGATGAACAAGGCGACCGGCTCGGTCTGGGGGGCCGGCAGGCCCACGGTCCGGTAGGCATACATGGCCAGGGCGTTCTTGATGGAGGCGCCGGAGGAATCCAGGGCGTAAAGAAGAGTCTCCGCCCCGATGTCGATACGCACGGTGAAGTTTTTCTGGTACTCGATCCTGGAGGTAAAGCCCCGCACCTTGACCAGGGCTTCCGTGCGCTCGCCGTCCTCCTCGTAGATGCAGGGCGCGTAGTCATCCTCACGAACGCTATCGTAGAGCTTGGCCAGGGAGCTGGCAGTCAGGGATAGGCGGATCTTCATGATGCCGCCGGTGTCCGGCTCCGGGAACTCCGCGAAACCCAGGTACTCGCCGCAGCCCGCAAGCGACAGCAGCACCGCCAGCAGCACCGGCCGCAGAGCCGGAAGCAGCGCCACCGACAAAAACCTCGACCGGCGCAGGTCCCTGCGCCCCCTCATATCTCCACCCGGAAATTGACCGCCCAGAGGGGGTCCAGCCGGGTATATAGGGTGTCGCCATCGTAGCGGGTGATAACGGCCAGGCCCCCGTCCACGTGCAGCTTGATGTCCTTGCTGAAGCGGATGAAATTCCCCCAGCGGACCTCGACCTGGTTGGCCTCCATGACGGTGAGCTCCGGGAAGAGCACGGACACCCTCACGGCCGGCATCCAGTCGATCTTCCCGGGCTGGAGTCGGTAGCCCAGGTAGGCGTCCCCGCCCAAAAACCAGGAGCGCTCCCCCTTGCCGGGGGTGTTGATGAGCCCGATGGGATCGAGCAGGTTGCTGCCCGCCGTGGCTTCCAGCCCGTAAACCAGCCGTGTCTCGTGGTCGGCCCAGGCGAGATTCACCACGAAGTTGTGGGTCTCCCCCTCGTCTTCCTCTTCCAGCCAGTACTCATGCAGGGCGTACGGGAGGTAGCAGGCCATGATCCCCGCGTAGCTTTCCTCGCCGTTGAAGTGATACAGGAAGCCCAGGTCGACGCGCATCTCCGTATGCGCGGGCAGGAAGGCCGCCTCCAGGAAATACGATAACGGCCTGCCTTCCTGCTTGTATTTCCTGTACGCTTTGACGCCCAGGGCGCTGCTGGTATAGCCGTGGGTATCCAGAAGATTGCTGACCGGGCTCTTGGTTCCGAAAGGCCGGTCCCCGGCGGACATATACTCGTCCAAAGTCAGGGCATTCTCGAACTTGCCGAACAGCAGGTAGGCGTAGTCACGGGCCTTCCATTTGAAGGAGAGCTCGTCTATCTCCACCTCGAAGCGGTCCGCCTCCAGGTCCAGGGCGACCTCGAAGTCGTCCTCGATATCGAACTCGAATTTCAGGCTTGCCTCGAGCTCGTAATAGTCCTCGGTCTCCATGCTCTCATCGGCGGCGAAGCCGAAGTCGGCCTCCAGGTCGATCTTCTCCGCCGCCTCGACGGGAGCTGTAAAACCGATAAAAAATGCAGTCAGGACTGCCAGGCACTGTAACTTATTGCTGAGTTGACGCATAGATTGACCTTAAAACATAAATGATGTGGCTGCAACAATCCGCTGAAAAAATAAGGCGGGGCACGCCTCACCTTCCCTGCTATTGTACCAGCCCTGAAAATTTTATAGAATCCGACGAACATGTTCTCTGTACCCGGAAAAGCATTGCCTTTTATCATCGCACTTCTGCTTCTGAACCTGGATCCTTCGGCCGCGAAGCAATCGGCCCCGTATTTCGAGATCGCAGCAGCCGGGAAGCCGGCAGCCGTGATCGTCACTCCCGCCGCACCTTCTCAAAAAATCGAACAGGCGGCTCGTATTCTGCAGGATTACATCCGGCGCATGTCCGGGGCGAACCTGGCGATCGAAACCCGGCCCGTTTCCTCCTCCAGCCTTCCGCCCATCTATGTGGGCGTTGAACCTGAAGGCGATGCATCGGGACCGCATATACGCCAGGACCGGGACGGAACCGATGAGTACAGGATTCGCGTCACTCCGGACTGTATCTCCCTTTCGGGCAACGACGCTGCGGAGCGCCGGGGAACCGTATTCGCAGTCTACGACCTGCTCGAGCGGCTGGGCTGCGGCTGGTACGGCCCCGACCCGCTCTGGCACGTCGTACCCGCTAAAAAAACGCTCGCCCTCCCCATGCTGGATGTTTATGAAGAGCCCGCGTTCGCCATGCGGACGATCCATATTATAGAAGACCAGGAGCTGAAGGACGCCTGGCGGCTGACTGAACGCACCGTCAAGTTCGAACGCTCCTTGCGCAATCTGGTGCCCAGAGAAATCTACGAACAGGACCACCCGGATTATTTCGGTAAAAGCCAGGTTTGTTTCACCCATCCGGAGGTTATCGAGATAATCGGCCGAAGGCTTGCCGAGGAGATCGAAACATCAGTCCACGACGGAATCGTGCCCTTCTCCCTGACGCAATCGGATACCGGCGGTTTCTGCAACTGCGCCCGCTGCCGCAGAATCGGCAACATAAGCGCCCGGCTGCTCTACATGGCCAACGGTGTTTCGGATATTTTAAGCAGGAATTTCAAAGGCCGTTTCTCCCTCACCTTCATCTCCTACTGGTACGCCCATGACCCGCCCAAGCCGGTCTATACCGCCCGCCCCGGTGTCGTTGTGATGATGGTCAACGAGGGAAACCATGCCCACCCTCTCGAAGAGAAGGAGCCTTTTTATATCCGGTTGTTCGTCCGGCGCAGCAACCAGCGGGAGATTCAAGCGATCCGGGGCTGGCAGAAAACCGGCGCTGAGCTGGGTGTCTACGAATGGTGGATTCCCGGTTGCGGCAGTTATGCCTGGAAGCGGGTGCCCTGGTACGCAGGGGAAACCGCCCTGAAGAATCTTCGCTACTGGCGGGATGCGGGCGTCAAATATATGTTCTACCTGACCTGGTACGAGCTGGGGGACGGCTTCCCCTTACGCTGGCCGCTTTACTACGTGGCGGCGCAGGGTATGTGGGATCCGGATGTCAGCGCTGAGGAGCTCCTGGCTACGGCCTGCGCCAGACTCTATGGTCCCGCAGCCGAATATATGCTCGCTTACTACCGCCAGTTCGAGTCGGCCATGGCCACCACCAGGGTTCATGTCGGCAACTGGGATTTGCCCTATCCTGAAAAAGTATACCCTAAAAGCCTTTA